>Ga0163111_10002095_pt1 | contig 12547 bp, 14 predicted proteins | sample CRUFie1St18metaG_FD_109645 | JGI IMG/M metagenome (GOLD analysis project Ga0163111, IMG submission 109645) | Marine microbial communities from the Costa Rica Dome - CRUD Field 142mm St18 metaG | ecosystem: Environmental > Aquatic > Marine > Oceanic > Photic zone | place: Costa Rica: the Eastern... | reverse complement strand
TAATAGGAATTTTTTTTATTGCCCTTGGTTTTATTTTAATGTCTGGGGGAGGTAGTGATGACCCTAATATTTTTAATGAGGAAATATATAGTTTTAGAAGAATTAGACTTGCTCCAATGCTCGTAATCTTAGGTTTTATAATTGAGGTTTATGCTATTTTAACAAAATCTGAATAATTTGGAAATTATTAAATCTTTCATACTTGGTATAGTCCAAGGGTTAACAGAATTTTTACCGGTATCCTCGAGCGGACATATAGAAATTTTTAAAGAAATCTTGAATTTTTCTTATGATTCAGAAAATGGGTTATTCTTCACTCTTATACTGCATCTAGCTACCGCTATGAGTACACTAATTTATTTTTGGGTTGATGTAAAAAAAATTATTTACAGTTTATTTAAACTAAAAAAAGATGAGAATTTTAACTTTTCTCTAATGATAATTGTTTCTATGATACCAGCAGGATTAGTTGGCTTTTTCTTTGAAAATAAAATAAACCAGTTATTTAATGGCAACTTACTTTTGGTTGGATCAATGCTAATTATCACATCAATATTATTATTTGTTTCAGACAAGATAAATAATTTAAAAAAAGAGCTCACAGTAATGAATGCATTTGTGATTGGAATTGCTCAAGCTTTAGCAATATTACCAGGTATATCAAGAAGCGGATCAACAATCGCAACCTCATTATTTTTAGGTATTAATCGAGATTTGGCTGCAAAATTTTCTTTTTTAATGGTCATACCAATAATAGTTGGTTCATCTTTGAAAATGATTATTTATGATAATTTGGTTTTTGAAGAAGTGATTGTAATAAACTACATTGTTGGTTTCTTATCTGCATTGATTTCTGGTTATTATGCATGTAAATGGATGATATTACTAGTAAGAAAAAGTAAGCTTTTTTACTTTTCAATTTACTGTCTTATCGTTGGTTTAATTTCAATTTCATATTCATTAGTACAATGATTTTTAATAAGAATTCAGTTATTGATGGTTTAATAATTCCCGTTTTTAAACCATTAAATTGGACTTCATTTGATGTTGTTAAGAAACTCCGAAATGATTTCAAAAAGGCTTTTAAACTTAAAAAAATTAAAGTTGGACATGCAGGGACCTTGGATCCTTTGGCGACTGGATTGCTACTAGTTTGTACAGGAAAAAGCACAAAAATTATTGAAAAATTACAAAATCTTGAAAAAACTTATTTAGCAACATTTTATTTTGGCAAAACAACTCCTTCTTTCGATATGGAAACAGATTTTGACAAAAGTTTTCCTATTGATCATATTAGTGAAAATTTAATTATTGAGACTTTGAAATACTTTACGGGAAATATAAAACAGAAGCCTCCTATTTATTCAGCACTCAAGTTTAAAGGCACTCGTATGTATGAAATTGCCAGAAAAGGAGAAAATATTGATATTGATTTTAGAAATGTAACAATCCATGAATTTAAAATGCTAAATAATAATTTTCCTGAATTTGATTTTAAAATAAGATGCTCTAAAGGAACATATATTAGGTCACTAGCAAATGATTTTGGTAAAAAAATAAAAAGTGGGGCCTATTTAAAGTATTTGGAAAGATACTCAATTGGAAAATATACCTTAAAAGATTCGTATACAATTGGGTCAATATCAAAAGCATTATTAAATAATTAATTTTAAAAATTCATCTCTTGAAATTTCCTCACCACCCATACTTTTCAGGTGTTCAGTAGGAATTTGACAATCTATAAACCTGTAATTATTTTTTTTTAATTCCTCTGCCAGGTATACTAATGCAATTTTACTGGAATTTGTTGATTTTGAAAACATACTTTCTCCACAAAAAAAATCACCTAAGTCTAATCCATATAAACCACCCACAATTTGTGATTTTTCCCAAACCTCAACAGAGATTGCCAAACCTTTTTCATGAAGTTTAATAAACGACTCTTTCAATCCATTGGTTATCCATGTACCATTTTGACCAAGTCTTTTAATATTTGAGCATGATTCAATTACCTCTTCAAAATCTTTATTAAAAGTAACTTTTAAAGGGGTTTTTTTAATAAAAGATCTTAAGCTTTTTGAAATTTTAATATTCTCAGGGTATAAAATCATTCTAGGATCAGGACTCCACCACATTAAATTATCATCAGATTCAAACCAGGGAAAAATTCCATTTTTATAGGCTTCAAGTATTCTATCTGGATGAAGATCTCCACCATAAGCAACAACTCCATGCTGATTAGCACTTCTTGGTGAGGGAAAAACATAATCATCACCCAATCGCACCATGACTATTAAAATGGAAGATCGTCAGGTTCTTTATTGGATTCCTGATCGGAATTTAGTTCTTCTTTTGTTGGCATCGGAGGTAGTTGTGTATCGAAACTTTCTTCAATTTTTTCAATTCTCCAACCTTGAATTGAGTTGAAATATTTAACCTCATTATCTTTATTAGTCCATTCTCTTCCTCTGATATTAATGTCAATTTTAACTATTTCTCCTACTTGAAAAGAATTTAAAATTTCACATCTATCTTGAACAAATTCAACCAATATATTTTGTGGATACTGTTCCTGGGTAGTGACTACTAGCTCTCTTTTTCTAAAACCGTTAGCACCATACTCTTTGGTTTCTCCAATTAACTTAATTTTTCCTGAAATATTCATAATTAATCTAAATTACTTTTTATTTTATTACACACCTCTTCGAAACTATTTTTATCTAAATCCAAATTATTTGAGAAGTTTAAGTCTCCCATTTTATTAATTGGAATTAAATGAACATGAACATGAGGAACTTCCAGTCCAACCACTGACATCGAAACTCTTTTACAATTTACAGACTTCTTTATGGCTTTTGCTATTTTTTTTGAAAAATTCATGAGAGAAACATACTCATCGTCCTTTAAATCAAAAATGTAATCCTCCTCTCTCTTTAATATACATAAAGTATGACCATATGAATTTGGATTAATGTCTAAAAAAGCTAGGCATTTATCATCCTCATCTATCTTATAACAGGGGATTTCACCATTAACTATTTTAGAAAATATTGATGACAATTTTATCTATTAATTGAAATGATTTCAAATTTTAATGTCCCATTGGGTACAGTTATTTCAGCTGTATCACCAACAGATTTACCTAGAAGGCCTTTTCCAATAGGGGAGTTTACAGAGATTTTACCACTTTTTAAATCTGCCTCACTCTCAGCAACGAGTTGATATTCCATAGTTGCACCATTAGACTTATTTTTGATCTTTACTTTTGAAAGAACTAAAATTTTTGATGTATCCAATTGGGATTCATCAATCAATCGAGCATTTGAAAGTATTTCCTCGAGTTTAGAAATTTTGAGTTCAAGTAAACCTTGAGCCTCTTTTGCAGCATCATACTCAGCATTTTCACTTAAATCCCCCTTGTCTCTAGCATCCGCTATTGCCTTTGAAGCATTCGGCCTTTCAACATCTTTAAGATGATTAAGCTCGGATCTTAGCTTATCCAGACCTTCTTTTGTATAATAGCTTATTCCCATACTAAAAAAAAATCCTCTTAAGAAGAGGTTAATCAAATATACAAATTTATTAAGTGTTATTTAGTTAAATTTATAATCGCAATTATGAAAAAGTACTTGTTTATATTATTACTAATAATTAGTTGTGAAAATGAACAATCTAATTATAACCCCTATCTTCCAGATATTAGTTTCGATAGAATTATAAATCTAAATCTACCGAGTTATGATAATTTAAACTTTACAGGGGGTTCAGTCAAGATTGATGGGCTAGGAATATGTGGTGTCATTCTTTTTAATTTTAATGATGATATTTTAGCATGGGAAGCATGTGATCCAAATCATAAAAAAAGAGATGACTGTCCGGGCCTTACCATTGATGGGGTACAAGCTAATTGTGATTGTGTAGGTAATGTATACAGTCTAGCTACTGGACAATTACTCAATAGTACTATGACATCAAATTATCCATTGATAAGATACAAAACTGAACTGATAGGAAATAACCTGAGGGTCTACAATTAAAATCTTAAAACCAATCCTGCTAAAAAATTTCTGGTAGCTTGGGGATAGTATCCTGCTCCATCCAATGTTTTTGTTTGACCGGGTATACTCCATGTATCATCATATGTATAATAATAGCCATTAGAAATATATTCCTTATTTAAAATATTATTAATCAAGATATTGATGGCTATCGATTGAAATATTTTTTTGGGTTTTAATAAATAAGTCATATTTAAATCATTTACAAAATAACTTTCTAATATTGAATTAGGCTGGTCTGTATTACCCATATATTGCTTACCAACGAATTTTGACAAAAATGAAAGTTTTAATCTATCTGAGGGATTGTAAATTATTGCATTTGACCCTGTAAATGATGGTGAAAAAGATATATTGGTCTTACCATAATTAAAAAGTGTCCCATCCACCATAGAGAATATATTTTTGTTCTTGTTAGAGCTAAATGTCATATTGGTCTCTAGAGAAAATAAATCAGATATTTTCAAAAGATTTTCTATTTCTAATCCAATCCTGTAACTAGAACCACTGTTAGTTCTTTTTGGATTTCCTACATCATCAATTTCACCTGTTAGAATCAGTTGTTCATCATACAACATAAAATATGAATTTAGATTTAGAGATAGGTTTTGAGCTCTATATCTCCAACCGAACTCTATGTCATTTAATCTTTCGGGTTGAATATCAGGATTACTTTCATAATCAGTTCTGTTAGGTTCTCTGTTTGCTCTTGCATATGACAAATAAATCAATGAATTTGGTTTTAATTTGTATGAAAATCCAAGCTTTGGATTGAAAAAGCCATGTGACTGATCAATTACCATGTTGACTAAGTCTGATGTTAATCCAGATGTATTGTATTTTACATTTCTGAATTGTAAATCTCCATACAGTTCAATTTTTTCATTTAAGGAGTACAATAATTTAGTAAAGAAGCTAAAATCTTTTTTTTCTCCAATACCCTCATAATATCTGTCCCTAATTTTAGCATTATTACTCAAGGTTCTAGCCCATATAACTTCACCGTAATGGTCTCCAATGTATGAACTGTAAGAGCTACTAAAAGTTAGATCAATTTTGTTTTTAACATAGTTTAATGAAGTATTAAAAACGTAAAAATCATTATCTAGCCAACGCCTACGGATTAGATCTGTTGTTCCTATCTCATCCCCATTTGAGTTTGTGTCCGATGCGACGATACCTCCATAGGTATCAATATCATCATCCTCTCTGTATTGTTCAAAATAACCTCTGCCGTCAGTATAATTTAATGCTAGATTTAATGACCAAAAAATATTTAATTTTTCATTCCAATGTAGTTGGAAATGATCTTGTTTGTAATTGTCAATTTCATTTTCATATGTGTAAGGATTTTGACGTCTATTTTCATTTATTTGGTCCAAAGTGAGTCCATACCATGATTGATATGTTTTTTCATGTCCTCCGAAAGACAAGGCCTTTATTAATGTCGAACCTTTTGAATATGTACCTTGAATAAAATAAGATTTTAAATCAGAGTAGGCTCTATCAACATAACCGTCGGAGTCAATTTTGGATAGTCTACCCGACAGCTCAAAATAATTATTGATTTTCCCTGTGCTAAACTTTACGGTATTTTTTCTTGTGTTAAAACTTCCAAAACTACTTGATATTTCAGCATAAGCATTTTCTGAGATACCATCAGTTAAGATATTTATACTTGCTCCAAAAGCACCTGATCCATTTGTAGATGTTCCTACTCCACGTTGTACCTGTAAGTTTTGAATTGATGAGGTGAAATCAGGTAAATTCACCCAAAAAGTACCCATAGACTCAGCGTCATTGAAGGGTATCCCGTTAATTGTAATATTGGTTGACTGAGGGCTAACACCTCTAATTCTTATTCCTGTATAACCTATTCCTGCTCCAGCATCGGATGTTGTTACAACTGAGGGCAAGAAATTAAGTAAAATAGGTAAATCTTGTCCAAGATTTTTTTCATCTAATTCTTCTTTATCAACATTAGAATAACTAATTGGTGATGAGAATTTAGCTCTGATTCCTTTAACAATTACTTCATCTAAATTTTGTTTTGTTCCTTGTACGGTATCAATGATTTTTTCTTGCGAACTAATAATGTTAGAGAGAAAAAACACCGCTAATAAAATTTTTTTCATAATTATAATATTAACGGGGCAATAATTAAGTGAGTTTCATTTTCCTTACAAAAATTACTTTGTCAGGTTCAATGGGTATAATCTCAGCCTAAGCACCCCAAATTCAAATCAAAGCTAAAAAAAAAGGGCCAATTGGCCCTTTTCTTTTTTAAAATTTCAATTATTTAAAATGAATATTTTAAACCAACTGAAATATTTCTTCCAACATCATGAAGATTTAAATTTTTTAGTCTGGATAAGTGATCAACATATTCTTTATCAAATAGGTTTGAAACTGCCCAAAATAAATTTAAATCATTGTTTACCATATTTAAGATGTAAGAACCTGAAATTTCAACAAGACTGTAAGATTCTGTTGTAGTCTCATAATCTGCAACATCATTTTGGCTTGCTTTCGATAAGAAGCCCAATTCATACATTCCAGCTTTTTTAAAGTCTAAATCAAAATCTAATTTGAATGTTAATGGAGAAATAAATGGCAAATAGTCTCCATCTCTAACTTTCCCTTGTAAATACTCAATAGATGTATTGTATGTAAGCCAATCTACATTTGTTTTCCCAGAAATTGTAAATTCTAATCCTAAAAGGTTAGCATCTTCCTGAGTGTAATTATATAATGGCATACCCTTCATTTCTTGACCTGTAGGTTTAATATATATGTAATTATCAAGTCTATTAAAGAAAAAATCTACTCCAAAATTTGTCTTTTCGTTAAAAGTATTAAAAGCAAAATCCAATTGTTTGCTTTTTTCTACAGAAAGCATTTCATCTCCCTTGTCGTATCTAGCTACCCCATGGTGTATTCCATCAGCAAAAAGTTCAGATAAATTTGGAGCTCTGTAGCCAGTAGCATAATTAAGTCTAAAATTTGAAGAATCACCAATATTTTTCTTTAAACCTATAGAAGAAGTAAAGCTTGAGTAAGATTTAGAAAAGTTATGTGTTTGAATATCTCTCTGATCACCTCTAAATCCAACCATTAAGTCTAAATTATTTAAGTGTACGTGTGAGATACCATAAAAACCCAGATCTTGCTTCTCAGCGTTAGGTATCAACTCCTCTTCGCCAAAGTTAGTATTCTCTTGATTTAAAATACTTCCTCCTAAGACAAACTCAAACTTATCGCTTTTTGGAAATAGGTATTTAAAATCTAAAGATGTAGTTTGAAGTTGCATATCAATGTGAGCTTCACCTTCATGATCATCATGATCGTCATCATGATCGTCATCATGATCGTCATCATGATCGTCATCATGATCGTCATCGTGATCACCGTGCTCCTCATGATGTCCAAATTCCTTTCTTAAGTTTTCTGAAAGACCTAAAGTAACTTGTAACTCAGACCTGTTAAACTTAATGGAATTTTTCCAACTGATAATAGTATTTTCTAACTCCTGATAACTTTCTTCCTCATCATCATGATCATCATCATGATCATCATCATGATCACCATCATGATCATCATGCTCCTCTTCATGTGGAATTCCTAATTTTGTTGCAGTGTAATTAAATCTTAGGTCTGATTCAAAGCCCTTAGATTCAAAACCTACACCAAATTTAAAGTCTGACATTTCAGTCCAAGTGTTTTCAACTACACCATCAGCATTTTCATAATCTCCATTATCAATTATACTAGCCCTAGCTAATAAACTAAATTTATTGATTCTAGTATTTAATCCAACAGATGTATTCAAACCAGAATAATTAGAGTTATATAAACTCTCAATATCTACGTTAAGACCATTTTCTGAGAGATATCTTTCAGGTGTAATATATAAAACACCTCCGATAGCATCACTTCCATAGAGGACTGACATAGGGCCTTTTATTACTTCAATAGATGAAATTCCAGATGTATGTATTTCTAACCCATGTTCATCACCCCACTGCATATTTTCAAATCTAATTCCCTGATAAACAGTCACAACTCTATTACCACTTAATCCTCTTATTGTTGGCTTTTGTATACCTGGTCCGGTAGTTATAAATGATACACCAGGAACATTGTAAAGAGCTTTAGGAATCGATTGACTTTTTAAAAAACCAAGGTTTCCTAAATTAACCTTGTCTACGCTTATTACGTTATTTTGAAGAGACTCATTAAATGGTGTTGATACAACAACTTCCTGTAGTGATACCGGCACAATCGTATCGGTTGTAGCCTCTTGTGAATTTATGTTATTAATGTTAAATATTAGGACTAATCCTAAAATTATACTGTATATGTTTTTCATTATATTTTATTTATGTTAATTTTTTGTTTAAATATTTAGTTTAAATCAAAATGTGGGTGGACCACGTAAATTATTAACATAAAAAGGGGTGTTATCTAAATAGTTGTTGTAACTGAAATCTCTAGCTGATCTTGAAAAAATTAATAAAATAAATGGCAGAGAAAAGCTTAAAGATAAGTCTAAGGAATTTCTAGTAATTAGGCAAACTGAGCATTTATTCTCTTGTTCATGCACATTAGCATATTGATTGTCATAAACTTCATGATCATGATCAATAACATGTCCCCAACTGAGGATGTGTGGCACGAAAAGTAGAAATATGAAAAAGCCAGAGAAGAAATTCTTCAATATAATCTAATTAGAATTGTTCAAATTTAAAAAATTATCAATAAACTTAATAGATGTTTTTTTTCTTTTTTCATAATTACCAGAAATCGTTACATAGTTTTTATTGTTAACTTCCAGTGACTTTTTAAACGCATTAAAAAATATCAACCTATCATCTGGTCGATCTCTTAAATCATCTTTAATCCAATCAATATCAATGTCCATTAATAAATATAAGTCATAATGATTATATTTTGAATATTTTTCCAGAAGTGGATCACAATATCCATCAAAATACAATTTGGAATACGTTGCAGTAGTTAATAAATCTGTATCACAAAAGAGGATTTTATTTGCTTTTCTTGACATTATATTTTCATTGCGTATTTGTCCTCTAGCAATTGGAATTAAATCTTCAATTTGACAAATCTTGTTATAATTATCAAACTTGGCTTGGAGATATTCTCTAGCAAATTCTTCAACATAACATGTTTTATAATGAGACGCTAAAATCTTACAAAGAGAAGATTTTCCAGTAGACTCAGGACCAAATAAAACAATTTTTATACAATCTGACTTTTCCTGTCGTAGATACTTTTCCATTTGTAATATCCAGCTATCGCAATAAAGGTAAATATAAAGTATTGTAAACTTGTAAATGCTAAACCCTTATAAATATATAATGGCACAGAGATAATATCTCCAACAATCCAAAAAATCCAACTTTCAATTTTTCTTCTTGCCATTAACCACATTCCAGCAAAAAATATTGATGTGGTCAAAACATCAATGTAGGAAACCAATCCAGCCCACTTATTAAAGTAAGTATACATCAGTGAAACAAAAATTGCAGATGAAAGTGATATTATCAAAATAATTTTTTTATCGTAATAATCAGCCTTTGTAATCGGGGTATAATTATTATCCGAACCTTTTCGAGTCCAGTAATACCACCCGTAAATACTAACGATAAAATAATAGGCATTGATAAACATGTCACCGAGTAACTCCCATTTAAAAAGTAAGTAAACAAATATCGATGTGTTAATTAAGCCAGTTGGAAAGACAAGTACATTGTTATTTTTTGAGAACCAAACAGATAAAAAACCAAAAATTACTGCAAATATTTCTAGTCCAATATCAATCTGTGCGTATCCACTATACTGTTCAAATAAATAATTTAAAGTTTCAATCATTTACTTTTACTATAGAACAAATGTAGTTTGAATGAATAATATTTTTTGATTTAAAAAAGGTTTTTTTGTCCATGTCATTAACTAGAGATAAGCTGTCTTTAAAATCTTTAGTTATTTTCTGAACAATTATATTTTTTTTAAAATTCAGGCCCTGTTTTTTATAAATTTTATAAATAGATTCTTTGATTGACCATAGAATTGTTAAATCATTCACAGAATGAGTATCAATCAGCTCAATTTCAAATTCATTTATAAATTTATCCCTAATAGACAAAATTTTTTCTCTATAATCCTGTATATCGATACCAACTGGATTCTTTGATAGGGCTATTGCACTGTAATTATTAGTGTGACTGATTGAAATATTTAAATTGTTTTTTAGAAAAGGTGCTCCATTTGAATCATAAAAAAGATCATTTAAATCAATATCATTATACTTAATTAAAGTTCTTACAGATAGAAATTGCTTGCGATAGGATGGTGATTTAATAGAATTTAATCTTTTTTTACAGTTAATTGACAAATCTAGATTGGAAATTAAAAAATCCTCAGTCTCATCTATTCTCCAAATAGACACATTAATATTGTTAAAAAATAATTTATTGACTTGTAGGGGCATTACAAGTACTAAATATAAAAATATATTGATTTATGCTTCAGGGATTATTGAAACAAAAGATTTATCATCTTTTTTCTTTGTAAATTTTACCACGCCGTCAACTTTAGCGTGTAATGTATGGTCTTTTCCAAGGTAAACATTGTCACCAGGCTTGTGCTTAGTTCCTCTTTGTCTTACAATAATATTACCGGCGACAGCTCTTTGACCACCAAAGATTTTAACTCCAAGTCTCTTAGATTCTGACTCTCTTCCGTTCTTTGAACTACCTACTCCTTTTTTATGTGCCATTTTTTACTTTTTAGTTTTTGCCTTAGAGGCAGATTTTTTGGGTTTTTCAGACTGTTTATCAGCTTCTTTTTTTACTGTTTTTGCTTTTGCTGTTTTTTCTGAAACTTTTTCAATGATTATCTCAGATAAAGCTTGACGATGCCCATTCTTAACTCTGTATCCTTTTCTTCTCTTTTTCTTGAACACAATGACTTTATCATCTTTTAAATGCTTAATAACTTTTGCTTCAACTGACGCCCCTTTGACATTTGGATTACCAACCAATACCTTTTTTCCATTATCAAGAAGTAACACATTATCAAATGAAACTTTAGAGCCCTCTTTAACATCAAGGCGATGAACATAAAGCTTTGTGTCTTTACTGACCTTGAATTGCTTTCCAGAGATTTTTACTATAGCATCCATAATTATTGCGGGGCAAATATACAGATTTATACTGATTTACAAATTAAATTTTATTTATGTCTCAACTGAACTTGAATCATGGATTTTCTGCGTTATAATTCGAACCTAATATTTTATAAAATTTTATTAATTTCAGACCTATGAAAAATTTCTTTTACTGCAGCCTAATATTTTTTGCATTTAATTTAAATGCTCAATCGATTGATTATGAATTATACACATTAGATAATGGACTTGATGTTATTTTACATCAGGAAAATAGCTCGCCTGTTGTTACTGTTTCTGTGATGTATCACGTTGGAGCTAAAGACGAAGTTGAAGGCAGAACAGGGTTTGCTCACTTTTTTGAACACTTACTATTTGAGGGAACAAAAAATATAGAAAGAGGAAAATGGTTTGATATTGTTTCATCCAACGGGGGATCAAATAATGCAAATACTTCACATGATAGAACTTATTATTACGAAACATTTCCATCAAATAGTTTAGAATTAGGACTATGGATGGAAAGCGAAAGAATGCTTCATCCAATAATTAATCAGATTGGGGTTGATACTCAGAACGAGGTAGTTAAAGAAGAAAAAAGACAAAGGATTGATAATGCTCCTTACGGAGCCTTAATATATGGTACAGCTGTTGACCCATATTTATATAAAAAACACCCATATAGAAGATCTGTAATAGGAAGCATGGAAGATCTTGATGCAGCAAAGCTAGATGAATTTATAGAATTTAATAATCAATGGAACAACCCAAATAATGCAGTTTTAGTAGTCGCTGGAGATATAGAAATCGATAATACCAAAAAGCTTGTTGAAGCATATTTTGGCGATATTCCAAACAATGGTCCTGTTCCTGTTAGAGAAACCATTAAAGAAGATCCCATTACTGAGACTGTAAAATTAACTGAGTATGATAGTAACATTCAAATTCCAGTCAAAGCTTTCCTATATAGAACACCAAGTATGAAAAACAGAGATTCATACGTTCTACAATATATTTCATCTGTACTAACTGGTGGAAAAAGCTCAAGGATGTTTAAAAGAATGGTAGATGATGAGAAACTAGCATTACAAGTGCTGGCATTCAATCAAGCTCAAGAAGATTATGGGAAATATTTGATGATTGCTTTTCCAGTAGGTGATACATCTCTTGACAAGTTAATGTCAACAATGGATGAAGAAATAGAAAAAATAAAGTCAGAATTAATTACTGAGCGAGAGTATGAAAAAGTAAAAAATCAATTTGAAGTTCAATTCATTCAAAGTAATACAAGAATTCAAGG
>Ga0163111_10002093_pt1 | contig 12554 bp, 22 predicted proteins | sample CRUFie1St18metaG_FD_109645 | JGI IMG/M metagenome (GOLD analysis project Ga0163111, IMG submission 109645) | Marine microbial communities from the Costa Rica Dome - CRUD Field 142mm St18 metaG | ecosystem: Environmental > Aquatic > Marine > Oceanic > Photic zone | place: Costa Rica: the Eastern... | reverse complement strand
GGGACACATTTCATAATTACATTAAAATTGATTTGGGTAAAGAATATAAGATAGATCAAGTTAAAATTTTTAATAGAAAGAGTTGTGGATCGAAAGAGGATAATAACATATGTAACGATAGATGGGCAGGATCGTATGTTAAGTTATTAAGGAGTAATGGAAGTTTAATCAAGGCGTCCGAAAAGGTGGTGGGTGATCATAAACAAGGTGGTGAACGCGTTATAACATTCTTTGATAATGGTGTCGGTGCAGCAAAAGCAAAGGCAAATATACCCGGGTGTAAAATAACTGTACCTATACGCCGTACGCTTACGGATTTACCACGTAAATATTCTGCGGCACTCGATGGTGCAGATAAGTGTTGGGGTAACGTCTGTGCTCCGTTGAACGACGAAGGTACTGATAACTTCGTACCTAAAAATGCCATCCTTCCCGGTGGTATCTGTAGTAAAAGTATGACAATATGTAATGTAGATTTAAGAGCGGGTAATTTACAAGATAGTGAAATTAATATCGAACAGAAGTGTGGTGAATATGAAGAGGAACCTTCGCCAATGTCTGAACCTTCAGACGGTTCGACCGACGGAACACCTGCACCAATGGGAAAATCACCAGTACCATCTACACCTTCATCTTCGTCTACACCTGCATCTTCGTCTACACCTACATCTTCATCTGCATCTACAGAAGAATTGAAAATTTACGAAAAACAGGGTTTTCAAATTGGTGGGGTCGTATCATCTTCAATGGTTTCGATATTTTCGTGTGCCATGTTAATAGTGTTTACATTGTAATTAAACTTAAAGAAAAAAAGTAAGTTTAAGTTAACTTATGAATGTGGTGTTGGTGGTGTTGTCACCCATTTGAGGGTACGGCTTTAAGCATGCCTCATAAACACGACGAACGACGAAACAAATTCTATACGTCTGGTAACTTCTGTTCATGGAGTTGCATGAAAACATACGCAATCGATAAGTATGGGTGTAATCGCGGTGGACTCATATGTGGTAATATGGTCATGATGCGTCGTAAACTTTTCGATAAGATAGGAACCATAAAAAGAGCACCACACCGACAAAGACTTATCGAGTTCGGTGGTGACTTAACAATAGATAAATTTAGAGAAAACAATGTAGTCGACGTAGAAAAACCTAGAGAAGTAGAAATAGAACCTTTACCGGAACGGGTTATACCTATAGTCTCAAATACGAAGAAACTAAGTGATATAACGAGTGCGTCCGGTAAAAACGAAACACTACGTTTGAAAAGGGAAAAACCTCTCAAACGTAACGAGAATAACTTGGAAACAGCTTTAGGTTTAATCATTAAGACCAAAACCTAAATGTTTTCTTTGTTTGTTCGTGGGTCGTGATTTTGGAAGACATGGTGTTTTCCGAGAGTGAATCCATTTCTCACCATCGTGTGCGATCCACTTTAAATCGTGTTTTTCTATAATTTTTCGACACATAACACAAGGTAGTGATATACCGTCACCGTAACTGGTTTCCCGGTATATCACTAAAGTTCCATGTTTTCGACTGACCCAGGACGAAAACTGGTGTAAACGAAACCCTTTTTTAAAAAACGTATGTTTCAATTTTTTTATGAGCCGTCTTTCTGAACAACTTATACAGTCGCTCTCGACTTCACTTTCACTCCCTAATTTGGTCGTATAAGTAGTCACAGTAGTATATGACATTTGATTATACGAGCGAATTATTTTTAATATCGTTACAATTAGTACACGTGGGTCCGGAAAAAACGAATGAACAGTGATCACACTCATTCAAAATAGTAACATTGCGTTTAACGAGTTTGTTTTGAGAATACAAAATAAGGTCTCTTATTGTGTATACACCATACATGACCATGGTTTCTAAATTTGGAAACTTCATTATTATTTATACGAGAAGAAACTTTATATTATGTTAATTATTTGAAACATCCAAACAACTTTCTACACCCCGCACTTGTTTTTAACATAACGGCAAAACTATCAATCATACCTGGAACCATAGCCTTGAGTAGCGTTTCGAATTCGGTATCAACATCACCTTCATCAATTTGTTCAATAATGGAAAAGATCAAGTCCGTGACGAGTTCTTTCTTATCAGGACCGGAAATATTTTTAAGCTTTTGAGCTTGGAGCATGAGTGTAGAAACCAAAACGCATACATTTTCCTTGGTAACGCGTTTACCTCGGTACCGTTCAACGATTTTCTTCATTTCCAGTGCAACGTTCTTGGACTGTTTCGATTTAGAATCATAGTTTGATACAATCTTTTCTGGGGTTTTTTGGGACATTTTATATATCTATAAGAATTAATTTCTTTAATAACTATAATATGGATACAAACGATAAAATTGCATTCGTTGCCGTACTTATCGGTATGGGACAAATGGGTATACTCACAAATAAATTAATAAACACTAAAGATATTTCATATTATAGCACAGAGTATGTTGTATCTGGTATCATTGCCAGTACACTCTGGACTATTTACCAGTATAGAAAAGGTTCAAATTTTTCAGCTATATACTCATCCGCGGGTTTATTTTTAGGTTTATATATTTTACAAAGACTATTAAAGGAAAAATCCGTTAAAAAGGAAGAATGAAAACAATTATACAAAAACTACAATTCGGTACAGTTCCACCAAAAAATAAAAGACGAAAACGACCAACAACAAATGCATCTAATGGGAGTGAAGGACCTCCACCACCTGGACCAAATTTTCCATATATTGAAGTTGTAAATGGACGGGCGGCGATGTATGGGTCTGTATTGGGACTTACAAACTGGGGTATTACGGGTTTGAATGTTGTCGAACAAATGTCATACCCGCCATTTTCATTGTTAGGTCTTGGATGTACTCTGTTAGCAACGTATTCGGTAACGAGTGCTTTTACGACATTAACAGAGGAAGAGTTTGAGTTATTCGCTATGCGAAATGTAGGACGAGGTGCTATGGTTGCATTCACGGGATTGGCAACCGCTGGTATTTTGGGTGTTTAAGAGTGGTACATTCGTATTTTTAACTATATACGATACAAACTTAATCATATTCATTTTTTCTTCGAATGTAAATGTTCCTGCGCCACGCAACACGTGGGCCAAGAGCATAATCATTAAATATATAGATTCATGTATTTCCATACCTTATAGTTAGGCCATTTTTTGGCGAACGGCTCCTGCCGCACCTTGGGCCCCCGCAGCCGCCTTTTGACCTGCAGCTCTTGCGACTTCTCCTAACTTAGGATATTTTTTAAACGTAAAAAAGGACCCGGCAAGTAACAAAATTATCCAACCGACAATTGACACAATCGCGAAATTTTTATCACTCGACTTAACATTATCTTTACATTCTGGCTGACTCATGATATTCATGGCCATAGAGGATGCAGTAAGACCCATAATCGCGTATATGATTGTAAAAACACCGCCTTCATTACTTACAAGTTTTTGAAGTATAAGGATAATTGGAATTGCTATGGCAACGGCCATGGTATGACTCATGAACGCTTTAAGGTTTTGGTACTTTTTACTATCTTGAATACCTTCACATTTGTTATACTTATCAATACCGAGAGACGTAATAGCAACAAAGAATATACCGAGTAAAATGGTTAATCCCACCTGAGGGTATCCAATTTCGGTTTCAATTTTACCAGTTTTTAACTTATTAACAACAGAAACAAGTTGTGGATCTCTAACAACAGTCTCTTCAGACATATTTATAATAGGTTCAGATTTTATTACTGGCTGTGATAATATAGGTTGGGGAACCTGATTAATTCTAGGTTGCACCGGTGCTGGTATATTGAGAACTTCTTTGGACGGTGGTAATAACACCGCCTGACCTTGTGCTGCGACCGCTTTCCCTTTCTCAAGTGCCGCTTGACCTTTATCGGCAATAGCCTGACCCTTAGCCTGCGCCTGTTCTGAAAACGCTTGACCTTTTTGGGCGAGTGCTTGACCTTTATCGGCAATAGCTTGACCCTTAGCTTGTGCCTGTTCTGCAATTGCCTGGCCTTTTTGGGTGAGTGCCTGAGCCTTTTCCGCTACCGCCGCCCCCTTGGCAGCTACTGCCGCCCCCCTGGATTTTAATGCTTTGGCTTTTGAAGCCGCTTTTTTTGCTGCCATAACCGCTTTCATGGTAATGATTTATTATACACATATATTAATTTAAATCCCTCGATACCATTTCTTTTATCATATCTTCGAGTGATGTAGATCTTGGGTTCCAATTTAATTTTTGTATAGCTTTTGATGGGTCACCGAGTAATTTATCAACTTCCGTTGGTCTAAAAAATTCAGGGTTTACTCTAACAACGATTCTATCTGTCTTGGTATCTATACCAACTTCTTCTACACCTTTACCTTCGAATTTCAAATCTATATCGACGTGTTTAAATGCTATACGTACAAAATCACGTACAGATGTATTTTCACCTGTTGCTATGACGTAATCTTCTGGTTCGTCTTGTTGTAGAATTTTCCACATACACTCAACATAATCGCGTGCGTGTCCCCAATCGCGTTCAGAATTTAAGTTTCCAAGATATAAACAGTCTTGTTTACCTAAACTTATGTTAGCGGCACCAAGTGTTATTTTTCTAGTAACGAAATTTTCACCTCGTCTCGGTGACTCGTGGTTAAACATTATACCATTACATGCATACATATCATATATTTCCCTATAGTTGACTATAGACCAATACCCCATGAGTTTTGAAACACCGTAAGGTGACCTAGGATAGAATGGTGTATTTTCATTTTGTGGTACTTCGCGAACTTTACCAAATAGTTCTGATGTAGAAGCCTGGTACAATTTACACGTTTTAATTTGTCCCGATAATCGTATAGCTTCTAAAATTTTTAAAACACCTATACCATCGACTTCTGATGTATACACAGGCATTTTAAACGATAAACCTACGTGTGATTGTGCAGCGAGATTATAAATTTCATTTGGTTGAACAGATTTTATTGTATCGGTAAGTGCGGGTAAGTCTGTCATGTCACCATAATGCATGTGTAAATTTTTATGGTTTCTATATTTAGGTTCTATAATGGTATTAATACGAGATTCGGTATAAGATGAACGTCTTTCTATACCATGAACTTCGTACCCCTTTTCAAGTAAAAATTCCGCCAAATACGAACCATCTTGTCCGGTAATACCTGTAATTAAAGCGATCATATGTTAAATGTTCATTTAAGTCTTTAATTACATTAAAGAGTCATATAAATCATTACTTGATTCTGGAACTTTATAGTTACCATTATTGTCCCAACGATTATCTTGTTTTTCAGTTGATTTAATATGCCATAAAGCGATCCTTGGATCAGCTCGTAATTGTACCATTTTATCTGTACCAGAAACAACTTCATGTAATCCACGAGTCCATTTTATATTTTCATTATTTTTTAAAATACGACCCTGATAATCTGGCCAGTTAATCCAATCGAGTTCATTTGTCTTAAAATTATATTTTTCAAGCCATTCTTGTGTAAACCCTGGATGAATATTTATTCTTGGTACCATTACCAATTCGGCTCCAGAATCGTCTATCATTTTTTTAATATTTATAATAAGATCCTCTTTTGGCATTTCATCGGGATCTATCATAAATACATAATCACCCAAACACTTAGTTAAATGGAAATTTCTATGTTCCGCAAAATTACCATCGAAGTCTTTTTCACACGTTACTATTTTATCACCGAAATATTCGATGACGTTTTTAACATTTTCGGTAACATGTAATGTATCTATTAAAATATTAATTTCATCTTCTTCATCCTTTACTTTTAATAAGAACGATACGAGTGAAAATAAATCACGTGATTCATTACATACACAAATAGCGTAAGATAGTTTCATTTATAATATGTACAGTGTATTCTTTAATATATCGCACCTAAATAATTTATAAAGTTAAAGAAATTAATGTATTTTTTACTATAATGTCGCGTATATGTATTGTATTTGCTGGTAGAGAAGATAGAATGCAAATTTTAATGCATTACTTAAATAAGGCTCTAAAAGAAAAAAAGATAGATGAAATACATCTTTGGAATTATTCAAGGAATGATTCTGATACTACATGGGTAAATAGTCTGAAATCGGATAAAATAAAGATTTTTAATTCGGACGATAGAACAAAAATAGATTACGAAAATGGGGGTTCTTCTTGGAAAGTTGATAACTTTAGTTTGGTATGGAAAGAATATACAAAAGAAATATACGAGGATAGTCTATTTGTAAAAATGGATGACGATATAGTTTATGTAGACATAACTAAGTTCGATGAGATATTTGATTTTGTAAAAAATAATGATACTTTATGGACTACTCCTATAATTGTTAATAACTCCTTAACAATAAATACAACAAATTTCATGGAAGTGATAAGAGCAGGTGACAAAATTGTAGATGTAATAAATGATCACAAAGCTGCTGAACTTATGCATGAATTATTTACAAATAATAAATTAACCAATACAATTTTCTCACCAATTGTCGTTAAACAATATGAACCTAACTGTCCTAGAGCTCCAAAAGTAGTTATAGACAATAAATTGACTTGGGGAGGTGATCGTCTAGGAACATGTTTTGGCGGTGAATATTTGGGGTATATACAGATAAATACATTGTTTTTTAATAAACATCTTATTGAGCATATAAAAGAAATATTTAAAACACGTGAACATTTTATAGATGAAACAATGTTTAATTATCCGTATATAAAAGATTGTAAATATAAACCGTACATATACCCAAGTATTATGTGTTCACATATGTCATTTGGAGCTCAAGATGAAAAAATTGACAATGAAGGTATTTTATCTATGTATAAAAAAATAATATCTCAATAATCTATATGCTCGAAGAAGAATTGAAATGCATTGATGCACTTAATATAGAAAATGTTAAGAATATGGCACATCTTGAGAACATTTTAGAATTTCACAAAATACACATGTCTACCGATGATGACAAGTATATATTAGATGAATATTCGGCATGTGATAAGGTAAGTAAAGATGTAATATCGTGGTACTATCGTAATAAAAAAATACTTGATCAGATGAAAGAATGGACAGATATTTATAAAGAAGAATTTATTCAGTATAAACAGAAGGTTTTAAATGTTAAAGAACGGATAAACGAAATGAAAAAACATTAATACAATTTAAGAATTTCAGCAACGGCTGGATGTCGCAAGATGTCGTCATCGTCCATGATGACATGTTCGATATATTCTAATTCTAAACATTTTATTCGTTTAACAAGATCAGCAAGACCGTTTCTTGGACCTAAATCACTCTGTTTCAGGTCACCCATGACGATCATTTTAGAATTATCACCCAATCTCGTTAAAAGCATCTTCATTTGGTTAGGTGTACTATTTTGCATTTCATCTGCGATTATAAACGAATCATTGAATGTTCGACCCCTCATAAACCCTAATGGTTCTATATACACGTGTTTCTCAAGTTGGTTTCTTGTAAGGTAATTTTCGAAAACATCCATCATAGGTCTCGTCCATGGTTCCATTTTTCTTTCCATTTCACCAGGTAAATATCCCATATCTTCATCCGCTGCAACTATTGGACGCGTAAGTATAAGACGATTACACTCTTTATTTACTAATTTTTCGGCTGCGACCTGACACCCAAACATTGTTTTACCTGAACCCGCTGGTCCGGTTGCGATTACAATAGGTTTCGAAGACTGTATAACTCTTAAATATTCGCATTGACCAGGGGTTTTTGGGAAGTTCATCTATATAAATTAACTTAAGGTTTTTTTTCTATCAATATATTAATATGATATCTCACACTGTAAAATCTGTATTTGTAATTAAACCTGTAAAAAAATGTAGAAATCATACATTAACACGGTGTGTTTCCGGTAATGATTATTCTGATCAAACATTTGATGACGTTGATACCGTACTTGTAAAATATTTCACCTTTAGATCTACACAATATACGTTAGGACAGGTATATGAAATGGATATGTCTCCTATGAAAAGTGAGTTTAATTGGTTATGTGATTTTTCAAATGAACATAACCCGAGTTCAGGTGATGTGTTTATTGAGGCTCTATATAAAAATGGTAAATCAAATATTGCAACTCGTATTATGGAAAATAGAGAAGGTTTATTAAAACGTTGGTTATCGGAAACGAGTGAAACAAATGGCGAAAAATTGGGATTAAAAATACATAAGAAAAATATGGATATATCTCGAAACATGTTAACAAAATCACTTGAAAAAACATTAGAGACATCTAAGTCCATGGATGAAGTATAAAGGTTATATTATTACTATACGATATGATAGGTAGCGCACACGTTCTTCCAACATACAAGATGCAATTTCATTTTATAGGTATTATACGAGGTGGATATACTACTATAATTGATCCCGAAGGAACACCACGTATTATATGTTTTAGTGAAAAACGAGTCGCTCATAGATGTATAAATTATATAAGTGAATATCGTTCGGCATATGGTGTTTGGCCCGATATGAATTTACAGGAACCCGTTGCACGTATAAATGCAGATATATTAGCAAAAAGACGAACCCCTGAAGAAGTAAAGAAATACGTTTATTTAGAAGAAAAAGTTAGAAGTCAACTGGACGAAATGTCAGCCGGAACGGGTATATCGTATTTTTATTGTCATAATTTTAATTATAAAGAAGACTTGTTAAGAATAAACATGTCTGGACAAAAAATAGAAGGTGAAGCAGATGATAGATATTATAAATCGCGCTTGAATACGAGGTTAAAGGGTGTATGAATATATAATATAAATATGTCTTTTGTTAAACAATTTGATCCGACAAAAAAGGAACACGTTGAATGGTTACAAAAAATAGATGTATCCATGTCAAAAGCGAGCAATCAAGAAAAGTATGGTAGTGTTGATTTCATGAAAATAGTAAACGATAACCCATTTGGTATAAAAATGTCAAATCCAATGGAATGGGCAGAATCACATTTTCAACTTTGTATGAAGTTTACACAAGCTGTCTTCAGAGGAGTAGCTTACATTCCTACTCAAGGGGCGACTGATTAAGTGTGAAGACGATCGTGTTCTGGGATGTGTTTCTTTTGTCATTTTATGATACTCTTTGAGTGTAAAATTCTGTGGTTCAGAGTCTTCATCCATTCGTATGAGTAAAATCTTACCCATAACAGTCATATTTGTAAATGGTCTAGGGAGTCTATTTAAATTCATAGATAATTCGAAAATAGACGAATCACATATGACTATAACAACTGAATTGTCAGGCCATTGTCCTAAAAATGTAGCTTTACCCCGTAAAATTTTATAAATTTCATTTTTTTCAGGTGAAATATCTAAATCTATTTCATGAATATCATTTTTCCCCTCATTTACTAAAACTGCAATTGTCATTCCTAAGATGTACAAATAAAAAAGTTGCTTTTAATAAATGAACAAAGCTGTCATATCATTAATTGCCCTCGTTATTGTATTCTTTATACTCAGAGAGTCTGAGTTATACACGAACCTTGTATTAGATACAGAATGGAAAGAAACACGTAATAGACCACTTACCACATCCGATCCATTTAATAAATGTTCTCCTGAATCTTTCGGTGATTGTAAAAAAGTTAAAATGCCACACTTAAGTAGAGCTTAATTTACAAAGTATTAAAAAAAATGTTATCGAGACAATATACACTTGAAAAATATGCTGAATTACTCGGTTTATCTAAAGAAGATACAATATGTATAAATTTAGAAAAGTCTACGTATAATTCAACTATACGTAAAACAAATGAACTTGGTGATGTACCTTCTACCGATAATAGGTTTTTCGTAAACCGGTATAAACATACATTTTTAAAAATTAAACACAATTTAATACATTCACCGACACTCAAAGAACGTATTTTAAATGGTGAATTAAAACCAAAAAGTGTTTTAGAATTATCACATCAGGGTTTATGGCCCAATGGACCATATTCAAAATTATTAGAAGAAAATATTAGACAGAATATGAAAAAAGATTGGGTTACAAATATGATTAACGACCCCGAATATAAGGGTATGTTTAGATGTAATCGGTGTAAATCATATAAAACAACCTTTTATCAAATGCAAACACGTAGTGCTGATGAACCTATGACTGTATTTGTTACGTGTCATAACTGTAATTCTAGGTGGAAATCATAATTTTCATGGCGTATTGTGTATGTGTTAAATCCGTATCCATATCACCAACAGATAAAATATAATTTAAACCGGATTCACGTTTAATATTACCTTTATTATATGCTGGTGTTAACACAAGTTGATCGTATGGTATACCATATTGTTTAAGTTGATACTGCGTAAATTCTAAATTCCATTTCATGGCTGGACGAGCTGTAATAATGATAATTTTATAGCCTAAATGTTTAGCATAATGTAATAACTTAATAATAGGAACATTCGCATTACCATTCGTAAAAATAAGAGTATCGTCTATATCGAACATAACGGCGTCTTTTTCATCTATCACTCTATTTTTAAGAATTGCATCCATTTAATATACTTTAAGAATTAAAAACATCTAAAATAAAATGGAAACCCAGATAATTGACGTTGATTTTGATGACGGGTTTAAATCTATCGCGAAAATAATAAAAGATTGTTATAATGAATATGAAGTAGCATTATTGGAATATTACGGTGACGGTGAATGGGATTTTGATACGGAAGAAACTACTACTATTACGAAAGATGCTGTATCTGGATTTTACGACACCACTGATCTCGAAAATACGGGTCTATACGAAAAACTTAAGAATGGCATGTATGCCGAGGTTGACGAATCTGATTTTGAATATGAATTAGCCTCTTCAGAAGACGACGAATCGGAGTCGGATGTATCTCTAGACGACGAAGAATTTTAATATAGGTATACTATAAATGAAAAACCAATATATGTTACAAGCTTCCGTAGTCGCTCTCGTGCTCCTTTATACCTTTATGTATAAACCAAACAAAAATGAAAAGTATTGTGGTGCGTGTGGATTAAAGTAATATCGCTCTATAGTATTAATGGACCCCTTTAAGAAACGTGTCACAAAGAACGATAAGAAGGCTAAAAAGGGATTATATACACAAAAGTATATTAGACTTAAACAGGAGACGCTTAGTAGTAATAATAAGAAAGAAGATGGCTCCGTACAACCCACCAAACACACACTACAGTCAAATGGACGTGTCAATGTATGAAGAAGACGATATTTTCAAGTTTATCGGTAAAAGTGGTAAGAAATTTTACTGGTTAACGCGATACCTCGATCTTTCGTACATGTGGTACGATAAGGAACGAAAAGTTATCGAACTTTGGGGACCCTATGAGTCACTCCAATACTTTTCGGCCCATCAAATTTTAGAATGTGAATTAGACCTAAGTTGTAATAAAATTTTAGTATGATAAAGTAAAAAAATGACGAAACTCGCACCCGGTTCCTTTTTATATAATATTTTATATGGTAAAAATGATAATACTATAGAGAAAAAACCCTTTTATGTCCAAAATAAGAAAGATTATTTAGAAAGTTTGGAAAGAAACTGTAAAGAAATGGGCATTCCATTTAAAAAACCGTATGTTGAAGAAATGCCACCATATGAAAAAGTTGACGATTCTATCGAGACTCATATTGAATACCTCGATCAAATTGTAGTTAATCTAAACGTATTAAAATCAGGTAAAGTTCGCGTGAAAATACTACCTCAAATGGCGGTACTACATGAAAAGTATTATTCAAAATATAAGATACCACCAATAAAGAGTATAACGAGTACATTAAAATCACTTGGATATTCACAAGAGTTTATAGATTCCACGACGGTAAAATACAAGAAACGTAACGAACTCATAGAAAAGAAATGGAAGATACTCGAGAAAAGATTTGATGCACCTTCAACAGCGTCGTTAAAAAAAAAGAAGAAAGCGGGTAAGAAAGCTGAACCTGAACCCGAACCCGAAACGGAAATGGTTGACGATGAAGATCCAGAAGAAGAAAATAAAGAAGATGATGAACCTGAGGAAGACGAGGCAATTGTTGTTGATGATGAAGGTGACGAAGAAGAAGTCGTTGAAGATGATTACGTGTCAGATGGAGGCGATGAATAAAACTTAAGTTAGAACGCTTTTTAATAAAAATACAATTTTACAAAATGAATATATTTTTTCTCTCGATGAATCCCGAAGAGATTGCTTATATGTACTGTGATCAACATGTAATCAAGATTCTACTCGAAATATGTCAAATGATGTACACTGCATGGTTTTACTCGGATCAAACCGAATACGTAGAATCAAATGCACCTTATACCGTAAACGGAGCACGTCGAGGGTACAAAGCTGCACATAAGAAACACCCTACAACATTATGGATATCATCCAGTATTGATAATTATAATTTTGCAGGTGAAATAGGGATGTGTCTCGCACTCGAATATAAAAAACGGTTCGGTAAAATACACGCGTGTGCAAAACATATACTTTG
>Ga0163111_10002092_pt1 | contig 12555 bp, 21 predicted proteins | sample CRUFie1St18metaG_FD_109645 | JGI IMG/M metagenome (GOLD analysis project Ga0163111, IMG submission 109645) | Marine microbial communities from the Costa Rica Dome - CRUD Field 142mm St18 metaG | ecosystem: Environmental > Aquatic > Marine > Oceanic > Photic zone | place: Costa Rica: the Eastern... | reverse complement strand
TCTTTTCTTGATGCAACTCCAATCCTTGTTAGAGTTTCTCTGACCTTTAGAAAATCATCACCTTCGTTAAGTTTCACTTCAATCATATTGTCTGTGTCAATTGTCATTTCACACCACCTTTATTTAATTTCTTTCTAATAATATCAAATTGTTGTTTAGATAATATAGACAAAGCTGAACTAGCCTTATCATTGTTATAACCATAATATTGTTTGATTAATTCTATATTTTCATTATCTTGTTTCTTATCCCATTTCTTAAATCTATTCTTGGGACGTATTCTATTTATGTAATAATCATATTGTAATTTATTATCTATATGGTGTCTCATATTCATCTCATTAGATAACAGAATACAATCTACAAACTGAGATAATGCTCGATTAGTAATAAATGGATTGTAACTAGATTCGTTGGTACTATCCATAGCGATATTCTTTTTGTATGTAATACTGTTAATAAAGTCAAAAGGTTTCATCTTCCCTGCCTTCTATACTTTTTAAAAGATCTTCTTTTATGTTTATTCATACTTGCCATCTTCACTTTACCTCTACCAATAGATGTTCTCTTCTTAGTAGGTTCAAAGACAGATGTAATATATGACTTTACTTTTCTCATTATTTAAACTCACATTCTATCATTAAGGTTGTTAAACAAGCAACTAAATTAATCTCATGATCAGCTACAAATGCATTTTTGTATTGATAGTCAGCAATAGTTGTAACTAGAACAGGAATGCTTGTCTCCTTCAAATTCACATTACAAGTATCATACAGCTTTCTGTATATTGTTGTTGGATCATTATCTAAGTTCTCTGCCACCCACTTTCTCATCTTTTCATATTCTTTTTTCTTTAGATGCTGTACCAAATTACTAAACGATCCATCACTCATCTGAGTTAAGATACCAACATCTATCTTTCCATTATTACTATATCTTTGTAACTCATTAAGTACTCTTCTCCAATCAGGAAAGTACTTCATAATAAGTTGTGCAAGAACTTTATCAGTATATTCAACCTTCTCTTGTGAAAGTATATTTTGTAATCTTTTCATAAACTCACCAGCAAGTTTAGGTTGATCTTGTTTAGATATGTTAAACTCTACTGAACTACATCTACTATGTAAAGGTTCAATAATTCTATTCTTATAATTAGCAGTTAAAATAAATCCACAGTTCTTACTAAACTCTTCCATAAAGTTTCTTAAAGCAGGTTGTGTACTTTGAGGATTAAGATAATCAGCTTCATCTAAGATAACAAACTTTCTACCTCCAGTTAAACTAACTGTACTTGCATAAGTCTTTATATCATTTCGTAATGTATCAATACCACCATTCATACTTCCATTAATAACCATATAATCGGATCCAACTTCTTCTAACATTGCTCGTGCAATAGTAGTCTTTCCAACACCAGGTCCACCAGATAATAATAAGTTAGGTATACCATTATCTACAAAGCTCTGAAAGGTCGTCTTTAGTTGTGAAGGTAGGATTGTTTCTTGAACAGTTTTAGGTCTATACTTTTCTACCCATAAAAAATTATCCATTAAATGAGCTCCCATCTTGAGCTGGGATCCAATATTGAACATTATCATACTTACTAGAGAACTCAACTATATGAGCTGGCTCTTCTATAATAGATACATCATAACTATGTGGAAGAAGTTTAATATTCTCTACAGCAAGATCGTAACTAAAAGATGTATCCATCATAGTTTCTCCAACCTTCTTAGTAAAGTTATTTCCTGTTGGGTTCTTTTTATCTTTAGCTGTAATAGTAATATCTTGTTTACCAGCTTCAGATTGAATCATAATACTAGGTAGTTGCATTACATTAGCAGCTTGTACTAAGTTCTTTACATCAGTCTCTGTTAAGTTAAAACCTAACTTCTTTTGAAACTCTGGTGTAACTTCTTTAGGATAAGTAATCATATCTTTATCAGTGTAAAAATAATTACTTGAACTCTGACCACTACTAATAGATACATGGTTAGCATCAAAGTCTAACTCTGGATCTTCAAATAAACTTAACACACTTAGAAATTGGTTAAGATCATATATTCCAAACTCAAAAGGAATGTCTTCTTCAACAACAGCTTGAGCTGCTATTCCGTTAAGAGTACTTTTCGTCTTTAATTTATTACCAGTTCTGAATAACATGGACTGGTTTATGCTACTAAAATTCTTTAGAATCTTAACAGTCTTTTCACTTAATTTCATAATATAACTCCATAATTTATTTTTGCTCAGGTGCTAAAGGCTTCTTGTTGCCTCCGAGCATAGCTGGATCAGCTGTAGCAGCTGCACCAATTTGTGCCAAGTCAGTTAGACTACCACCAAACATATAAGCACCTTGGTGTGTTAATCTCATCCAAGGACACATCCATATCTTTAGTCCAATCTTTCTTGCCCACTGACAGAACATATAATCTTCTGATAAGTATCTGTTTGAATCTGGACATATAACAGTATCAAAGAAAGCAGTTATCTGTCTTGATCCATCAAAGTGTTTAGTTCTAATATGATCAGGTTTATATAATAACTCAGGATATGCTTTTGCATACTTCTCAAGAGCACTTCTTGTTACCATCATAAATCCTGTACCACCTTCTAACACTTCTGCTGGTTCATTAACTTTAATCTCAGTTACACCTTCAACAGGATTGAATACATAATCACCTACATACTTTTCTAACTTGTTAGGATTCTCATCAGCAAAGCCTCTATCAACAGCTCTCTTAATCTTTTCCCAAGATATAGTTTTCTTAGGATAAGGTCCACATACTATATCTTTATCTGATCCAGGTTCAGCTAAAGCAGCTAATGCTAAAACATCTTGTGGATCAAAACCAATATCACTATCTATAAACATTAGATGTGTAGCTTTAGATCTCAAGAACTCATCTACAAGATAGTTTCTTGCTCTTGTAATTAAACTTTCGTTAAACAAATAAAAGAAAGATATCTCTAAACCATACTTAGCTCCCATAGCAGATAGATCTGCAGTGGACTTACAATATTGACCACCACACATACCTCCATACATTGGAGTGGCTACAAAGATTTTTCTTTCTCTTAACTTTTTTATATCAATGCTTATTTCCACTTATTTCTCCATATTTGTTATCATGTTGTTTTCCTATACCATAGCTGCCATCATACATTGATAAAGTCTCTGCTTCAAACAATATAAACTGACCGACTCTAGTTCCTTTTTTTATTTTAGCTGGACCAACTCTTACATGTAAACAGCCAGCCATCACTCCGTGATAACCACTATCATATAGTCCGCTTGTAATAAATAATCCGTTTCTGTTTAACGTTGATCTTGTGATTACATAACCAGCATACCCTTCACCAACGCTTACAATATTTTCCATAACAATCTCGTAAGTACCTCTTTCAAGATTAAACCATCCTTCTTCGTCTGGTTGTACTTCTACAGATCCTCTATGTGTTTTAGTTTCTTCGCTTATGATAAAAGGTTCTTTTTTATTAATCTCAAAGATCTTATTGATCCTTAGATCGACAGCATTAGGTTGACTGTCACCTTCTTGAACATTTGTTAGTTCACAATCATTTGTTTTGCTCAGTATATGTTTCACCGTGTCCTCCATAATGTAATGCTAATACCGCATAATGTATAATCTTTAGTAAGTCTTTTTTATTCTTACCATCTTTCTTACCATATCTCATAGCATACTTAACTATTGTACCTAAGCACATATCTTCAGCTATGCCCATACTTTCCCATACATCTAAAGTCTGTATTTGTTTATTACCAACATAATGTTGACCATAAGTACTCTTAATGTATTCAAAAGTATCGTCTAGTAAGTTATCTTCATTGTATTTAAATTTAGGCAACTTCACTTATCTTATCTTTCACTCCTTCTTTCGCTTGTAAGCCCCAGAGGTATGCATATACTAACTTATCAATATATTCCATATTCTCTTTAGCTAAGTTGATAAAAAAATCATTATCTTCTTTATCTTGCTCTAATTTATGATTAAAGTCAACAGGCATATGAAATTTTCCATGAAGTAATCCACCAGGTGTATCATCATAACCATAACCATTTAGTCCATGCCAGATAGCACTACTACTATCCCAAGTATCAATAAACTTTTTGAAAGGTGCCATAAATTGTATTTCATTAGGACCATCAACCATTCCTAAGAAGTGAAGTAGTTGACCATTCTTTCTTATTCCTCCAAGTAAGCCTCTTTCAGCTAACTGATACATCATGTGGAGTCTTGAATTGAATCTATGTAAAGAAGGTTCGTGTCCAAATGGTTCAATGCCATACGCATTAGGCACAGCAAGAATACTAAAGCCAATATAATCAACCATTTGTGGATTCTCTGTAGCCCATCTAAAACATTCAATATAATCTTCTTTATCATTTTTCTTTCCTTGAGGTACAAAGAAAGTCTTTATACCTGCTTCTTTAAATATAGGTGCTTGTTCTTTTGCTGCTTCAATAGTCTTCTCAGAAGACTCTCCTGGATAATCTGTCATAACAGCATAATCAGCATCTAATCGTTTAGCATAATGAACTATCTCTTCACCAGAAAGATATCCTTTACCTTCTTGTGTAAATTCAAAAGCACTGTTATCCATTATGATAGTGGATCCATTCTTCTTTTCTTCTTTATAAAAATTTGTATACTCTAAGTTATCTACAAGATGAGCTAGAGTTAAATGTACTTCTCTACCTTTAGTAAGGTGTAAGTAATTTATTGGTGATATGTGACAGAAATGTGTCTTTGACATATAGTTCATAATATACCTTTCAAATGTTAAAGTCAACTATTATTTAATCATTCACAGTGCGAATGTCTGATATTGGTACTGTTGACATAGTACCGGTACCAGGTTCAGAAATCTTTGCATAAGTCTGTCCGTTCTTCTGAGTTAATCCTTTATAGTCACCTGCAATTACTTTCTTGCCTTGTTGGTAACCAACTTTAGAATCTCTACCCTTTCGTTCAGACTTAGCTTTGGATAATTTGAGTTTCTTTCTTATAGCAATTTCATTTTGTTGTTCTATAAACTCAGCATATCCTTTCATTATTTTTTAGCCTCTGGATCATATTGATCCACCAACGCACTTACATGCTTATCGAAATGTTTAAGATTTTGAGCACCAAACTTTTTGATAAACATCTTCTTAATAGTAGGGTGATCCTTTTCTGTATTTTGTACATGATGATAAGTAAAATCTCTCATCTTTTTATGATCAGGTGCTTGCTCATCTAAATCATGATTGTACATCATCTCTTCAGGTGGTGTATCCAAGAACTCTTTGAAAGTTTTAAAAGTCGTTTTCATTTATTCTCCTAAATAATTTTATTAGCTAATAACATCATAGCTAACCAAAACAATGTGTGAAGTAATAGTCTCCACATTAATATTCCCTAGGATACTCGGTATGACTACCATTTTCTCCATCTTCACTTACATCAATGGCTAACCATCTTTGAGGGTATTTATCTTTTATTTGTCTTGCAAGTTCATCAGATATCATTTCACAACTCTTATAGTCTAACTCTATTATATTATCAGCATACAAACTTTCTAACCATCTCTTAAATATAAAGAATTCAATATCTCTATCACCATGGTATACTTCTATCTGTACTTTAAACTTAAATATATGTCTATCAGGATATCGTAAAAAATCTACTTCATCAGGTGCATCAGGATACTTATGGATCCCTTCCTTCTGAAATGTAACCCATATACTTTTCTTTACTTGACGTTCTACTTGTTCTCGTGATTGCTCACGAATAGTATCTCTAATAAACTCATCATAACTACCCATTAGTCTTCCTCAGGTAGTCCTTTGAGTTCTCTTATCCTATGTTCCATCCAACTCTTAGATGTAAACATATGACCACAATCTTGTGGTTCAGCTATCTTATCAATATGTTTGATCTCAGCTTCTAATACTTTTATTGTATTTTCAATATTCATGGTTCGCTCTTCTTCTTCCATCTCCTCTGCTATATCGTAATACCACCCACACATAATTAATATAATCTATAAATACAACAGGGATTGAAGTTGCGAGTGAGAGAGGAGTGAGTCCAATCCCTGTTGATTTGTACGTCTATACATGCTCACATTATATATTACAAAATGCATAAACGATTCCTTCCTTAACCACTTCTAGCTAAGTTCAAGAATTCTTTTCTTGTTTCAGATTCCTTTTCAGCAAATACTCCACCTACTGATAAAGTAACGGTACTACTTGTTTGATCTTGAATACCTCTACTTTTTACACACCAGTGTTTAGCATCTACATAAACTGCTACATCTTTAGTCTCTGCTACATATTGAATAGTAGCTCTGATCTGCTCTGTTAGCCTTTCTTGAACTTGAGGTCTCTTAGCAAAGAATTGAACAATTCTATTCAACTTAGATAAACCTAAAAGTTTCTTATCAGCTATATAAGCGACAGTAGCTAAACCATCTATAACAACAAAGTGATGTTCACAATTAGACTGTACATTGATATTCTTCTCTAATAAAAATGAACCATTATTCTTCATCTTATTTTCTATCGCTGTACACTTAGGAAAGTAATCATAATTTAAACCATAAAATATTTCATTCACATACATCTTAGCAACACGCTTAGGTGTATCCATTAAAGAATCATCAGTAGTATCTAATCCTAATTCAATCATTATATCGCTAAAGCTATCTGTGATAGCAGCAATCTTTTTTTCTGCTGACTCTTTAGCTTGATCAGTCATTGGTGTTTCTAAACCTTGATTAACTAAGTAAGCATGAACTTCCTTACCTAAACTTGGATTACATTTATAACTTGGGTGCATTTTACTCCTCCTTTTCTACAATAGCACTGTTAGACCCATGCTCTGCACATTCTACTTTTGTAACATAGCATCTATTATTTGTTTTTTCTCTTATCAATTTGTCTGCATAGTTGAATGCATGTTCTGCAAACTTCTCTGCACCGACACCATCAAAAATTCTTATCTCTGCAAGATCATTTTTCTCTAAATCTTTAAACTTATCTATATGTGGATCGTTCTTGTCTAAACAGACTTTATGATCGAACTGATCTTCCAACCAAGCCTTCAAAGGTCTAAGACCTCCAAAGTCCACAGCCCAGTTTCTATTATCAAGGCTTTCACATGCAAAAGTAAACGTAAACGCTAGACTATATCCATGTAAAAAGCGGCAATGTGAATGGTCAGCATTAGGCTGTCTAAATACAGCGCTTAGTCCAATGTTGTGTCCATAATGTTTAGTACTTTTGTATATCATTATTTATTCTCCCAAGGAAAGTTAATCCAGTCTTCATTATAAAACATCTCTCCATATAAGTCAACAGAGAAGTAAGATTGTTTTTTATTAATCAATGCAGCAGTGATAAAAGTTAATCTTCTGTTCTTAAATATATCAGATACAACTTTAAATGTTGTTCCACTATCATTGATATCATCCACTATAATATATCTTGCATTTGCAATTGGTTTGAATTTTGTATGATGTGTAGCTTTATTATCTCTGAATGAGACTCCAAGAACTTCCATAGGTAAATCTAATTTATGTGATAACATAACAGCTGGTATCAATCCACCTCTAGCTATTCCAACAATATGGGTTGGTTGAAACTTTGTGGCTCTGCCAGAAATCGTCTCTACCAATTCATCTATCTTGAACCAAGGATAGTCTACTATACATTTAGACACCAATTGCATTCCCCCATAGATAACAATGAACTCTTGCGCTTACTTTATAACCACGCTTTAGAGTCTCGGTAGCGATCTTACCTGCTTCTTCTTTCTGTGTTTCTTCTGTTGCACCGATAGGCATAATCCAGATAGGAAAGTTAACCCCATTAGCGCGAAAAAGTCCAATAACATGCTCTACTTCCTCCCAGCATTCTTTAGTTCCATTACAAACAAATTTTAATTGTCCTCTTCTACTTAGGTCCCAATAGTTTTTGACATGATCAGGTTTAATTGCTTTTTCATTTTTTTCTCCTGATACAGTAAATAATTTAGGACTTATACTCCAAAATAATTCTCCATTATAACTTTCTACATAATCATCTATCATTCTAATAAACTCACCATCCATACAATCTATATCTTGTGTACCATTAGTTTCAATAGTTATACTTGGTGGTACATTTCTTTGAGCCATAAACTCTCTCATTACATCTACTATTGCTTCTGCATTATGTTTTAACATAGGTTCTCCACCTGTAAAACACATATGATTATCTTTTACTAAACCATGATGATTAGGTCCATCTTTCATCATACTTTCTATCAATCTATCGTAAATATCTTTAGATGTTCCTTTATGTTGTAATCCTTTAAACTTTCTTGACCAACTATAACTACTATCACATCCATATTTAAACACAGGAAAATCTTCTAATCTATTATACTTACTAGGATCCAAATCTTCATATGGTAGCTTATATGTTGACGGATCAGTAGGATCCTTCTGACCAAAACCATGACATTGTAAATTACAAGCCCACAATCTTAACCACAAAGTAGGATATCCTGTATAGAATCCTTCACCTTGTATACTATGAAATATCTCACTATAGAGATGTTCTTTTCGCATTCTTTCTCCTCAACCTATCCAACTTAACTTTTTCTTTTCTCGCTTTATCTAAATGAATCTTATTAGCTCTAGCTGTAAAGTTAACTCCATTCAAATGGTCGTATTCGTGTTGAAATATCCTCGCAGTTAAACCTGTTAATTTAAATGTATCAATATTCTTTTGCCAATCAGTTATCCTAGCTCTAATCTCAACAGGTCTTTTTATCTTAATAAACAAACCAGGAAAACTTAAACAACCTTCCTCACCATACTCTAAACCAGAAGAAAAGTCAACTATCTTTGGATTGAAAGCTCCAACTATACTTTCTGGTTCACTAGGATTACCAAATACAAACATACTATATTGTAAACCTACTTGATTACATGATAGACCTAAACCTTTATGTTTAATCATAGTAGCAGCCATTCTTTCAAACAACTCTCTTGGATCCATTGGTGGATTCTCAAAGTCAAAAGGAGTTGTCTTTTGTTTTAAATATGTGTCTACTAACTTAAATGGTTCTGCCATTGCTCTATCATTTCATCTAACATTGTTTCAAAAGTATACTCAGGTTTCCATTTCAAAGTCTTTCTTGTCTCTGAACTATCACCACATAAGTATTTTAATTCTTCTGGTCTCATAAACTTAGGATTCTGTGTAACATATAGTTGTGGATCCAAGTTTAACTTCTTGAATACATATGTAACTAAATCTCTAACACTATGACTTTTACCTGTAGCTATAATCCAATTCCTTGCTTCTTTATAATCCATCATCTTAATTATAGCTTTCATATAATCTTTACTATGACCCCAATCTCTTTTACTATCTAAGTTTCCAAGAACAAGGCTATCAGCTTTACCTAAAGATATCTCTACAGCTCTTTTAACTACTTTGTTAGTTACAAAGTTGGATCCTCTTCTTGGACTTTCATGGTTAAATAATATACCATTAACAATAAACATCTTGTAAGCGTTTCTATAATGATTAGCTAAATTGAATCCTAAAACTTTAGCACATCCATATGGACTAACAGGATTCATTGGTGTAGTTAATCTTTGGTGACCATCTTCATCACAACTATTACCAAACATTTCACTACTACTTGCTTGATAAAACTTTGCTTGTGGTACTAAGTTTTTAACAGCTTCTAACATATTCAATACACCAAGTGCATTTGTCTTTATTGTAAAAGATGGTACATCAAAACTAATTCTCACATGACTCATAGCTGCTAAGTTAAACACGTGTGTTGGTCTAACTTCTTTCATTATTCTATATAATGAATGTTCGTCTAATAAGTCACCATAATGTGTTTTGATTTTACTATTTATGTGTTCGTATCTTGTACTTTGACTCTCAGGAGTACTCTGTCTTCTAATAATACCATGTACTTCATAATTTAAATCTAATAATAGTTCAGCAAGATAACTTCCATCCTGTCCACCTAGTCCTGTAATTAATGCTCTATTCATTGAATATCCTTTTTGTTGATAAGTCACTATACGTTCTATTGTTTCCAGAGTCAAGGTTTTTTTTAGGAACTTGATCCATTAACAATATACCTCTTGCAGCATCTTCTGGTGTCATATAAAAATGATAACCATTATACTCAAAGTCATCTTCCATATAACTGATAGTCAAATCTCTACCATCATATGTCATCTTTCTAAACCATTCTGCTGCAGCAAGTTCATCTGTTAATATCATACCACCTCTTCCAATTGGTATTCTTTTCTTTAACTGAAAACTAATAACATGAAAACCACTCTTATACATTCCTTGAGTCCATCTAACAGCACCATCCCAAATGTCAAATGGTTTCAGTTGATACATTCCAGACCATTGTATATCTCTAAACTTAGGTTTAAAACCAGCATGTTTAATTTGCATAGGAACACTACAATAAGTATAGTTTGGTATCTCTACAAATTCGTTAATCATTTTCATTACATCTTTGTAATACTTCAATGCTAAAAACAATCCATGTGAACAACAATCAACAGCTACACCATACTTTGCTCCAGCAAACTTAGCTACTTTCTTTTCAAACATTGTAACTACTTCTCTTGGATCCTCAAACTTGTATCCAGCTTTCTTTAGTTGATCTAACTCTGGTCGTTGAAACTCAGGTGGTAGTTTACCTAATGGCCAACTTTTATACTCACTCATCTAAAAACCTTTTATCTAATTTTTGTCCTTTATAAGGTCCTGTCTTAAACTCGTATACTTTACATTCACCTACAGCTTTGTAAGTATGTCCACCATATAATGTTATAGAACAATCACCAGGACCTATTCTATAATTACCAATAGGTGTACTTCCTTCTGTATCATAATATGTAACATCAACTTCACCTTCTACTACAACCCAACTTTCTTGAGCTATAACTTTTTGCTCTCCTTCTTTCCATATATGCTTATGTGGTCTAAAGGTTGTACCATTTGGAAGATTCAATGTTGATAGTTGTAGAAAGTTATCTTCAGGAATGATGTCTTTTCTTTTTTTGTTTATTTCATCTTTCTTAATTATTATGTGACACAGTTTTTCAACATCATGTCTTGAATATATTTTAATCATGTTCGTACTCCATCCAATCTATATTATCAAACAATTCTGTAAATAAGTCAAGACATTTCCAATCATTCTCTGTAATCATGCCTTCCTTACAATTTTTTCTATCCAACATATGATAACTTAGATTAGGATTAAGTAATGCTGCAGATAAAATATAGCTACTAAAACCACCCATAACTATCTTACTATTGTAAACCATAAACCATTCTTCTACACTATCATTATTGTAAGGACTTGTACAAGTATCTAATGATGCAAACTGTGCTGCATGTATTATTCTATCAACAACAACAGCATCATCTCCAATAACCATACTATTAGGAATATGTGATACTACCTTCTTATAAGTATCAACTGACACTAACGGTCTATCTATTTGTCTTACATGTATTATAGGACAACCTGCTGGTTCTTGTTCTGTATTTCTAACAGGCATTTTTTCTCTAATCTTATCAATAAACTTATGAACATTTTTAATTCTATCTTGACTAAAGATAGGAAACTTACTTGTTCCATCTGTAGTATCAATTTTTATATCTGTTTTGATTATCTTACTTATAAAGTCTATATTGATTTCTCTTAAACCTTTTGGATAGTTAAAAAAGTTCAATACAATCTTTTCAATATCATCACCTTTACTAAATGCATCTCCATATGCAGCCATCAAGTTAAGTAGTTGTGTACCTAATCCTCCTCTTATCTGATATGTTAACATGCAATCCTACTAAAGTTCTTATGCTTCTCAAAACGTATAGTAGAGAAGAACTTATCTTGTAACAGATCACCTTTATGTGATATAACAAACACATTTTGTTCTTGACCTAACTGATGAATAAGTTTTAAGAACTCATCACAACCATTATTATCTAAACTTGCATCAAATACTTCATCAAGTATAAGTAAGTTTGTATTTGTACTATTCTTCATTCTTGCAATTGATCTCCAAGTAAATAATAATGCAAGATCTATTCTCATCTTTTCACCTTCACTAAAACTATCATATGTAAACTCATCTCTATGTCTTGACTTTATATTCTCTGAGAAGTTTTCATCTAACTCAAAGTTAACAAAAAAGTCCATAGCTGCAAGATATTTGTTGACTAACTTGTTAATGATAGGCACATATTGTTTAATGATCTTAGTTTTTATTCCTTGATCTTTCAATAGTACTCCAGCAACTTCATACAAAGTCTTCTCATGTACTAACTCTTCTTGTTTATGTTTACCATCAGTCATCTGTCTTGTAAGAGTACTTAACTTCTTATTCTCTTTACCAACATCTTTTCTATCACTACCTAATGATGAGTTCTCTTCATTTAACTTTGTTATATAACTATTCAATGCAGTTATGTTTGCACTCTCTTTAGAATGTTC
>Ga0163111_10002091_pt1 | contig 12556 bp, 9 predicted proteins | sample CRUFie1St18metaG_FD_109645 | JGI IMG/M metagenome (GOLD analysis project Ga0163111, IMG submission 109645) | Marine microbial communities from the Costa Rica Dome - CRUD Field 142mm St18 metaG | ecosystem: Environmental > Aquatic > Marine > Oceanic > Photic zone | place: Costa Rica: the Eastern... | reverse complement strand
TTATAAAATTATAAAATTATAAAATATAATTTTTGTCTTTATAAAAATAAGGATAAATACCATCTACATCATCAAAAAAGAAAGCTCTTAGAAATTGTATTTTTTCATCTGCAAGTCTTTCTTGATTAAATATAGTGAAATCTCCGTCTGTAATTAACATATGATGCATAAATGCTAAACAATATATTCCACATTCAGTATATAATTGTTGATGTGGAGTTTTATTATAATTAATTTTAATTTTTTTTTGCAAGACTTCTTGTCCTTGTGTTTTAAATTCATTTATTAAGTTTTGTATTTCTATAGGTGGTGAATTTCCTGTAGAATCGAAAAAGGATATTTCACCTAATTTTAAGTGTATAAATAATGCAATCCAATGTTGTCCAGATTTATTGTGTGGATCTGTATTAAAAATTACACCGAGATAATCATATTTCTTATATAATGATTTATAGTTGTAATTGCATAATGGACTATGAAGACATTGATTATATTTATTTTTTTTATAAAAATCAATTGGAGCTGGTTCTATAAAATGAAACATAGGATATTTTTCTTCATAATAATGCATAGCTCTTGATATATCAATATTTGATAACCATGTATTTTTATTTTCTTTCCATATTTCAGGTACTTTTGGTGAAAATGTGTGTGGTTCTAAAAATGGTTTATCAATAAATTCAAGCCATAAATCTTCTTTTTCTGTATTAAAAGTATCTTTAAGATCATCCCATAATTGTTCTTTAGTTTTGGAACAAACGTGTGTAATTTTTTTATTTTTATTTTTATTGTTCCAATGTTTTGCAAAATCGATTAAATTTTTTTTAGTATAACATGTTTTTTCTGGAATTTTAAAATTTTTACATTTTCTTTTAAATGTTTTTTTTTTCAATTTAAGTTTATCTGTATAAGTCATATATATATAAAAAATATATAAATGTGTATCAAAAGTGATTTTAAAAAATGGAATGAGCTAGAAAAAAAAAGTCATAGAAATAAAACAAAGATAGGAATTTTAAATGATCAGATAAATTTATTAGAAAGAGAAAGTAATAAAAATCCTTTTAATTTCTTACAAAATTCAAATAATATTGATTTATGTAATAAAAAACAAAATCAATTAAAATGTGAGAATACTAGTATAGAAGCTGAGATAAAAACGATACCGAAACATATAAAAAGTGAATTATGTGATTCTATACTGGATTACTTTAATAAAAAAAAAGAAAAATCAAAATTAGATGCGGAATTAGCAATTGAGAAAGTAAAAACAGATATAAAAAATAAAAAAATTAGAAAAGGTTTTAATATAACAGGTTCTTCTTTATTGTTAATGTTAAGTATATATATGATTAGAAAAAAAGTTCAATAAGAAATATAATAACAATCATGAAATATAATAAGTAATCTTTTTTAATTTTATCATCTAATGGATTTTTATGAGTTAACCAACAGTTTTGAATTATAAAATAAGATAATGATGATATAATTAATGCTTTAATTAATCCCATATTAATAAATAAAAATAAAAATATTTTGATTACATAATATGTTTGATAATTGGAAAAAATGGTGGAAACAATTTAAATTAGGTATGATAAAATGGTGTGATTTTTTATCAGCTTTTTGTCTGTTATTTTTTGGTAGTATAATTTGTGGTATTATAGTTTTTTTAGGACCGCAGCCTTTAATGACACCAATTGTAGCAATAGTATTAGGAGGAGGTATGATTATTGCACCAATATTTTTTAGATTTGTATCATCATTAACAATTCAAATAGGTCTTCATGAAACGTATAGTAATTTTACTACATTATTTATATTAGTTAATGTATTTGCAGTGTTGTTATTTCTTGCTGTAAGGAAATATATAGATCCTAGTATAGCAAAAGATATATTATCAAATTTGGGAAATTTAAATAAGATTCCCGCTTGTTTAGCTGGTGAGGTGTCTAGTCAAATATTACCACCAGGTGGATTACAACAAGGATTACAACAAGGATTACAACAAGGATTACAACAAGGATTACAACAAGGAGTACACCAAGGAGTACAACAAGGAGTATCTGGTTTACAAGATACTATACACACAGCCGTTAATACATCAAATGCAGCAGCAATGAATACTTTATCTGGTGTTACACAAAATAGTTTGAAGGCTGTAGCAAAAGGTGGTAGTGATGTTTGTTCAAGCTGTAGTTGAGAATATATTAAAAATATATTTTTAATATAATAAATTTTGAATAACTATTTATGAAATAATATAAAAGAAAATGGTATTTAAAATATTAAACAATGTATGGCATATATAAATATTTATTAATGTTTGGATTTTCTGACTCAATTATGTTTAGGAATCTTGTAAATCGTAAATTATTTTTGAATACATTTAGTGGTATATCTGCATTAAATTTTTTAGATTCTAATAATTTTGAGAAAAAAAATAATCAAAAGTATAAATTTATTTCGAATGATAGAATAGTATATTTATATGGTGATATTGATAATGCGAGTTGTAATAAATTAGTAAGTGAATTAGAATCATTATCTGATGAGAGTAATGATCCGATACATTTGCGAATTCAATCTTATGGTGGTGAAATAATACCAACTTTAAATGTGGTAGATACAATAAATAGAATACCGAATCCGATATATACTTATGTTGATGGGTATTGTGCTTCTGCAGCGACTTTGGTTAGTGTTAGTGGTAATTTACGATTTATGGGTAAACATTCATTATTTTTGATGCATAAATTGTATGGTAGTAGTGAAGGTAATTATGATTATCTTCGTGATGATTTTGAAAATGATAATTTATTAATGAATTTTATGGAAATGATTTATTTAGAGAATTCAAATTTAAGTAAAATAGAATTAAATGATATATTAAGTCATCCGAATAAATGGATGAATTCCTCAAGTTGTTTTAAACATGGTTTAATTGATGAAATATTCTAAAAAAAATGATTTGAAATATTTGATTTTAAAGATTATAACAACATTGAATACAAAAAAAGAAAAAGAAAAATAATATAAAGTAATAAAAGTAATATAAAAGTAATATAAAAGTAATATAAAAGTAATTTTCTATAAATAATATATAAAAGTAATTCTCTATCTCTATAACAAATATAAAATTGATTATATAAACAAATGTCAGATTCTAAGACGAATTCGATTCATTCGCGACATTTGCGAAATGTAATAGATTCTATGTTTAAGAATGAGAAATCAATGTTAGCAAAACATCAAATTGAATCATATGATCATTTTATGTCGGTAATGATTCAACAAATTGTTAAACAATATAATCCTATTATTGTTTATGGTAATTATTCTGAGGAATTTAAGAAACACGAACAAATAATAAAAATAAATATAGGTGACATTGCTATTCATCCTCCGATGATATATGAAAATGATGGTAGCATGGTAAAAATGTCACCATCTATAGCTCGTTTACGTAATATGTCTTATAGTTCAAATTTACATGTAGATGTAAATGTTGAAACAATATTGCGGACTGGTGCTTCATTAGAGAATGTTGAAACAAATACTAAATTATTTGAGAAAATATTAATTGGAAAAATTCCAATAATGATAAATTCTAGATATTGTAATATTCAGCATCAAACATCAAAAATTAATTGTACAATTGATCCTGGAGGTTATTTTATAATTGGTGGTAGTGAGAAAGTTATTATTTCTCAGGAAAGACAAGCAGAAAACAAAGCTTTTTGTTTTCCAATATCATCTGTTTCTGGAACAAAATTTAGTCATTGTGTTGAAGTAAAGTCTGTTCCTCAAAATGGATTTATGCCTGCAAAGCCATTGACAATTAAAATTGCTAGTAAACCAACATTTACTGGTAGTTGTTGTATTTCTGCAATTTTCCAAGGTTGTCGTAAAGAAATTCCAATAATGATAATTTTTAGAGCGTTAGGAATTGAAAGTGATAAAACAGCATGTGATTATATTTTAGGATCAAATGAATCAAATTTAAAAACTAATTTGATAGACTTATTAAGAGCTTCTATTGATGAAGGCGAAGGAATGACACAACCCCTTGCTTTGGATTATATTGCAAAATATTTACCAGTTCCGTTACGTGCACGACAAGGTCGTATTATATCTCAGGACATGCGTATAAGTCATGTTCGTGATTCTTTAATTCATGATTTTTTACCGCATTTAGGTAATTCTTTACAAAAGAAGGCATTATATATGGGAATGATGGTAAAAAAATTATTATTGTATATAAATCATCATATTGATGAAGATGATCGTGATAGTTTTGAGAATAAACGTGTTGATACTCCAGGTTTAATGTTGGGAAATTTATTTAGACAATCTTTTACTAAATTAATAAAAGATGCAATGGGAATTTTAAACAAAGAAATAAACGGTGGGGTATGGAAATTAACAAACAATTTTCATAATATTATAACAAATAATAATATTTATAAAATATTAAAATCAAATATTATTGAAGCAAATATGAAGTATTCATTGGCAACTGGTAATTGGGGTGTTAAAAATACAATGGTTAAAGTTGGAGTTGCACAAGTTTTACAAAGATTATCTTATTTAGGAACATTATCTCATTTAAGGCGTATTAATACTCCGATTGATAAAACAACAAAGATGACAAAACCTAGAAAATTACATCCATCAACCTATGGTTATATCTGTCCTGCTGAAACTCCAGAGGGAACAAGTATTGGTATTGTTAAAAATATGGCATTATCTTGTTGTATTTCTGTAGAATTATCATCTACACAAGTAGATACATGTGTTCGCAAATATCATTCTTTTAGATCAATAGAAGAAATGGGAAATAATGGTACAAGTGTATATATTAATGGGAGTATAATTGGTATTGTGGATGATATGATTGATTTACGAAAGTATCTTATAAGTTTAAGAAGATCCGGTATAATTCATATTCACACATCTATTGTTCCGATGTTTAGAGATTACGAATTACATATTTATACATCTGCTGGAAGACTTGTTCGTCCTATGTTTATTGTTAATAATGGAAAATTAGTATTTGGTGATGATCATATTAATATGATGTCAAAAAATCGTTTATGTTGGAAAGATTTAATTTTAGGTAAAAATAATTGTGCTCCAGCAATTGAATATTTAGATGTTCAAGAAAGTGCATGTTCATTTTTGTGTGAACATCCAAATAATATTTACAAAAATAAGAGATATACACATTGTGAAATAGATCCTAGTTTATTATTAGGTATATTAGCTTCTAATATTGTATTTTCCAATCATAATCAATCTCCTAGAAATACTTATCAAAGTGCTATGGGTAAACAAGCAATGGGAATTTATGCTACAAATTTTCGTCATCGTATGGATATGATTTCGAATATTTTGTGGTATCCAACTCAACCATTAATAATGACTCATAATTCTAAACATATGAATATGAGAAAAGTGCCAAATGGATCTATTGTTATTATTGCAGTAAGTAGTGATAAAGGATATAATCAGGAAGATTCACTAATGTTTAACAAATCATCAATTGAAAGAGGTTTGTTTCGTTCATCATTCTTTAGAACTTATCATGTTGAAGAAAGAAAGAATCAAGCAACAGGTGAAGAAGAACAATTCGCAAAACCTGATCCAAATAATACTTTACAATTAAGGCATTGTAGTTATGATGCTTTAAGTGAAGATGGGTTTCCCATTGAAGGTAAAAAAGTAAAAGGAGGTGATGCAATTGTTGGTAAAATAGTTCCAATGTATAATCGCAAAAAGAAAACGGCATCTGTTTTTGATAAAGAATTTAGAGATGATAGTACATATATTCGTAATAATGAAGATGGTGTTGTCGATACAAAATATATTTCTAGAAATAGTGACGGATATTTATTTTGTAAAGCAAAAATAAGATCAGAACGAAGACCAGGTATTGGTGACAAATTCTCTTCAGTTCACGGTCAAAAAGGAACAATCGGTATGATTTATAGATCGGAAGATATGCCATATACAGTAGACGGTATTACACCAGATATTATAATGAACCCACATGCTTTTCCGTCTAGAATGACCTTCGCTCAATTACTGGAGTCTTTGCTTGGTATTGAATGTGTGGATAAAGCTATGCACGGAGACGGAACTCCTTTTAATAATATATCTGTAAAATCTATTTCATCAAGATTAGAAAAAGCAGGTTATGATAAATATGGAGAATCCACATTGTATAGTGGAGAAACTGGAAAAAAATTAACTACAAAAATTTTTATAGGTCCGTGTTTTTATCAAAGATTAAAACATATGGTTGATGATAAATTTCATGCCAGAGCCACTGGTCCTATGGTCTCGGCAACACGGCAACCGAGTGAAGGTCGATCGAGAGATGGCGGTTTAAGAATGGGAGAGATGGAACGTGATTGTTTATTGAGTCATGGTGTTTCTCAATTTCAAAAAGAAAAATTTATGGAATTATCTGATAATTTTACAATATTTACGAATAGCGATGGTTTAATGTGTAGTGTTAATAAGAAAAAGAATATAGTAAATTCCTTTTCTAATCCAACTAATCAAAAGCCTGGCCGTATTTCAGAACATAGAGTTCCATATGCAACAAAATTATTTCTTCAAGAAATTCAAACAATGGGAATTATGACAAAATTACATTCTACAATTGATGAAGAAAATGAAAGTGATATATAATAAATATATATAAAGTATATTTGATACTAAATATTAAAATGGGTATTCAATTATCAAAACATACAGACTTTGAAAAAAAAAATTCAAAAAAAAGTCGAAAAAAAAAACAAAAAAAACAAATAAATTTTCATATGTCAACAAGAACAACTCGAAATATAAAAAATAATTTAAGATCAAATTCTAAAATTCCTAAATGTCTTAAATAATTTTTTATATAACTATACGTAATATAATTGTGTAAAATAATTCATAAAAAAAAAAAATTACACTGTAATATAAATTTCAAATGATAAAAATGAATATTATTTTAAATGAATTAAAACAAGGTAATTGCGATTCATTATATTATTATGATCAATTTATGGCAAGTAAATTTTTTGAATATGCTTTAAATGATAATGAATATGTTTCAAATTTAGAAGAAATTACAGGATTTGAAAATATGAAACATTTCAATCCAAAACATGAACACATAATAATTGTTGCATGTAAAGCAAGTTTAAAAAAAAAAAATAAAAATTATTACAAAATTTTTTATAAAAAATATTTAGAATTTAAAAGTGAATTTATGAATTGGCGAGGTCGATATGATTGGTTTCATTTTCATAAATTATTAGTGTCACATTTAATTTGGAATAATGATATTGATACATTAGTTTGGACCTGGAAAAATAAATTAAAGTATTGTAATAATTTTAAAAAAAAATTTTCGAGTGTGTCAGATTGGAGGGCAAATTGGTATAGAAATGAAATTAAAAATTTAAAATGTTATATAGTAGAAATATGTATTTTTGCAAATAAATTGGATTATATAACACTTTTAGTAAAAAATAAAGTTTTTAAAATTAGTAAATATATTAATAAAATATTTATTAAATCCGGTTATATTTGTAATAATAAAGGTATTGTACAAAAAACAGATTTTCACGATTCTCCTGAATGGAAATATATATGTTATATAGAAAATGATATAACAAAAATTGATTTATCAAAATGTGTTCATATTTATAATATAAGTAATTGTAATCAAGCTAGATTTAATGAATTGTTTGATACAAAATCACCTGAAGAATTTTGGAATTTTTTTATAAATATAGAAGTAGATGATTTTAATTTTATAACATCTAGATATTTAACACAATTAATAAAAGCGAATAGAGCAAAATATAGTCTCTTTGATAAAGAATTACAAATTAAAATAATTATTAAATTATTTCACTTATTTGAAAATGTTAAAGTATGTTTAATATTTGAAATTTGTGAAATAATATATTCTAGAAGAAATACACCAAATATTGAATCTAATTATTTAGATACAATAACTGAATTTATATATAATTTTATTATAAACAGTAAAATCAAATATATACATTATTATGATGTTTTGAAAACATTATGTAATATATTCATTCAAAAAGATACAAAAATTGTTATTAATGATAATGATAATAAATTATCAGATGAAAATATCAAAATTTTATATCATATTTTTAATAATAGAATTTCTAATTTTATTAAAGAAAAAATAAGACAAATAAAAAGAACAGAAACAATTGATGATTGTCCAATTTGTTTAGATAATATCAATCCAAATGAGGAATGTATTCTTTTCTGCAGACATTCATATCACAAAGAATGTATTACAAAAGATTTAAAAACTTATCATAAAAATAATATTAATATTTATAAATGTCCTATTTGTAGAACGAATTTTGATAAAGATTTAATTAATCTATTTTTATAAAATATTCTCTTGATCAAATTTTTAAGAATAAAAATTGAATCATTCTGATTTCATTGAAATAACATAATAAAGTTTAAAGTTTTTTTATAGATATTGGCGAAATACTCTGAAAGAGACTTGAACTCTTGACCTTACGTTTATTAGACGTACGCTCTAACCATCTGAGCTATCGGAGCAGTTTTTTATAGATATTAGAAGGAATCGAACCTACAATTAGAAATAAATCTGATTGAATTGCTAGTCAATATTTTATAATTGATTTCTATTCAATTGTTTTTAGCCATTCAACGCATAATATCTGTTAAAGCTTCAGGTTTGAGTCGAACAAACGACCTTCTCATTACTAGTGAGGCGCTCTACCACTGAGCTACAGAAGCAAGACAATAAAAACGTTACCTATTTTTTAAATAAAAATGAATACGAATACTTAATAACAAAAGTATTATTTATATTAAATATAAAAAATTATAGAAGAAATACACAAAATATTTTTCTTTTAAAACCCTGTAATATAATACATACATAAAATTATTATGAAAAATAAAATATTATTATAAAATATATAATATGTTAGTAGAATCATTATTAAAAATCGACAAAGCTTTGTTTTCACCTTTGAATAAAAATTATTGTTTTTATTTTTATTATCTTAGTGTTTTCTTTTTTACTTTATTTGTATTTCTGATATTCACAATTGGATTTACTACTATGACTTCTAAAACACAATCTCTAACAATAGAACAAGTTGTTTGGCTTTTGATAAATCCTTTGGTTTTATATTTTATTAATAGATTGTATTATTCAATGTGTATTAATTCATTACAATCACCAAAATATTAAAAAAAATCATAATAATATAAAAAAAAATAATAAAATATTATGTCTAATTCTTTTATAATATAATGTTAAAATAAATTAATAAATGCGGTGGAGTCAATCTGTTAAATTTAATATCGCACATGATAGAAGAAAAACAGATGCATATGATATCTATGCATCAAATGATACCGCAATAAATTTTGGCAGTGGCAGTATACTATTATCTGATATAAGTTTAGCAATTGATTTTGTTAAAAGTTGTACTGATACTTTATTTGAAACATCTGATACTGTAATTGCTGGAGAAATAATCGCAAATAGTGCTAATAATGTAAATATATTTGAGGATAATAATACAAAAACTGAAATTAATGGAGCAAATATTCTACTTAATAGTGAAAATAATTTAAATTCTGCCAATATTGATAATCTTAATATTTCTTTTCAAGATGGAAACGGTTTAATAAGTTCTTTAGATGATACACAATTATTTATTTCAAATACACAAACAAATAGTAATACTACTATATCGCATAATAATATATCTATTACAACTCCAGATAATAGTTTAAATTTAGAAAAGAATGCAATTATGTACAATTCAAAAGTACATAATATTCCATTAAATTTTAGTAGCAGCAGTATTTCACAAATTGTTTTTATATTTAACAAGATGTGTCTATTTAAAACTATTAATATTTTGGATCATTTTTCAAATCAGAATCATGAGTCCGGTCCTGAATATAAATTATCTGTCAATATTAAAGGAATAAAAACAGTTGAAGTATTAGAACCTGAACCAGAACCAGAGCCAGAACCAGAGCCAGAACCAGAACCAGAGCCAGAACCTGAATCTGAACCTGAACCAGAACCAGAACCAGAATCAGAGCCAGAACCGGAACCGGAGTCAGAACCAGAACCGGAATCAGAACCTGAACCAGAACCAGAATCTAATGCACCAATTATAGAAATATTAGGTTTGAATCCTTTAATATTATCTCAATCGGTAGAGCCGTTTATAGATCCTGGAATACTTGTAAAAACTTGGAATAATTTTTCAATTTCTGAAGATAACATTTTTGTAACTGGTGAAATTGTTAAATTTACTATTGATGAAAATGGAATTATGAATAATAATACATATACATTAGATATTTCAAATCCCGGTGATTTTTTTGTAAAATACTCTGTTATTGATGAAAATATAGTAGTTTCAAAGACAAGATTAATAAGAATATTAGACCAAGCAGAACCTGAACCAGAACCGGAACCGGAACCCGAGCCGGAACCAGAATCGGAACCCGAACCAGAACCAGAACCAGAACCAGAATCAGAACCGGAACCCGAACCAGAATCGGAACCCGAACCAGAATCGGAACCCGAACCAGAACCGGAACCCGAATCTGAGCCAGAACCCGAATCTGAGCCAGAACCAGAACCCGAATCTGAGCCAGAACCAGAACCCGAATCTGAGCCCGAACCTGAACCTGAACCGGAATCTGAACCAGAACCTGAATCTGTACCAGAACCTGAATCTGAACAAGAACCAGAACCAGAACCGGAACAAGAACCAGAATTGGAACAAGAACCAGAACCAGAACCGGAACAAGAACCAGAACCCGAATCTGAGCCAGAACCGGAACAAGAACCAGAACCAGAACCGGAATCTGAACCAGAACCCGAATCTGAACAAGAACCTGAACAAGAATCAGAATCTGAACCGAATGTAGAACCTCAACCAGAACCGGAATCTGAACCAGAACCAGAACCAGAACCGGAATCTGAACCAGAACCGGAACCTGAATCTGAACCTGAAACTGAACCTGAATCTGAACCTGAACCTGAAATTCAAATGGTATTAGAATCTGGATATTCTGGATTAATTATACAAGGTCTTAGTTTTGATAAACCAACAATAGCACTTCAAATATCTGATAATTCTGGTGGACCAATTATATATATTGATAATGAAACTATAGATATTCCTAGAAATAAAGTACCAACATTTTCTAATAATCCTCCAGAATTGAATGATCTATCAAATCCTCCCACTTTTAATGTTTATTTAAAGAATTCTACAATTACTTCGTCGCAATTATGTATAAAATTAAATGATCCAGATTATAATGATTGTGTTCTAGAAAATTTATATTTTATGATCAAAATTCAAGACAATTTGATAAATACAAATAATATAAATTTTGTTTCAGACTCGTATAGAAATAGTGATAACGTGAGCTTGATAACAGCATTAAAAAATCAATTTAATTATAACGATTTTATATTAAATTTATATGATTTTGATTATTCTGAACTTAATTTGGACAATGACGATCAACTCTTTATTGTATCAAGAGGAGATGCTACTTTAGATGTTAATATAATAAGATTAAATACAAATTATAATCTAGATTTAACTTCTGAAGTTGGTTTAAGCTTTACAGTTGATTCTTCTGAATTAATAATTGGTACATTAAATGTATCAGGATATGTTCCTGAACCAGAACCTGAACCGGAGCCAGAACCAGAACCAGAATCCGAACCTGAGCCAGAACCGCTTATATTTTTATTGAATAATTTAGAAGTTGAAGTAGATACTACTGTACATACGGATACGAGTGATTTATCAGAATATATTATTAATAAATTATCATGGCGTGTTCTTGATTTATCTGAAACAAATATATTACAAACTACAACATTGGAAATATTAGAAGGTAATCTTGATGCTTTTAGATATAATTTTAGTGATAATTTACATAATATTAGTGAAGTACCAAATACATTTATAACTAATATGTTGCCAGAATATGGAAATACAACTTATTTCTCTGTTGGTAACAGTGGTGCAATGTATTTACAAGCAAATAGTGGAGAATCACCTGATACAGAAGATATTAATAATTTAAATAATTTTACTGAAAATAATGGATTAATTTGGAGTAAAGTTGGTGCTCAATTTAATGAAGATAACAACTATAAACTTCAAATTGCTCAGTTATCTTTAAAAACAACTTCAAATGGAGTAATTAGAATAACTCATGCAGATGATAATCCAGAAGCTACATATAATCCTATATATCAAACTCATATTCTGGAAGTAGTTAATGGTCGTATACAACAATCAATATCGTCACGAGTACCAGATATAATGATATCTAAATCAGAACACAAAATAAAACATGAAGAAGAATCTAATTTTAATCTTCAAACTGTAATGAATAATGATAATGAGAATGAGAATGAGAATGAGAATGAGAATGAGAATGAGAATGAGAATGAGAATGAGAATGA
>Ga0163111_10002090_pt1 | contig 12557 bp, 6 predicted proteins | sample CRUFie1St18metaG_FD_109645 | JGI IMG/M metagenome (GOLD analysis project Ga0163111, IMG submission 109645) | Marine microbial communities from the Costa Rica Dome - CRUD Field 142mm St18 metaG | ecosystem: Environmental > Aquatic > Marine > Oceanic > Photic zone | place: Costa Rica: the Eastern... | reverse complement strand
CCAGTTGAGCCGAATCAAAATCTGAAAAAAATTACCAAAATAAAGACGTACCGCCGGGGATGTAAGGAAAGGATGGAGGGCCTTGAAACTTCCGTGTTTTACCACTTAGAACTCGACAATCACCACATGCTAAGGCCACAGCCTGCGTCTGAACAATGATGCATTTTTTTCGTTTCTTGGGAGGGAGATCATCGAGATTCGGAATCGAGATGTCTTCCACTGTCAGCATTTCATCAATGTCACCAAGCTCTTTGCCTTGTGCTGCTTTCATAGTGTTCTCGGTACTTTTAAGAATCATGGTAAAATATCTGATTACTTAGTTTGTGTTCGCGAGATTAACTTGATAGATTTAGTGTGTTTTGTTTGTTTGCATTAGTTTTCGACTGATCTAGGTATTCATGTCTCCACGACTAAACAGAAAAACTTTATTGTGTCGAGATCATCGCGTTGGAGAACAGGATAGATTTCATTCCAAAGTGTTCGAAAGAACGCAGCTAGTTCGTCATCAATGTTCTCCAACGGATCATGCTGGGGAGAGCAACCAGGGGATTGGGGTTGCACCCACTCAAGAGAGCATTTGCAGGGATGAGAGGATGAGGGTGATCCTGCAAATGCCACGCACTCTGACTGGCACCTCCTGGGCGGCCCTAGGAGCTGCAGCAACACAGCCACCCAAGGCGGTCGTGCCCCGCCATATTGCCCCCCCACACACACAGCTGGTGCCGCTGGCTTGTGCCCAGTGGTTATGGCTGGTGGCTCCCCTCTTGCGCTCCCCTTTGAGCACAGGGGTTGCATGATAAGACACCACAACTCATTTGCAGCCCATGCCTTTTGCGCCCAGCTTCCTTTGGGAGGCATTCTCCAAGCTCCTTCGGGACGCCCCAAAAAGACACCACTTGGAAGCAGTGTTCCGTTTTGAGTCTTGCCAAGATTTGTTTCTTGCCAAGATTTGTTTCGTTTCACCATCCGGTGCTGAAACGATTTTGACTGTGGAGCAAGGTTGCAAACAACACATGCGATCCAAAAAGAAATAGTAGAAGACGAAGTAAAATCAAATCGAATGGCCATCTCAGTAGCGCTGATATAGAGATAGAGATTACAAAAATAAAAACACTTTGTGTTAAAATCATACCATGGCTAAGGCAGCTCTCCTAGATGTTTTACGACAGACAATAGGCAAGTATGTCAAAAATTTGGACACAGAAAGTTTAAGCATTGCCGTCTGGAGTGGTAAGATCGAGTTGAATTCTTTGGAACTCGATGTAGAATCTATCAATAATATGCTGGATAAAAGGGCCATCGAGGCTCCAAACCTCGCTATGCCATTTAAAGTCATATCGGGTAATTTCGAATCTTTTCAAGTTGATGTGCCATGGAATCATATCCTAAGTCGTCCTGTGGTTTTGAGAGCGCAGGGACTTTCTGTGATGGTCGAGCCTTTAGATAGGAAATCAACCAAATCTTTTGACGACGATGACACAATAGAGCACGAGTCCGTTACAAATATGAATCGAGTTGCGAGGCAAAAGGAATTGAGAGAACAACAGATAGACGAACGCAATAATTACCGCCTCCAGGCTTTGGGGTTGAAAAAAATAGCCTTGGCAGCAGATGACAATGCAAATGACGGCGATTCGTCAACTTTTGCTTCGCGACTCGCCCGGAAAATAATTGACAACATTCAAATTCAAATCAGCAATGTGCATGTATCGCTACGAAATGAGGATGGATCGGCGGGCGTGGTTCTTGAATCTTTGAAAGTTATGTCCACTGATAAGGAAGGAAGATTTGTTCACGTAGACCGCACCGCAACGAATCCCCGCAACTCGTCGCTCTCTGATATAGATTTTTCCTTCCAATATAAGATGCTTGAAATCGAAGGCTTCGGTGTATACCTCGATGAAGATGAATTCGAGAGTGCGAGATATTCTCTTCAAAGCATATCTGAAGATAGAATGAGCGTCAACAGTGATAATAGCTCTATTTACGCTCGAAATTCTCTGGGTCACTCTTATGTTTTGGCACCATTATCCTTCCAAACGAAATTACGGATTGCAGATAATCCGTGTAAGGACACTGCCAAATACGAATTGAGATGTAGTCTTTCGGTGCTATCTTTTCTTCTCACGAGGAGTCAAGTTGACATTGTGCGAAAGGTATCAAAAATTTTGTCCCCTTCAAATAGTGAGGTCACTCCTCTGTTTCCAGAGTATCGACCGCTTGTTTCTGTGAAAGGTCATGCTAAGGAATGGTGGAAGTACGCCTGTAGATGCATAGGACGAATGAACGGTAGACGATCATGGGTTGAATTCTTTGAGGCGTACAGGAAACGCAGGAAATATATTCCTCTGTTTAAGCGGTATAGCCATTGCACAGAATGTTCGTGGGTGAAACCATTGAATAGTGACGAACTTTCGGATTTGTTTGCTATAGAACAAGACCGATCTATTTCTCTTGAGGGTCTCATGACATGGAGGAATATTGCCGATGCCCAAATTGATAAGGAGCGAGAGAAAAGAAAATCCTTAGAACAAGAGACAACTGCGTCTTCATCTATGTTTTCGTACGTATTTGGAAGCAGAACAGTTAAGACTACTGGAAGTGCTGAAACTCAAGATGAAGAGGAACCAGCAATTGTGTTGAGCGTAGAAGAAATGAAAGAGTTGGAAAAGCTTTCAACGTTGGATATTGCAGAGAATGATATCGCCAAGGATGCATTGTATTGCGATCTAAAATTTGTTTTAGATGCGATGAAGATCGATCTTGTAGGATATGAATCAAATCATCTAGCACTGCTCGATATGGGCAAAGTTGCTTTTGACTTTGATACAACCTCGGATGGCGCTTTCACAACAAGTTTTGATCTATACGATTTGCAAGTCTTTGATCGAACGACTCCGAACAGTATATTTCCTACTATCTTAAAAAGGATAGAGAGCGAATCGGAAAGAAATATTAGAAGCGCTCTTCATCTCGGCTTGTCAAAATCTGCAAACGGAGATCAGATTTTTGTTCTTAAAATGGCAGAATTTCAATTAGTAGCGTCCAAGCTCATGTTCCAGGAACTCAAACTATTCTTTGGAGACTCTTCAAACACATTAACAAAAACGAAAGCCAAAGCTAACCCTGTACTGAGCAAGTCTCTTTCGGGTTCGGTAGATCTGTTTTACGATGCAAAAGAAGGTGACTCGTTTCGTACGTCCGATATTCTCTACGAGGCTGAAGACGTACCTAAAGACAATGATTCCCCCGAAATGAAGGAGATGCTTTCGAATAAATTAATTGACGTATGGAAGGAAAAATCAATGAGTAAAGTGTCATGGCTGGTAGATATTGATGTGAAGGCACCGATAGTTCTCATTCCAGAAGTATGCAATTCCCTCTCGGCCAATGTAATGGTCTTTGATTTGGGTTATCTAAAATTGAAGTATGGAAAGGGTGATCCCGCACCCTTACTACAACAGTGGTTCGATAAGTATCCAAGAGGTTCTGCTATAGACAAAACCTTTGAAGCTGGTGCTATTAGTGTCAACGATTTGACTTTTAGTGTCCAAAAAGCAAGATTTTGGCATCCAGCCTATCTTGGTAACCAAAAGGAGTGCGCTATCATTGATCCGATTGGAGTAGTAATCGATTTCGCAATAGAAGACATTGGCCCAGACTTTGAACCTCGTTCCTGTTTTTTCGGAGTTATTCCTACGATTTCAATTAAATTGTCACATGTCCAAGGATCTCAAATTTTGGAGGTTATAAACTCTTGGTCAGATATGTTTGTAGATCAAGGGGAAGATATTTACCATCAAGAAGATATCGCACCTTTAACAAGTCCTTCGGCGCAGGTGGGAAGAATTCTTCGTTCGGAGCCATTGAATTCTACGTTATTTACGCAAGTCGTAAATAATGGAAACGAAAGCTATCCTATGGTTTTTTGTCAAATCGGTTTGCAGCGTTTGACGGTCACTATAATGGACGAAGGGCAAAAGCAATTAGAAGCACATTTGGTTTCTGTGTATGCGTCAGTGATGAAATCATCTGACGAAAGCTCGGTTATTAGCCTTACAATGGGTTGGTTTTGGGTATTGGATTGGATAGTCAGTAGTTACGAAAGAAAGCAAAGACTTTTAATCCATTCTAATCTTCCACGTTCGGCTGAGAGCTTTGCCAAGAACAATGAATACAATATCATCGAGGAACTTACGAAGGAAGGGGTTTTCGAAAGACATTATTCTGGCTCGACCGAGCTGGCAGATGTCAGTTTTAAGACTTTCCCCAGCGCTGCATTGGCAGCAAAAGATATCGATAAAAACAGGAATGCAGCAGATTTCATCAAGTGCAATGGAACTCGTTCCATACTTAATGCAAAATTTCGTAGCCTGGTTGTTCATTGGAACCCTCATGCGATAAAGCAAATAAATGCTCTTTCCACTCGCTTTTTTGAAATTTTAGCTGACGAAAACCAAAGCAATGGAGGAGGTACTCTTATACTGACTCAGGCGAAGCCTCACTCACCATCTAGACGTGAACTTCCAAGAAAAGAGTCTTTTTCAGAAGACACCCAAAATTCGGATTCAGTATTGATTCTGGCCGAGATGGAAAGCCTTGGCGTCGTGTTGAACTCTGCAATTGACGATTTGCCCTTATTTGCGTTGACGGTTTCTGGAACGCAGCTATCTATTGTGCCTCGTGACGCTGGACAGGAAATTTCGTTGAGTCTTGGTGATCTTAGGGTTACTACTCCAGAAAGCTCGGGAAAGACGCTGCCAGAATATGGGATGTTACTTGGATTAGAGGACGGTAGCTCAGGGAGCCTTTTGACCGTGAAATACTACGAAGGGCGCGAAGCAATCGAAACTCAAGGTCTACAATTAGCAGAAATTGAAAATTTTGAGGCGGTTGCTTTTGTAGAGTTGTCTCCGATGCGCTTTTGTTATATTCACTCGCAAGCAATGACGCTGGTAAACTACGTAACAGATGGTATCCTCGGTGCTATAACTGCTCAGGCTGCAATATCAGCGGCAGAAGCAGCAAAAGAGCTCGCAAACTCCGTGTCAGGTCATTACTATTTTTCAATAAGAGCGACATCGTTTGAAGCCATTATTCCAGAAGCTGCTTATAGGGACCAGCATTTGCGACTAAATACTGCGTCGCTAAATGTTGATTATTACATGTATTCAGATGCTCGAGGAAGCGATATTAGAGTTGGTTTGTCGAATTTGATGGTGCAAGGAAATCTTCAAAAGGATCTCCAGGAGTCACCAATTCAACTTTCCATCGATGTCAAGATGCCGATGGTTGGAGTAGGAAGTCTCGATGATCAAGCAATGAGGGTTAATGCAGAGATTTCAAAAGCAAAGTTTCTTCTTACAAAGGACCAATACTCACAAATTATGAACACAATAGAATCAAACTTTGGCGAAACAGCCCTATTCCTCCGAGAGGACGAGCTTTCCGGACAGATTCCAACCTCTGCGAAGGAAACGCATGCTGGCGTACAGTTCGTTGAGAACATCCAACGGATATATTTTGTACTCGGCATAAAAGAAGTATCACTAGTACTAAATGGTCGTGATCTGAGTGATCCTCTCGTCAGATTGACAGCCACCGAAGCAACAATTGAAATGCATATGATTCCTGATCTTGAAAAGTCTTCAATCAATGCTTTACTTCAGAATCTTGTATGCGAAGATTGCCGCTTACTTGCACAAAGACGACAAAGTCGATTTTTGTTTGACCAACAAAACATCGGAAACAAAGATATTTTCCAAATCAAATATTGCCAAGAAAACACGACCAGTAATATTGATTTGATACTGGGATCGCCACAAGTAGTACTGATTCCAGATTTGATATCTGAAGTTCTTTTGTTCGTTAGTGGAAATGAAGACAAACAACCGCCTACAAATGAATCGTCAAAAGAAATAGAAGAACAAGGTACTTCATTAAAGAGCATAGATACTGTGCAAATTGTTGGAACAGAGTCAAAAAGTTTAAACACTTCGTTGATGAAGATATCAGCTCAAACCGGAACTTGTAAATTTGTTTTGATGGATCTCGGTAGTCAACATCAAAATGAAAACGAATCTAAAGTCGATCCTCAGAAATCAGATTCGCGATCTCAATTGACTGAAACAGTTGTTCTACAAGGTATTTTTGCTGGTTCACTGTCAATGGAATCTGATGCTGATTTAGGAAAATTCACATCTGCTAATTTCCAGTGTAATTCAGATGCAATGGAAATTTTCACTGCGTTTGGAAGAGAAATGAAGAGCCCTCTCCAAATTTTGGAACCTGCATCGGCATCAATTCATGGTTCGTTGACATCCTCGATAGATGGGGATACTGAAATAGAGGTGCGTGCTGCGGCACTGACATCGATTGACTTTTCATTCTCAATCCAAAACGCGATACTCGTGATGGCCATCATCGATAGCGTGAACGATTCATTTGCGCTCATGAAACAAAATGAGGATGTAGGGGTCGAGAAGGAGCCACTTGGTCTTACACAAAAGGAGCAGGAGCGAATTGAAAAACTTGCGACAGCGTTGGAAAAAATAGGGCAAAGTGAGAGCTTTGCCTACAATGAGAACGGAAGTACTGCCATAGACTCTAGAGCGTCGTCAAGTGCAAGTCCAACTATTTCGGAAGTCGAAGTGTCAGAGAACGTCAAGGTGCAAATCAAGGTGACGATGCCACAAGCCAGGATAGTTTTTATAAACGATTTACAAGGAATGGACGAGGCACTTTTTCGGATCTCTGTGACCAACTTTGTCGCCGGTGGGAATTTGACGTCGCCAACAACACTTTTCGACATCTACTGCAATACGTCAATTCTTGCAGATTATTTTGATTCATCAGTAAACCTTTGGAGTCGACTCCTTATCAAACCATGGGAGATGACAATCAAAGGAAGTAGGGGGGCATCACAACGAATCAAGTCCAATAGAATGAATAGCACCTTTGACTTGGAATCATTTCCTTGCTGGATATCTTTTTCTGAGCAGTTTTTAGTCAGCCTTGCAAGTGCCGCTCAAATGTGGTCCTTCTACAATGTTGCCACGAGCACTTCGCTGGATCAAACACCCGATAGGCATGATACCGACCAAAAACGTTACGCGGCAAGAAATTTGAATCTCATTACTTCCTCCCCAAATGCAATATCGAATCACAGTGGCATCAATGTTTCATTTTCCTTAGAAAGTGGATGTATTAAGGATCGTAAATGCCCAACAGGAAGTACACAGTTCTTTCGTTTTGATCCACCCAAAGGTAGTGGTTATGGAGGCACACGAGTATACGGTCAAGATGTTGAAGTACCGAAACTTGTCAAAATTGATGCGGAAGGAAATACCGTTGTTGTCAACATGGATCTCGAACTTGGCCTATCACCGCGTGCCCACGAAATCGGAGACAATTTTGTTTTGTATTCCCAAGTAATAAAGGATGGAAAAACTACGGTAAGAACATCGGGACGATTTTTATTTCGCCCTAATTTACAACTATTCTGACACATGTTGCGATATATCTATAGGTTGTACATATACGAAGCCATGTCGAAGTTATCAATCGAACACTGATTCCATTCAATATAAAATTCGTGTATGACGGAGAGACCTCTGATGTTGGAAAATGTATAGCAAAGAACTCTCAACACGAAGTCTCTAGCACTCTTTCGTCGATGGATGGAATCGTTTCGAAAAAGGCGCGTAACTTCAGCATCCCGATACCACTTCTCGCTAATTTTCAAAATGATTGGCAAAAATATGGTAAAGGAAAGATTAGCCTCAGACTCGTTCCTTTAACAAAAGAAATTGACGGCGTTGATAATGGTATCGAATTATCAGGGGAGGTTTCAACCCTTGTTTCGATGCAGGAGTTGAGACGAGCTCCTCACGGAAGAATGAAATCGAAGGTAGAAGTTACCTGTAGAAAGGAAAATGTGAAGCGCGATGTGCATCCTTTTACATTGAATGTGTTTTTCACCATGAAACTTGTTGCTGGAGAACACGTCGTAGTAGATATCTCTCTTGAACCCCGTGCGATGATAGAGAACATGATGCCTCTTCCGATAAAAATCCGAACTCCAATGCCTCAAACCTTCAGCACTTGCCAAAAAGAAGTGAGCAACGAAGACAAGGAAACAACCTACTTTGTTAATCCAGATGAACGTGTGGAAGTCTTTACTCCGGGCCCGTCAATAGCTATTACGACTCGTATGCGAGATAATCCTATTGCCGGTCACGATTTAGGTTGGTTAGATGGTGGCTGGGTAGATTTACCACTGATAAAAGAATTCAGACTGCAGGACGCAATATCCGGTACTTTTCCTCTTGAAGTGGAAAATTCAGCTGGAACAGATAGATTGGCGACCATTCAGGAACCTGGAGCTGAATTCTTCATCGTAGAAGGCAAGGAAAGACTTCGCACTATTGCTGATATCAGTGCACAAAATCCCAAAGACGTACCTTCAAGCACACCTCATCAACTAAACCCTAAAGGGGCGAAATTGGATGATTCTGATCCTTTGTTGTTCATTTTAACCGTTTGTAATTATGGAGTGGACCACACTGGGAATATTCTTTTTGAACAGGTATCCAGGAATGAAAGAGCCTCTTCTTGGCGATCTGAAAGCAGTAGTCAGTTAAGGGAAAGTCAAAGATATGGTAGAAATAGTAGTCTGTTGGATAGAAATTCTGAGAGTTTACATTCGTCTGGAAATCAGAGTTTCGGAACACTAAGAGGACCCGCTCCACTCCCACTAGGCGCATTTTTGTCACCAATTCATAAAAGACGTGTCTCTCTTCTTCCCAATGCTCAATATGCGATACGACTTCTTCAAATGACAATCGAGGGTACCGACGGATTCAGAAGAACTATGGTATGTTAAATCTCGGATGAATGCCCACATATTACTTTCATGTGAATTAAATACATCTAACTTTCATCCCTTCCACATATAGCCTTTCATGATCGAGAATCTCCCCATTGGGGACGGAGGGGCGGCAACTGTGCCAATTAAATGGGAGAATAAACAACCGACAGGGCTATTTGCATATCGCCAACTGGTTAACGAGTACCAGTCGGAGATTCATGTAGTTCCCGAATTTATCATCTTCAACGGCAGTAAAGAGGTGATATTAGTGAAGGAAAAATTGATGCCAGAAGTTATCGTCGAGTCTGGAGAGATTGGACAGTTAAGGGCAACAGCAAGACCAAATGGACTCAAAATATCAGTTAATTTCATTGAGCTGGAGTGCCGAACTGCTCCATTATCGGTAGCAAAACTTGGTTTAAAAGTCGCAATCGTCGAAACAAATCAGGGCGTTGCTGTCGGTAGTGTTTACGTTCAGACAGCGATTAGTACTTGTGGTAATTCCAGACTTGTTATCAAGGTTGGGGAAGTTAAATTTGGTTCCAATACATCTCCCATCATCAAAGAAAAAGGAATCTTTGATGAGGACTTCTGTCGATTCCGTATACGATGGACTGAACTTCAGCTAGTCCTTAACGAATTTGGACAGAGACGGCGTGACTCTTGGGACGTAAAAGCTTTTAGAAATCACCAAAATTCCTCTCCAACAGTCGGTAATGATTTGACTTCCAGCATGAATGTTTTCAAGCAGGAACCTAAAAATCTGTCTAGCGGTAGACAGCCTCAAATGATGAAGCAACCAATTATGGCAATGATCTTCTCGCGGTTTACTGTTGACTTTCAACGTGTATTTAAGGACGGAGAAAAAGATCGACGAACACCATCAGAAGGCTCTTCTTACCAACGCTCCCAGATTTCTGTCATTGTGCACAATATTCAGATCAAAGATCTCACACCAGATTCGCATTATCCCGTGGTATTCGATTGCACTTCAGACAAGAGTGTGTTCGATTTGTGTATCCGAATTCGTGGTCCATTGAATGCGGATTTTGTGAAAGTAGACCTTTTTGATTTAAACTTGGCGCACGAAAGTGGGAAATCAGAGAAAATGACATTAACCACGAGTGAGGTGTATCTTTGGAGAATTTTGGATCTTGTGAACCGTATCTTAGCTGCAAGTGGAGACGTTTCAGGCTTCACATTAAAATACGAGAATGACGAGGATGATAACTACATTATAAAAATCGAAGACGCAAGTAGTAAATCCCGTCCTAAAACTTGGGAAAAGAATCAGTATACTGCTCCAACGGCCAAGAAGCTTTATGATATTTCCTTGGCTCGAGTTTCTCCATTTACAATTGTTTTCAGTTTCCGCCGTAGCCCAGAACTAGCTCGTTACAAGAAAGTTCATGATGCACCAGGGGCTGCTGTTACGAATTATTTCACTCGAAAATTAAAGTTCACAATTGACAAGGCCGAGTTAAATTTTACTAGGTACGAAGATCGCACTTTGAAAGGACCGATGGACAGATTAATCGAAGCGCTGAGTACAGTGTATATAGGTAGGATGAAATTCAAGTTTGTTTCGTTATTGTCGGCAGCAAGCTTGCAAGACTGGCGATATCTTGCGGCACGAGATGGCGGGGATGATGAATATATCGAAGGCGATATTTTGCGGGCAGCTGGTAATCTAACAGGCAAGTCAGTTGGTATGGCCGTGAAGACAGTTGGTCGTGGAGTGGGTGGTACTGTTGCTGGTGTCTCCTCTTTTGTTGGGGATGGCATTGAACATGGAACTAGTAAAATCGGAGCACGCCGATTAGGATCTGGAGTTAGCAGCGTTGTTACTGGCGTAGGCCATGGCGTTGGTGATGCAGTTTCTGGAGGTAAGTCATTTTCATTTTTACGAGTTGAAAAGAATTTGACTGTATTTATTCTTGATGAATTTTAGAATACTGCAAATTGAACGCCTTTTTTAATGTTTGTTTACATTCACGTTTCTTTGTGAAGTTGGTACCGGGGCGAGTAAGTTTCTTCAAGGAGCAGGCCAGGGTGCAGGGCATTTCTTCGGAGGAGGTAAGTGGTAAATGCGGTTTTTAATTTTGCATTGTATGATATTGTTTCAAGAGAGCATTATAGTGTAATGAAGATTCTCATGTATTTAATACAAATTATTTTAATTTATTTGGTTAATAAATGTGTGCAGTCTCTGGCGGCGCTCTTCAAATTGGCAAAGGTATTGGAAAAGGAATTGCCACTGGCGATGGTAGGGCCATGGTCGAGGGCATTAGCAAGGGCGCTTCAACTCTTGGTGGTGGCATTATGCAGGGGGCCGAATCTACCGTGGTGGGTACAGCCGACGGTCTATTGTCCGCTGGAAAAGGCATTTTTTCTGGTTTCCAGAGTGTTGGACATGGCATTGGTGGTGCGATTCGAGGGAAGAAATCCTCTCATTTGGAAAGGAAAAAAAAAGAAGGAAGGAAATCATGATGAACATTGGAAGCAAACATAGTTCCTTGTATTATTTTAAATATCATAAGCAATAATTTCTATCATGGAGATGTCTTTGTGTTTTCAAATTTTTCATACATCTCCTTTCCAATGAAATCACAAGAAAAAAATATTATATTTCACAATTATTTAAGTGAACAAACTACAAACTATCTGAATTTTCTACATTACTTGAATTCAAATGTGACTAAAGGATGCATAGTAAAAGTTGGCTTGTCAACTTCAGTTCGAGTGAATATCATTTCATCCGCTCGCTGAAGAGTCACTGGTAAAACGAAATACCACAATGAAGACCTTCTTAAAAAGACAAGCACAACTTTACTTCCACAAAACATAAATGGTACAAATTGTCATGTAAAAGTAAGGTGGAAAAATTCATTTCTATAAAGTTTAAACACCATGTCGTTGACAGTTAAATTAGGTTCAAGTTGACACTAATCGCATTCAAATACAACCGACAAATCTCGTAAAAGAAGTCTGTTACATGTGAAACCTTTCAAAAGAAGAGGAGAACGGCGTGCCCCCTAGCAGCTTAAAGGCTTTCGACGAAATCGATAACTTCCCCAACCTTGCTGATCTTGGCAGCTTCTTCCTCAGGAATCTCGCAGTCGAATTCTTCTTCAATAGCCATGATCAATTCAACAGTGTCGAGGGAGTCAGCACCAAGATCGTCGATGAAGGTGGCATCGGGAGTTACCTTATCGGCGTCAACTCCGAGTTGTTCGACGATCAATTCCTTGACTTTGTCATTGTTGAGAGCAGTGTTTGCTCGGAATCCAGACGAAGCAGGAGCGAAAGCAGCGGCGCTGGCAACAAGAGTAAGGGCGATAAGAGACTTGAACATGATTAAATTTGGTTCTGGGGATTGTAATGTGTGAGAAATGACTACGGTAACGAGAATGGGCAGAAAAAAAGATTCTTTCTTCAAAGATGATGGATGTACGTATGCGTGACGATTCTCATGCGTACTCGTCACGTAATAACCGTTGATTGCGATGTAAGCGGCCACCACGTAGTCATTGGCTGTATTAAAATATAGCAAGGCGCGCCGGCGATTATCCGAATTCTTGTGGGATCGACTCTCGGTAATCCTAGATATGTAAACTATATGTAATAGGTATGATGGTAATTGAAATTTGAAATTCTCTCGGCGAGATACTGAATTCAAAACGCGATG
>Ga0163111_10002087_pt1 | contig 12566 bp, 6 predicted proteins | sample CRUFie1St18metaG_FD_109645 | JGI IMG/M metagenome (GOLD analysis project Ga0163111, IMG submission 109645) | Marine microbial communities from the Costa Rica Dome - CRUD Field 142mm St18 metaG | ecosystem: Environmental > Aquatic > Marine > Oceanic > Photic zone | place: Costa Rica: the Eastern... | reverse complement strand
TTTACCTCTTTCACTAGTCCAACTTCTTGACCTAGCACAAAAAGATTTACGCCTTGCCGCGTCTTTTTTTGATGGATTTTTACCTGTTACAGCAGTTTTTAATTTACTACCAGGATTATTTCTTTTATACTCTGCAACCCCTTTAGCAGTCATACCACCACCAGCTGCTCCACCTCTAGCGCTTTTGTCTTTAGCTACTTTATTAAAGTTTTTGCCTTTACCTATAGTTCTACGTGGATCTGCTTTTTGTACAGGACTTCTTCTTCTACCACAGCTAGTTATAGGATATGGGTGACCTTGCTTTAGAGTAAAGCCATCTGCTTTTGGAAACATACTATTTTGCATTGGTGATCCTGGCATAACTAAAAGTCGCTCATTATTTGTTCGTTGATAAATCCTTGTATTTCTTTTCTTGTTGCAAGCAATTTAAAACTAAGGTCTGCTTGGTACCTTTTTATTTCTTCTCCGTCTTTAAATATAATTATAGTAGGTACAATAACTATTTTATGCTTGTCTTGTAACTTTGGTTCTTTAATAATATCAACGTCTGCAAGGTCGCAGTCATCTAATTTACCAAACCATTCAACTTTATTTGTAGAGTTCCACTCAGCGTTAAAGTGTGTTACTGTTATTTGGCCAAAAGCTTGTGATATAGTAAATACTAGTATCATCATCAAAGCATAAATGACCTTTGACATGTCTAATTTTTTCATCTTAATTGATCTATTTTGTCTTCCATACGTATCATACGTTCTTCTAGTTTTTTAACATCGTCTCTAGTTTCCATAATAGTGTTTCTTATGTTCACATCTTTCATGTTAAATTCCATACGCGTAACATCTGGCTTAGGCAGTTCTTTTGCTTCTGCAATATCAGCTTGTAAAGCAAACCACATACCTATAATTGTAGATATTGCAAAGCCAATTGCTGCTAATGTTTTTACGCTTATTTTAAAGCTAGTATCTTCGTTTAATTCTTTTGACATTTTCAGTGTATAGTTATAGTTTAAAAGATTACGTAATTTACTCCAAATTTAAAGTCGTACCACTCTCTATTCCAATATTTGTTATACTTGCCTTCTGCAAACAAACCTAAAGACTTATTTAGCTTATAACCAAATATTAAACCACCGCTATAATCTAGCCATTGACCGTTGTTATACTTGTGATATGAAAACTCACCGTCATCATCATAATGCCAAGGCATAACGTTAGCCCAAGCGTGTGTCCAAAACATTTTAGTGTAATGATAATAATCAAAACCTAATACTAACGAGTGCTGTATTATTTGATCTAACTCATTACGTTTTCTTTCAGTATAATCTGCTAGCACAGCAGGTATTACAACTTGCTCCCAAACATCTGCTGATGTAGCTACTACATTACCATTAGGATCTGTATATTCAGAATTAAATACATCTACATTGTAACCTTCTTGCAAAGCTAAATAAGTATAATGTATACCACCGTTATCTAACTTCCACTCTTCAAGCGGATCATAACCGTATGGCTCAGATAATCTTTGCGCAGCACCTACATTAAGTGAAAGCTTATTGCTTATTTTGTATCTATATCTTTCAGATGTTTCAACATATTTAACGTCTGCAAAACCATCTTCTAAATATTCACCTTTTAATATATACTTATCATCAACAAATCTTATAAAGTGATGTTGATCAATGTATTCGTTACCTTGCTGTCTACTATAATCAACTTCAAATAAAAATTCTAAGCCAGATACTTTACCTACATTAGCGCCATCTGACCAAGAGTTCTCAGTACCGTCATAAAATGTTTGCGCTCTGTTTTCATAACCAAACCTAGCTATTTTACGTATACCTAAAACTAAATTATAATCATAAGGCGTTTTAACTGTAGACGTTTGCAAACCATCTGTAACAGAAAAAACATCAACGTCTGATATTGATGTACCACCATTTGCCGCGGCGTAAAACGTAGAAAATTTAAATATTTTTTTAATATCTTGACTGCAACATTTTTTTGGCGCTGCACAAGAAGCTAGTATAATTGATATTAGTATTATTATTTTTTTCATTATTTATTTGTATATGGATTTACTGCAAAGTTTTTTGTTTTTGATCTTTTCTTTTTCTCTTTCTTTTCTTGTTCTATACCTACGTTATAAGGCGTCCAACCAGCACCCATAAGTACTCTTTGCCAAGTTTCGTATTGATCACTTAAAGCGTGTTGCATATTAGTAATGTTTTGGTATGGTGAATAAACAGGTGCGTTAGTAATAGCTTGTATACTCATTAATCCTGCTTCTAGCTTTGGATTACCTAATTCAAACTTAAAAGGAGTTTTTGTATTAAACTTTAATCTATCGCCGGCTAAATCTAGCATACCGATTTTAGATCCAATTGGTGGAGATAAATTTAATAAGTCTTCTGTAATTTCTCCATAATCAGCCATAAAACCTTTTGGGTTCTGTTTAAAAAATTCAAGTGAAGCATTTTTAAACGATGATATAAAAGCTCCTTGTATACCAAAACCTCTTAGCATAGAGTCTGCTGTTGACTGTAGTGTAAAAGTTTTTGCACTAGCTATTTTTTCTGGAGCAACGTCTTCATCGTTAAATAACATTGCAAACAAAGCTGACTGTAAACCAGCAAATAAAGATACTTGAGCGCCCATATAATAAGCTATTCTACCTACTTTTTCACTTACGTCTCTTGCGCCTTTTGTTCTACCTTTAGCTATGTCAAGTATATCTTTCATACCAGCTCTGTTCATTTGCATAGGTGTGTTAGCAAACGGTAGTATAAATCTACCTATCAACGATGTTTGTTGTTTAGATAATAAATCTGCTCTTGAAGACTGCTGTGTTCTTTCTGACAAAACTTGAAAATCTAAAAACGCTTGTTTTTCAGCGGCTTTAGTTTCCATACCTTGCTTTTCATACATTTTTATTCTATTTCTATAATACGTAGCACCACCAAAAGATATTGCAAAACTATCCGCAAGTTTTGTAGGTGTATAACCAACTTTTAAAACTTTAGATATTATACCTTGTATCATGTTTTTTGAAGCAGCAGCAGCAGAAGCAATTTCAGCTTCAGTAACATTTATTGACAAACCATCTCTTCTTTGTTTTAACATTGGTGAGTTCATTATAAACATGAAGTCTTTAGAGAATTGTTTTACATTACCCATAGCCAAAGCTGCAGATATAGGGTTGTTTTCTCTCATGTTAATAAAGTTAAGCGTAGATATAGTTTGCAGCGCAGCTGATCTAGTGTTAAAGTTCATAATAGTACCAATACCACCATTTAAATAATTCATCATAGCAGCACTACCTCTGTCTAGCTTTAGAGATCTAGTTCTACCAGTTTCCATACGATCAAACATATCTGTTATATTTTCTCTCCACCTAGTACCTAGCTTAGACTCCATTTTGTTTAAGTTAGACTCATTGAATATTTCACTCTTAACATTTAAAAACTCTTGAAGATATTGTTTTCTACTAACACCTCTATCTATATTTGTAACCTCGCCAGCCATTGTTTCTGCCCACCAATTTTCACCTGGTTCTTTTAATCCTTTTTCTTGTTTTGTAATTGTAGCAAAACGCTCTGCATAATTTTGTAAGCTAGGATTATTCTTTACATGCTCAACTAGTTTTGTTTCTGTTGCTTTTGCTAAATCTGGAATTTTATAACCAGCTTTATTCCACAAGTAAACTCGCATAGCCATATCGTTTGTAAAACTAGTACCTTCAACTTCTTTTGAAATTTGTTTGACTACGTCTTTGTTTTGTTTACGAAGATTCATATAGTCGTTTTTAGCTGACTGCCTTGCAATATTATAATCTCTTATACCTGTTTCAAATGGCATTATAAAGTTTTCTTTAAACCATTTTTTATTCTCATTACCTTTTTTACCTTTGCCATATAAAGGCTCTATTAGTAATTCTAAATCAGCAGCGCTATCACGCATAAAAATTCTTCTTCGCTTAATATCTTTACCTCTAATTTTAGCCTCAGCTTTAGAAAAAGTTTTTTTAGCCTCTATACCTAAAGAGTGCTCCATAATATTATTTACTTTTTCATTTAAAGTAGTTTTACTAGACATGTAGGCTTGTTGAACTTTTGACTTTATATCTAACTGGCTTAACACATCTTTAACAGCTTTTACATTAGGCAAAGCATCATCTACAAAATACATATCATTATAACCTTCACTAAACTTTTTAAGCATCCACATTGCTTTTGCCTCACCAGTACTATTACCTAAGCCTGTAATATTTTCTATAGGTATTTCTACACCTTCACTTTTTAAATAGTCATGTATTGCTTTTTGGCTTTCAGGAGCTCTAGCTGTCAATATAAACACATTGCCTGGTCCAAACTTTTTAATTTGGTTTTTTAGCTTTTGCATTAGTGGTCCTGGCTTGCCTTTAGTTACTCTATTAAAATCAGTAAAATCCATTTTCCAGCCTTCTTTCAAAAGCTTATCACCAACAAATGGCCACTCGTTAGAAGCTATTTTCTTTTTTTGTTTTCCTTTAGTTGCAAACACAAAGTTTTCGCTAAAGGCAACAGTTTCATCAAAATCAAAAACGCTAGCACCTCTTGCTTTCTTTTTAAACTCTGCACCTTTAGTTAATGCTTTGTCAAAAGTTTTAGCGTTTTCTATAGCTTCTTTATTAGTTTTAGAAGCTGGTAAACCCACCTTTTTATTTTTAGCATTGTTTACTTTTAAAGCTGTTTGCTCAGCTATATAAGCTTGCTTCATTTTTTTAGCAGCCGTAGTGTTAGCCATTTTTTTCCAAGCACCAGGCGAGTCTAAATTTAAAGTTGATTTTGAAGTAATAGTTTTTGGTGAAATAATAGCTTCAGAATTAAGCTTATAAGTATAACCTATTGTTACGTCTGCTTTGTTTTTATAACTGCTAGCATATATTCTAGTTTTTAGCTCAAAATTACCTTCTAACCTAGTTGCGCCAGCCTCCATAGCTATTCTATTGTTTACACTAGGTTCTCCAAGTATAAAAGCGCCTTTACCAGCCATTTGAAAATTAAAAACACCTTTCTTTAAATAATCAACTTCAACAAATTTACCGTTAACAGTTACAGAATTGTCAGCAAGTTTAGCTTTAGCGCTACCTCTACCACTAAGCAAGTTATGTACTTCTAAAGGTATTTTTGTTCTAGAAGTAAAGTCTTCACCTGGCTTTAACACTCCTTGCTCTCTTAATATAGCCTCTACTTGTTTAGCACCGTTTTTAATAGCTTTTTGCATTGACTCAACAACTAAGGCCTCTTCATTTGCATCAGCTCTTTTTTTACTTCTTGTTATTGTGCCTTTTGTATAATTAACAAAGCCAGCTGGATTTTTAGAACCTCTAGCATTTCCAAATTTTAATTCCCACATTTGGCTGTTGTTCCACCATCTAGCTACCATATCAGCTTGTTGAACAGTACCTCCTTTCCAAACTCCTTCTGGTGGGTAATAAATACCTTTTTCTCCAGTACCGCCTGTTATTTCTATACCTTTGTCTTTTAGCCTTGTTACTTTACCAACACTTTGCTCTTGTAAGTATGGTTCGTAAGCATATCCAAGATTACCTTTACGACCACTTTGCCTAATAGCATCGGTAAGATTTCCTATTTGCCACTCTCCAAAAACAAAGTCAACAGCTTCTGGGTGGTATTCAGTGCCGTCTTTTCTTTTAACTATAGAAGTTCTTTTATTAATATCAAATACATCTCTTACGTCACTTTGCTTTAATAACTTTCTTAATTCTCTAGCGTCTCTTTTTATTTGTGTAACGCTAAACATTAAGTTAGGGTCTCTACCTATTTCACTAGCAACTCTTTCTAAGTAAGTATCAAACATCATTTCTCTAGCTTCAATTACTTTTTGTGAATCTTTACCAGTTCCTTCTATAGATCTCTCTAGTTCTAAAAGAGATATGTTTTTTACTTTAGCAACAACTTCTGGTTTTAATAAAACTTGAGACGTCATGTCTTTAGCTAATTCAACACCTATAATCTCTGCTAATCTATCTTTACGTGTGCCTTTTGTTGATCCTAAACCAGATCCAGTATAAAATTTTATAAACTCTGCTGGTGTAGGTTTTTTAAACTTATATAAAGTATTACCTGCAGTTCTAGAAGTATTCTTAGGTACTCTACCTTCTGATATAGCTTTGTCAGTTTGAGCAACGTTCATTCTCTCTATTTCAACCTCTGTAAATATTCTATCTTTTGGCTTTGACAGTCTTTCTATTTGTACAAAAAATCTATTGTCAACAAACTTCATTATGCTTTCAAAGTTGTCTCTTAAAAATATTTCATATTCAGGACCTTTACCCATTAAGTCTGCTATAGGTTTTTTTAATTCTGTTTTAAAACTATTTTCTAGTTTCTTCTCAAAACCTTTTGTGTTAGGCAAAGGAAGCTTTGTGCCAAATGTTTTTATAACAGCTGTTTCAACTTTGTTTATTAACTCTTGATTAATACCTTTTTCTTCACCTTTAACTATAGACTTTCTAAAGTTAGGAGCTTGTTGAACTTTTTCTAAAGCCATTTTTTCATCAAGTAATTCTTCTTGAGTTTTTACTTTTGCTTCAACCTCTTTTACTTCTGCTACGTCTAATGACTTTGTAAATTGTCTTTGAGCATCTTTACCTAGCACTTTATTAGCAACGTCTATATGTTTACCTTGTTTTAGCCTACCAAGTATATGCTCTGCTATAGTAGTACCTTTAGCTGGGTTGTATTTTACAATACTACCTAAAACACCATATATAGGATCGTTAGCCATAGCATCGTACAATAAGTCTTTTTTACTTTCGTAACCAGGATGCTCTCTATATATTTCTGTATAAAACTTTATAAAGTCTTTGCTAACCTGCCTGCCTTGAGCGTCTTTACCTTTTATTATATCTATAATTTCATTATAACCTTCTAAACCTTTTTCATTATATATTTTATCAACTTTAGAAGATGTTTCAGCCATTTCTTTAGTTACAGTTCTAGACTCAGCTATGTTTTTACCTGTAACGTTTTTGCTTGTCTTTAATACATTTAAAACATCTTTATTTATAACACCTGTTTCGCTACTTTTTTGTATAGCTTTTATCATGTTATAAAGACCTTCGCCGTTTTTAGTACTAACGTTTATATTTTTAAAACCAGCTTGTTTTAATATAGGCTCAAAATAAGATTTTAATCTTGCTGTAAGTCCTGGTGATGGCGCAACTTCTTTGTTTTTTAAAACGTCGCCAAAAGCTGTTAAGTATTCTTCGTAATATTCGTTTTTAGGCCTTACAACACGATCACCATTTGGTTTAGTTATAAAGTTACCATTAGAGTCTTTTTCAAACTTATACTCAGCTTCCATCCTTTCTTCAACAAGTTTTCTTTCTTTTGAGTTTAGCTTGTTTAAAAACTGATCTATTTTAACCATACCATCTTTAGAAACTCTAGTTTTTTCTACACCATTTTCAACATAAGTTTCTTTTAAAGAATTTTTTAATATAGCATGTGTAACTTCATGAAGTGGTGTTCCAAGCTGTCTAGCTTTTAAAGCAGCATCTTTATTTATATATATTTGGTTTTTTACTCTGTTATAACTACCTTCAGAACCTTTTTGAACACCTTCTAATTTGTTGTATTGACTTTCGCTAAGCAAGTTGAATCCAGCGCCAAGTTCTTTTGCCATTAATCTAGAAAACTCAACTTCAGTTTTAAATTTATCTTTTAATATTTTATCATATAACTTTTCGTTTTTAATAATATTTTCTGTAGATAAATTTAATTTTTCTTGTAACTCTTTAATTTTTTGTTTATTAACATTTTCTAAATGTGGTTGGTTTTTTGTTGTAGCTTTTAAATTTTGAATTTTACCTAAAATTTCTGCTTGGTTTAAATACTCTTTTATTTGTGTTTCTCTAGCTTCTGAAGAAACTCTATGTATTCTTTGCTCTTTAACTAGTTTTACTATGCTTTGATAAACGTCATGCTTTTCGTTTATCATTTTAGCAAAATCAGAGTTTTCAGTAACTTGAAATCTTTTCTTTAAAAAAGATAATTCAACTTTTGACAAAGCAGCTATTCTATCAACATCTTTAGCTGTAGTTCTTTGACCACTATTCATTTTATTAAATATGTCAAAAGTATTAGTTAAATACTCTCTATATTTACCTTCTTTCTTAGCTAATTGTTTTGCTAGCTTAAGCTCGTTATGAAATACTAATTGATCGTATTCATTTTCAATTTTTTCTTTTTGTTTTTTAAGTTCAGCTTCAAAACCTTCTATATTCTTATCTCTCTGTACTTTGTTTAATTCAAATAGTTTTTTAGATTTAGCGTTGTTTATATCTTGTAAATTAAACTCGCCTTTTTCATTTGTTTTTACACCATAAGATTTTGCAGCTTCTCTAGTTCTAGAACTAAGACCTGTAGCAGCACGCATTATATCGTTTTTCATGCCAGTAGCTAGCTTAGACAAAGAGTTTTGTTTCATTGACGGTGAAACAGACTGAAACATAAGCATACCAATATATGTTTCAACAAGGTTTTTAAAACCTTTATCTTCTTTCATTTCTTGTTCAGACTCGTAACCTAAATTACTAAAATTAGTTAAGTTAACAACTTCTTCAGCAAAAAACATTGTTGCAGTACCAGTTGTAGCACCTATATTTACTTCTAATAAAGACTGAGCTGTTTTAGACCTATTTATTGTAGCTAGCATAGGTGTAAACAAGTTTTTAGTAGTGTTAAGCCTGTTTAGTATTTTACCAGCGGCTGTGTTAGCAAAACCTAAAGCAAATGGAAACATAGGTGAAAACTCATCTGTTTTTTGATTGTAAACAAAAGGATCAGCTCCAAATAAATTTTCAGCAGGTATATCGGCTAATCCTAGCACGATAGTTTCTTTAACACCACCTAAAGTTAAATCAACTGCGTTTCTATATATTCTTGATTGTGGCCCAGAGTTTTTAACAAATCTACCTAAAACATTTATTTTTTGATCTAACAACCTTCCAAAATTTTTAGTTTTACTTACAGGTAATTTTTTAGTCAAATAAACAGAAGCTGCAAGTGGAGCTAAGTGAGCAGCAACATCTCTACCGCCTTCAAATATATCTCTTATTTCAGCGTTTTCACCAAAAACATTTAAACTACCACCACCAAAATCACTAGGTGCTCTTATTATAGTTTCATCGTCTATTTCAAAACCATTAACTTCCATTATGTCTTTAAAAGTAGCAACAGCTTGATCGTTTGTAGGCGCAACTATTTCTTTAAAAAAGTTTTCTTCTTGTAACAAAGCTAAATCAGCGTTTATTTCTATAGCTCTATTTATTGTAACAAACTCTTCTAATGCTTTATTAAATTGTCTTGCTGTAGCTGTTTTAGAAGGTAATTTGTGTAAACCAGCTAAAAGCTCACCCGACTCATTAATATCACTAATAACAGACATAACATCGTTTAAACTAGAATCACTACCAAACGCGTCTTTTATATTTTCAAGTAATTGCCTACCAATAGTAACATCACCTAAAGTATTTAGATTAGGATTTCCTGTTTGATTATTTTCAAAAGCAAGTTTAACAGAAGCTATTAAATTATGATACTTTTCAGCACGTATATCATTTAATACTGAAAGATCGTTTGAAGTACCAATATCATTAGCTTTTTCTTCAATATTTTTTGGAATATAGTTTTTTAAACTACCGTCCTCATTTAATAGTTTAACATAACCACGTTCTTCACGTAGCTTGTTAGCGCCTTTAATATCACCATCTCTTTCAAGTTTAACTATATCCATATCATCAAGTGATATATAGTTATCACCTGCAGCAACTATAGCGTTGTTAGCATCTTCTTGTAGTGCAAACTTAGAATTAAAAATACTCGCTTCTTCTTCAGATCTTAATCTTATATAAGTGTTTCTATCTTCTTCTCTTTTGTTTGAGTTTCTCCAATAATCAAAGCCCATGTTAATACCGTAGCCTTCAGGAATTGGGTGAGGCGCTACATATCCAATGTCGTTAGAAGTATTATCTTCATTAAAAAGATCGTTACCATACATTTTTACTCTTACCTCACTAGGATCATTTGTTCCGTGAGTTGCAAAAAATTCTTTATCTAACTCTTGTTTTTTTAGAAGTGTTTCAGCTTGTTGCTCTATTTCAATAGTAGGTGCTGCAACACGCTCTGTTTGAACAGAAGGCGTAGGCTCAAAATTAAAAGCTTCGTTATTGTCAACTATAAAATTTGTTGAAGGTTTAAAACTTACTTGATCGTTAGTTTTGCTTGCATCAGGGTTTGCAGCTAACCACTCGTCTAGCTTCTCTTGTGTATCAAAAGTATACGCTTCACCGTTAAGATAATAAGTTTCAGTCATTATTTATTAGTCTTGTTTTTTCTTTTGATTTTGATAATCAGAAGCAAAATCAGCATAGTCTGCTCCTTCAAATTCTTCTACAATATTTACGTTATTTAAAAAGTAGTCAAAATCTGATTTTTCAGACCAATTCATTACTTTATCCCCAGCCATTTTTAAGGCACTTTTAATTTCGTCTGTCTTCAAAAAGTTAAAAGTAATAGGTTGTCCATTTACAGCCGCAATAGGCTCGTTATCTACTACGCTGAATAAAGTCATCTTCCTGTAGTCACCGTCAATTGCTTTAAAATACATTTTATCTTCTCCACCAAACTCCATTTTGTAACTATAAGGATTTTTAAATAGTTTATATATTTCGTTTATTTTAGAACCAGCAGTGGTAAACTGTCCATTTTTCTGCACAGGTATTAAAGGTATTTTACCTTCTACTTTTACTGGTGGTTTTTTAGAGTTTATTACACCTGTTATAAACTGATCAATATCTTTTTCAATATTAGTGTCCATATTCATTAATGTAGAAACCATTAATTCTTTTGTTGCTCTTTTTACTGCAGCTGTTTCACTTTCATCATTCATTATTTTATCAAACTCAGCTTTGTTTTTATATTCTAATTTACCAAACAGCTTGTGATCTATATAATAATCTACAAAGTTTTCACTTTTACTAAGTCCAATGTTTATTTGATTGTCTAGTAAAAAAGCGTTTCTAGCTTTTTTATCTTTAAAACCAGAATTTAAAATTGTTTGCAAACCACCAGCCGCAGTTTCCCAAGCTTCTTCATTTGCGTATGTAGAAGTAGTAAAACTATTAGTTGCTTTAACTAAGTCATCGCCATCTGATTTTTTTGCGTAAGAACTCAATACAGAGTATAAATTATCAACACTAGTATACTGGCCGTCAGGTCCTAAAACTTGAGGATTATTATCGCTGTCAAAGCCAAAAAAAGCGTCTAACTTTTTATTGTTGTATTCTATTGGTGTAGATAAATCACCAGTTCTCAATGCATTAAGATAATTTTTATATAATGGTGGTACATCAGCAGAATAACTTCCACCTTCATACATTGTTTCAGCAAGTTTACCTAAAGCATTTACAGAGTTAGTACCCATTATAATATTATCTACAGCAGCTGTAGCTTTGTCTAAATCTTTATCAACTAAATATTGTTTTTTAATTTGACCTAAAAGACCTCTATACTCGCCAAATCTTGTTTTTACTAAATTACCTTTTTTATCAAGTATAGCTTTACCTTTTGTAAATCTTTGTTCTTGAGCAATAAGTCCTTTAGCTATATTGGCAAAGCCTTGTACAAAACCTGAAATATCGTATTCACCCTTCATAGGGCCGTATGCTGCTCCTGCAGCTTGTATTATCGCGTTATCTGCCATGTTATATTATTTTAATCCAGCACCTATCATAGAACCAACACCACCTGCTAGTTGGCCGTACATTTGCCTTCTACCAGCTATATCACCTCTAATACCTGCTATTTTTTGTCCTTCAACACCTATTAAAGTTCTTAATTTATCTAGTTCAAATTGTCTAGCACCTTCTTGGTTAGCAATTTCTATTTGCATTAATTGATCGCCTAGTCTAGACTCTTCTTGTAATCTTAATTCTTTATTTCTCATTAGTTGCTCTGCAACTGTAAGTCTTAGCTGTTCTGATTGCTCAGCTGCTTGCATACTTAAAGCTTGTGCAATACCAGCTACACCTGAAGATCCTGCAACACCACGTAGTCCTTGTAATATATTTGCTTGTGATTGCTGAAAAGCTTTACGAGAGGCTTCAAAAGCCTCTGTGTTAATTTCTAAATCTTCAAAAATATTTTCTCTTTGTAAAGCGTCAGTATCAATTGGTTGAAACTGCATGTTTTCATACTGCATAAGTCTTTCTTCAAAAGCAGCTTGTTGATCTGCAAGTTGACCTCTTAATCTTCTATCTTTTTTTCTAGCACCTCTAGTGCCAGCATATAAAGCGCCACCAACTAAAAGACCTCCAGCTAACGCAGGGTTTAATCCCGCTAAACCCACTCCAGAGCCTGTAGCGCCTACAGCGGTACCTATAGCTTTAAGCGCAGGTAATAGAAATTTTGCCGGACTTTTTTTATTTTTATTTTCCATATATTTTATAGTTACATTTTTTGTATATTATTTACTACTTTGTGTTACTTCTGAGCTAATAGA
>Ga0163111_10002085_pt1 | contig 12573 bp, 16 predicted proteins | sample CRUFie1St18metaG_FD_109645 | JGI IMG/M metagenome (GOLD analysis project Ga0163111, IMG submission 109645) | Marine microbial communities from the Costa Rica Dome - CRUD Field 142mm St18 metaG | ecosystem: Environmental > Aquatic > Marine > Oceanic > Photic zone | place: Costa Rica: the Eastern... | reverse complement strand
TGGGAATGATGGTTATTAATAGTAAAAAGTTTTTGCCTTTCTTAAAAGGACAAACAGCTGAACAATTTATAAGACGTCCTGAATTTAGAGACTTTGTAGATGGAATTGGATACCGTAAGTGGTCAACTGATCAAATGCTACTTAACTATTGGGTTAAGAAAGAAAATATTCCAACCAAGAATTTAGATTGGAAATGGAATGGTTTATATAAAGGAATAGATGACAAACGTTTACCAGAAGCACATTTCATACATTTCTTTTTAAAAGACTTACTTCCAGAACGTGGTGAAAATGTTACAAAGCTAATGGAGGCAATTGGTTGATAAATTTAGTGATGCGGGCTTTTAGTACCGTCAAAAAAAATTTTATTTACGGAGCACCAGGTTTAGGAGATAGAGTACATAGTATATTACTTGCCTATAATTACGGAACTATAAACGGACAGCAGGTAAATTTACATTTATCAAAGCATCATTGGAATAGAAATAAGCCAGAAAGCTGGGCTGAGATATTAGATTTGTTTCCAAAAGATAAAGTTAATATTATTACACATCTTGACTATGAACCAAAGAGTAATCCAGACTTTGTAAATTATGTAAGATTACAAGGTTATCATAATGCTAAAGCCCAAATATACAAAGACTATCCTCAAAGGTTTGAACCAACTGAAGGGGTAGATCTCACTAGTTGTCTTCAGTATTTTCCTCAACTAGAAGCAGTAGATTGCTCTAATGATGTGAATCTTCCTGAAAAATTTATAACAGTGCAGTGGGACAGTACATCAAAAAGACGTAGCATAAACGGAAGTATACAACAAAAAATATTATCCAAATATGCTGATTATGATGTAGTGGTTGTTGGTGGACAGTCAACGAATGATTATTTAAAAAATAGTTTGAAGCATATTGCTTATGCTATGACAAAAGCAAAATATCATGTTGGAATAGATAGTGGATTCTTGCATTTGTCTCAAGTATATTTCCATCCTGAAAACATACACATATATACAACAAGTAATGCAGGAAAATGGAGTCATCATATGCATAGAGCAAAAGATAACGGAATAAGGATTTATAATGAAAGTTGAAATAGAAGTTTCTATCGGCGAACTCTATGATAAAATAACAATTCTTAGAATAAAAAAAGAACGCATAACCGACGCTGATAAGTTACACAACATAAAAAAAGAATTACAATATTTAGAAAACAAAGTATTGAATAATGATCCTATAGTAGAAAATCTTACTAAAGAATTGTTCGAAATAAATTCTAAACTATGGGATATAGAAAATAATAAAAGACGTTGTGAATCAGAAAATAATTTTGGTTGGGGTTTTATTCAACTAGCAAGAGATGTTTATTTTTATAATGATAAACGTGCAGAAATAAAAAGAAAAATCAACATACACACTAATTCAGATGTTGTAGAAGAAAAACAATATACGGACTACGAATGAAACTATTCATACACATACCAAAAAATGGCGGCATGACTATTAGAGACAATGAAATTTTCCATGATAAAATTTTGGTAGTTAATAAACACATGATTGCTAATTTTAAAAACTTTAGAGACACTATGAAGGCTTACAATGAAAGAGATACCAAGGGTGTTGAACATGCTAGATGGAGAGATGTAAATCCAAATCACACAAGCCAACATGATGCATTTGCTATTGTTAGAAATCCGTGGAGTAAAGTTGTAAGCAGATATCTTTTTGCAAAACAAGCAGTAAACAGAGGACTAGTAAAAGAATCTTATGCAGATACAAGATCGTTAGAACATTTTATTGAAGAACGACATGTGTGGGGCAACAAGGATTTGACTTGGTATAGAGCAATACGTGGATGGTATCCACAATTAGATCATGTAACAGATGATAGTGGCAATGTAAAATGTGATATATTACGCCTAGAACATCTTGATAAAGACGCAGTAAAATATTTCAATATAAGTGAAATGCCTAGAGCAAGAAATGTAACAAGCATAAAAGAAAACTACATGGACCTTTACGAGCCACATACAATTAACATTATTGCCGATTGGTATAAAAAAGATATTGACTATTGGGATTTTGATTTTGATACATCAGCAAGGAAAAATACATGGATTGGCACAAACATAGATTAGCAGTATTTGGTTGTAGTTTTACCTATGGTCACGGATTGCCAGATTGCATAGGACCAGACTTTACTGGACCAGGTGAACAGCCTAGCAAGATGGGCTGGCCAAATCATTTAAAAACTAGATTGCAATTCACTGGATTAGATAACATGGCTGTTCCTGGTGCAAGCAATAAAATGATTGCAGATGAAATCGTAAATTATGAAATAAAAGAACCAACAGTAGCAGTCATACTTTGGAGTAACTTTGAAAGAAAAACAATATTCAAAGAAGAACTTACAAAGAAAAACAAGAAAAGATTATATCCAGGTGCTGATTCGCCTAGACTACACATGATGCCTATGTTTATTCACAAGGATCATATGCCTGATAGTTTTTGGAAAGGCTTTGACAAAAAAGGTAAAGACAAATTTTCAAACTTAATTCAAACATATTATGAAGACTATCATTATGATTATGATTGTGTTTACGAAAATTGCATTCTAATTAATTATGTGCATAGCTTTTTAGAAAGCAAAGGTGTTAAAAGTTTTCATTTGATAAATTATCATTTGATAAATGAACATAAGAAAGTTTTCAATGACTTAAAAATTAATTCGTTGCAAGCAAAAACGTTTAGACATATGAGAGATTTTCATATAGACGATGGACTTGATAAGCAACGATATACGAAGCCACATCCAGGTGTTAAAAGTCAAATACATTTTACAAACTTTATAGAAAAGTGGATGAAGCAATGCAGATAGCAATTTGTATATCTGGAGTCAATGACAAAAACTCAAACATAGTTGAACTTCTTAATCAAAAATTTCCAGGAAGTAATTTTTACTTTCATACGTTTAGTAACAAAACTAATTTGATTCCAAAGGAATATCATGATAGATTATCTACCATGCATTATCCAAAATGGCATTATCATCCTATGCAAGCAAAGGTAGAATGTAAACACGGTAAATTTAAGAAATATTATGACAACAAAATTATGTATGATGAACTTTATTTTGACATTGTTCCTATTATGCAACATAGTGATTTACTTAAAAAAATTCCTATCAGATTTGATTTGATTATACGGTGTGATTGGAACACACAGATAGATAGACAGGTAGACATGCACCATTGGTTAAGACGTGCCTATGAGAAAGGACCTGTTGGATTTATGACTAGGGAAAATAGAGGACCAGAGTTTGGTTCAGGCAAATGGGCTGAAGCAGATAGAAATAACAAAGAAGATGATTGGTTTCAATTTTTACCTAGCACATTCATTATACATCACAGAAAACATTTTGATCATGCACTAGTAAGGAAGTTAGTAAAAGAACACAAACTATTGCCTGCACAATGGGGTTGGTATCAGGTTCTAAGCAAGCCTTTTAATGATATTCACACTAGCGTTCACGGATTTGCAAAAGAGATTAAATAGTATATTATGATATTTTGGATTGGATTTACAGTGATGGTGCTTAACGAAGGTTTCGTTATTATGCGCCATGTACACCCCTGGTTTGCAAAAAAACGTGATTATCTAATAGAAACGTATGGGAAGAATTGGAAGAGATTCCATGCAACTTTAGATTATGTGTGGATAGGTGGTGTAACACTAGGTATAGCAATAGATATCGCAAACTGGAAATTATATTTTGCAGTGCTGGCAACCTTTTGGAGTGTTGTAGGAGTTTGTGTGTATCTACCTATATTGATTAAAAAATTAAGGAAGTAATCGACATGATGTTTGGGAAGAATCCAGGCACAGACGAAACGTGGAAAAGGATCCCTGAAAACAGTGTTGGAGCAGAACTTGGTGTGTGGCAAGGTGAAAGCTCTGAAAAGTTTTTGAAACGTGCAAAACATGTGCATTTGGTAGATAGCTGGTCTCCGATTGTATACGAAGAATCAGATGAACATGGAGACTATGAAGCATATTTGGATAGATATTCCAAGTTAGTGAAGTCAAGAAATCCTGCAGATTTTGTAAAATATTACAATCGCATTTACGAAAATGTAAAAGTAAGATTCTTTGGCCGTCCAGTAACTATACATAGAATGTCTACAGCAGAATGGTTTGATACATTTGCAGAACCACTAGATTGGATATACGTTGATGCAAGTCATTCATATGAAGGGTGTTTGCATGATCTTACTAGGGCATTAGAAGTAATCAAGCCAGGTGGTACATTATTCGGAGATGACTACGGAGACAAAAAGCCAGGTGTAAAAAAAGCAGTCGATAAATTTATTAGTAACACAGGATTAAAATTAAATAATTTTCATGCAGATCAGTTTGAGGTAAAAGTATGAATATGTTAGAATTATTTAAAAAGTATAGTTGTGAAAAAATTTGGCACAGCTATAATGAATTGTATGAAGCAGATTTTGAACCTCTACGTAAAAAACAAATTAATATTTTAGAAGTAGGAACCTTTAGAGGTGAAAGTATTAACGTATGGTTAGAATATTTCAATAATGCAAACATTTACACAATAGATACATTTGAAAGAATTGCTCCAGAAGCTCTTCCGATGCTGAACAATGTAAGAGTAAAATATGCTAAATTGGATAGCACATCAAAAGAATGTAACGAACATTTTAAAAAACTTGGTATGAAGTTTGATTTTATAATAGATGACGGGTTGCACACGCCAGATGGACAACGTAAAACTTTTGAAAACTTAATAGAATTTACAGACACTTATTACATAGAAGATGTTTGGAATTTGGAAAAAGTAAGTATGAATCATCCTTGGATAAAAAGTCATGCTGAAGATTTTACTATAGAAAAATATAACAAACTTATAGACACAATAAGCAAATACAAAGTTACACATCACGACTGGCGAAGTAAAAAGAAACAGGACAGTTATATTTTAAAAATATGCAAGCATTTGTAATTTACATACAAGGACATGAAGAAAGTGAAAAATATTCTGACCGTTGTGTGCGTAGTATTATTGAAACTGAATCACATTTAGATATAGAAAAATTTCCTGCTATTACTCCTGAAAATATGTGGCAAGTAAATTACACTTGGCCTTTAAGAAAAAAGATTACATGTCCAAAAACAGGATTGTTGCTTTCTGCTTATAAGACATACGATAATAACAAACGCATTGCGGCGGCACAAAGTCATTACATGTTATGGCGCAAGTGCGTAACACTGAATCAACCCATAATGATTCTAGAACACGACGCTATCTTTACAAGGAAATTTGATCTTAGTATTTTAGAATGGTTTCCAGATGAAGGTGCTGTAAGCATTAACGATCCTATAGGTGCAACCTTTTCAGCAAAAGAATACGATAGAAAGTTGCATAATGGTATAAACGAAGTGCCTTGGCTAACAGGCAACGATGTACCTCAAGGTCTGCCAGGTCATAGTGCTTACATAATCTATCCAGATGCGGCAAGAAAAGTAATGGAACTACAAGATGAAATAGGCTGGTGGCCTAATGATGCAATAATGTGTAGGCAACTATGTCCTTGGATAAGATGTTACAAACCTTACTATACTAAATGTCAAGGCATCAAATCAACAACTAGTAAATAACTGCGTACATAAATATCTACATGGAACGCATTGTTTTAGTTACTGGAGGGTTTGATCCCCTTCATTCAGGTCACATTGAACTGTTTAAAGAAGCTAAACAACTTGGCGATAAACTTATTGTCGGTATTAATTCTGATGATTGGTTAGTTGAGAAAAAAGGTCAAGCATTTATGCCTTTTGAAGAACGCAATACTATTGTTAGCAACTTGTCTATGGTAGACGATACATTGTCTTGGGATGATTCAGACGGAAGTGCTTGTGGTGCAATATTTAAATTGAAATCCACTAGTGGTTATGGTAAGACAATAATTTTTGCAAACGGTGGAGATAGAGGAAAAGATAACACGCCAGAAGTAAACATTTATGGCGAAGATCCTACTGTAATATTTGAATATGGTATAGGAGGTGATTTTAAGAAAAATTCTTCTAGCTGGATACTTCAAGAATGGAAAGAACCAAAGACTAAAAGACAATGGGGTTACTATAGAGTGTTGCACGAAAACGGACCTGAGGTAAAAGTAAAAGAGCTAACAGTAGATCCAGGACAAAAATTAAGTATGCAACGACATGAACAACGAGCAGAACATTGGTTTATATCTGAAGGAGAAGCATCTGTGTACGGATTAGATGTAGCAACTGATATAACCTTAGACAAGTATAAAGCACATCAATCACTGCATATACGTAGAGGACAATGGCACATGCTCGCAAATGAAACAGACAAACCATTGAAGGTTGTAGAAATACAATATGGTGAGAACTGTGTGGAGGAAGACATTGAACGAAGATAGATTAAAAGTATTTGTAGGATATGACACAAGAGAAGACGTAGCATGGCAAGTTTGTAAACACAGCCTAGAATCAAGAAATAAAAATGTAGAAGTTATTCCTTTGAAACTTACAGAATTAAGAGAACAAGGTTGGTACAAAAGAGATACTGACAAACTTGGATCAACAGAATTTACCTTTAGTAGATTTTTAATACCCGAACTTACAAATTTTAGTGGCTGGGCTTTATTTTGTGACTGCGATTTTATATTCTTAGAAGATGTGCAAAATTTATTTAATTTAGCTGACGACAAGTATGCTGTTATGTGTGCTCATCATGATCATACACCTAAGCCAGGAACAAAGATGGATGGACAGCAACAAACTTTATATCCAAGAAAGAACTGGAGTTCTATGGTATTATGGAATTGCGGTCATGAAAAAAACAAAGCAGTAACAACTGAATTAGTAAACGATCCTAACACAACAGGAAAATATTTGCACAGATTTGCATGGCTTGACGATTCCGAAGTAGGACAAATTAGTCACGAATGGAACTGGTTAGTTGACTGGTACAATGAGCCTGAAGATGGACAACCAAGAGCAATACATTACACAGAAGGTGGACCTTGGTTTGAAAATTATAGATATTGCACATATCATCAATTATGGAAGAATGAATTACATAATATGATGCACGGGGACAATAATGGAAAATAAGCCACAAATGCTTATGCTAGACGGAACAGATGAAATCTTGAAGCATTGGCAACATGGTACAAACGCTTTAGTAATAGATAGAAAAGAAATATCTAGTAAAGTAATGAAAAGTCCTTGGCCTATACATATACCTGTGTCTTTTAGAAGCATGACCAAACGTAAAGAGATTTATAAATGTTGGGAGACAGGGCGTCCATTTTATTACGTAGATAATGGATACATGGGCAACTTAATGAAAAAGAAGATATGGTATAGAATAGTAAAAAATAATGTTCAGCATACTCAAATAAGAGAAGCAATGCCAGCAGATAGATACCACGATATGTGTAGACATGCACCATACTTAACTTATTCAGGATTCAAAGAACCTCGTGGAGATAGACTTAAAAATGGACCAATTCTTCTTGTAACTCCTTCAGAAAAACCTTGCAATTTTTACAATATTAAAAGAGATGAATGGGTAGCCAACACTATAAAAGAATTAAAGAAACATACACATAGAGAAATTATTATTAGGCACAAGGACGGTGTAAAAAGATCGGAAAGAATTAAAGACAATTCAGTAGCGGCACAATGTTTTAGAGATGACATTTGGGCACTGGTTACATATCAAAGTATGGCCGCTTTAGAAGCAATGCATTATGGAATACCTGCCTTTACTATGGCTCCTAATTGTGTGCAGTCAGTAGCAAACACAGACTTATCTAGAATCGAAGACCCAGTGTATCCTACACGTGAAAAATTTTTAAATGTGCTTTACTATATTGCATACTGCCAATATAACTTGGAAGAAATGAGAACAGGTTTAGCATACAGAATGATAGAGGAGCATAAGTTATATGACACAGTTAAAAGTTAACGCTTACCTCGCCGCGATTCCTCCAGGAAACAAAAATCCTGAAAAACCAAAACTATTACAAAATTTTGTCCAAGGAGTGCAGGCAGTGGGAGACATAGGACAGATTATAACTAGTTTTGCATATGAACCAGCTGATGTTGGAGTGCTACAAGGTTACGTTCATCCTGGTAGTAAAACTGTGCCTCATTTAAATCTTAGAAGAGCTGTACTCGAAGGACAAAAAGCATTGAACCGAAGAACAATAATAGCTGATGCAAATTTATTTTTAGCATATGATCCTAAGAATACTAATACATATCTAAGATATAGTTACGATGGCATATTTCCTAATTCGGGTGAATATTGTGATGATAGAATTGATCCTGCAAGATGGGAAGAGTTACAAAGAAAATTAGATATAAAAATTAAACCTTGGAAAAAGTATGGTGATTATATTTTAATCACATGCCAAAGGCATGGTGGTTGGAGTATGGATCAACTAGATTTAATACAATGGTTACATCCGTTGATACAAAATATACGCAGGCATTCGGAGAGACCGATACAGATTAGATTCCATCCAGGCGATAAGCACAACCATAAACATATGATGCAGTTACGAGCAATAGGACACAAAGTTAGATATAGCTCACCAAGTGTAAGTTTATTAAAAGATTTACATGATGCTTATTGTGTAATAAGTTATAACAGTAGTCCTGGTGTAGTAAGTGCTATTGAGGGTGTACCTGTTTTTGTGTTAGATCCTGAACGTAGTCAAGCGGCAGACGTTGCAAATACAAACCTAGCAAATTTAGAAAGACCACAATACGAATTTGATAGAGAGTCGTGGTTGAAAAGATTAGCAATGAGTCATTGGAGACTTGATGAACTAGCAAGTGGCGAGTGCTGGAAACACATGAGGAAATGGGCATGGACTCAATAACTGTTTGTACAACATTCCATAAAGAAGGTTTAGATTTATATGGACAACGATTTATAGATAGCTTTGCAAAAAGAGTAGATAAGCAAATAAAATTACTTGTATATGCAGAAGATTGTGTTGTAGTAAATCCTGATCCTACACAAATCACTGTGTTTGATGCAAAATTAGAATTGAAAAAACTAAATGCATTTAAACAAAGATGGAAAGATGATCCAAGGGCAAATGGTATTCCACCAGATGAAATAAAAGCAAGACGTCCAAGAGATTGGCATAAAAAATTTAAATGGGACGCAATTCGTTTCGCTAATAAAGTCTATGCAGTATTTGATGCATGTGAACGCAGTAAAGATTGGTGTGTATGGATGGACGCAGATACATTTGTTCATAGTGACTGGACTTATGATCAATTTAAAAATTTACTTCCAAACAACAAATGGATGACTTATGTAGGCAGAGGTAAAGGTTCACAAACTTGGCCAGAGTGTGGGTTTTACGGACTTAATCTTAATGACACAATATGCCAAGACTTTTTAAAAGAGTTTGAACGTGTGTATGAAGATGCTGAGAATGGAATTTTCAAGCTAGAGGAATGGCACGATTCTTTTGTGTTTGGTAATATTTTAAATGCTATGAAAGATTACTATCCAGAAGTTTTAGACTATAGTGCAGAAATGTATATACGCACAGCTAAGACTGGAGGAGGTGGACATCCTCTTATCAATTCTGTTTTAGGCACATGGATAGATCATATGAAGGGTAACAGAAAGAACACAAAGAAAAGTTTACCTAAAGATCTAATGGTAAATAGGACTGAAGCATATTGGAATGAAATTTAATCTTTGGACTAAAAACGGTGCCCTTAATTCGAAACCTGTGTTTGATGCCTTTGCTACTGGTGCTCATAATCTTGGGCACACCTGTGTATATAATGATACACATGGTGATGTTGATGTTATTTGGAGTGTATTGTGGCATGGAAGAATGGCTCCAAACAAGGAAGTTTTTGAAAGAGCCCAAAAAGAAAATAGAGCCTGTATTGTTCTCGAAGTCGGAGGTCTTAAACGTGGATCCACTTGGAAGGTAGGAATAAATGGCATCAATCGCGACGCTGATTTTGGTGGACTTCATAATAATAGTTCTCGTGCTGATGCTCTTGGATTACTTTTAAAACCTTGGAAATTTAATAACGAACAAGGTGATATTATAATTGCCTGTCAACATAATAAATCTCATCAATGGAGGAATCAAAAGTCTGTACAAACCTGGTTGTTTGATTCTATAGATTTAATTAGACAATATACAAATAGACAGATTGTTGTTCGTCCACACCCTAGATGTCCTATTCCAGCAATACATTATGAATTTAAAAATGTTAAAGTTCAGCAACCAAAACAGATACAAGGAACTTATGACGACTTTGACTTTGATCCTACAGATGCTTATGCTGTAGTCAACTGGTCGAGTAATCCAGCAACACAAGCAGTGATGGCAGGTGTGCCAGTTTTTGTTGGTCCAGACAGTTTAGCATATGATGTAGGCAACAGTAATCTTGCAAAGATCAACAATCCTAGTATGCCAGATAGAACACAATGGCTAAACGATATCGCATATACTGAGTGGACAATTGAAGAAATATCTACAGGTTTTCCTATAAAACGCTTGACATCTAAGCTATAATCTAGTATAATATAAACATGGACAAAAGCATTTACAAATCGTGTGAGCAGTGTCTTTCCTTATTAACCGGAATAGAAATACCAAGGCCACAGTTTCCTAAAGAAAAGGATTATGGCTATACGTTGAAGAAGGAAGATGCTGGCATTTTAAAAAGTATTGCAAAGCAATTAAGTAAAGGCATATCTATGACAGATAGGCAACATGCTCTTGTAAAAAGAAAATTATTGTCTTACGAAAATCAATTTAAAAAACACAACATAGATATAATAAAAAGTGTCGAAGTTCTTGATTCTCCTCTTAGAAAAATAGATAGATCACATTGGATCAAGATTTTGCATTATAACGATCAACCTTTGTTAGGTATACGTTTTCCTTTTAGTAAAAAAATAATTAGCAGAATAGATGAACTAAGACAGCTTGCTCCATTTCAATCCAGACAATCTTTTCCACATTATGAAAAGAACACACATTACTTTCCGATCAATGCACAAAATATTTTTGGCTTAATGCAAATTGCAGACAGGTTTGAATCTAAGTTTTCGGTCCATCCAGAGATACAAGAAATTTACGAACAACTTAAAATTTATGATGCTAACAAACAAGACTATGTACCAGGCTTGTATAATTATGAACTAAAAAATGTTCCTGCACAAGCACAAACTGATTTAGAAGATTTACTAGGCAAATGCGATGATAGTAATCTTGCATTGTATTATGATAGGCGGCATCTTTATGGTTTGAAATATTTTGATTCACATGCTGTACAATTATCAATGGCTAATTATGGAGAGCTTGCACAAAAGATAATGTGTAGAAAAGAAGCGACTGTACTTGTACCATCTAAAGTTTTTCCTTTTGAAATGCTTGTAGAAGCTATTGTACGGTTACAAAGATTTCCCATTTTAATTGTTTTGGACGAAAAAGATAATAAAGAAGTTGACGGATTGTATCGCACTCATCGTGCATTTAAGGGCTTTGTCGCCAATGAAGATATAAGTGTGCTGTTTAGAATGGACGGAAAAAGTGAATTTAATCAATATGTTGCAGACAATAAACTCAATAATTCGGTTGCAAAAAATACAAAAATAGTGTATATTAGTAACAGTAAATTACCTAAGACACTGTTCAAAACCGATTGGATTGCGAGCTGTGTCATTAGTATTGGAGGAAAAGGATTACGATTCAATAATGTAACTTCCTTTGTGCAACAATTTGATTTGCAAGTTGTGTACGAAGATGAAAGTTCATCTGTTTATTGGAATCGTAGTGAGAGGAAAATGATTAATGCCATCGTGTAAATTAATTATTGAAGATGAAGTAAACATCAAGCTAGAAGGACTTGCTGTTGATATAAGAAGAAAAGTAGCAAATGCACTAAAATTTGAAGTGCCGTATGCTCGTTATATGCCTCAATATAAACTAGGTCGATGGGACGGTAAAGTTGGATTCTTCGGACTTGGTGGTTCAGGATATGTAAATCATCTTAATACAATAAATGATGTACTATCAAAATACAATGTTGAAATAGTTGATATTGAAGATAGAAGACACCCAGTAGATTTAAATTTTACAACAATTAAAGAAGACTTTTGGGGAGATAAAACTTGGCCAAAAGGACATCCTGCTGAAGGTGAAACAATTCGGTTGCGGGATTATCAAGTTGAGGTAATCAATAATTTCTTAACTAACCCCCAAGCACTTCAAGAAGTTGCAACCGGAGCAGGTAAAACTATCATCACTGCGACACTGAGCAAGTTGACAGAAACTTACGGGCGTAGCCTGGTAATTGTCCCTAATAAGAGTCTAGTCACGCAGACAGAGGACGATTATATTAACTGTGGCTTAGATGTAGGTGTGTATTTCGGTGATAGAAAAGAACTTGGTAAGACTCATACAATTTGTACTTGGCAATCGCTAAATATTTTAGACAAGAGAAGCAAGTATGGTGATGATGTATT
>Ga0163111_10002084_pt1 | contig 12574 bp, 10 predicted proteins | sample CRUFie1St18metaG_FD_109645 | JGI IMG/M metagenome (GOLD analysis project Ga0163111, IMG submission 109645) | Marine microbial communities from the Costa Rica Dome - CRUD Field 142mm St18 metaG | ecosystem: Environmental > Aquatic > Marine > Oceanic > Photic zone | place: Costa Rica: the Eastern... | reverse complement strand
GTTCGGCGGGATCTGAAGGTGCAGGGCGCGTGCGTGAGGAACGACGGGAAACAGGGGGTGTGAGTGAGGAGTGGTCTGCGTACCGCCTTGTCGTAGTGGAGGAGGAGCGTGCAGTTGTGCTCCTGCGCCATCTTTTACTCCTCGAAGAGAAGCTCGAGACAAGAGAGGAGCGCGGCGTGCGCTGCGTTTCTGCTTTCTTTATTCAGTACTATCGATAGTAGGAATTCCAATTCCCACAGTGTGTGCAGAGTCTCTGCTCTCGGCCTGCGGCTTGGTGGCATATATTCTTGCGCATGCGTGTCGCGTGCGCACTCGCCTGCACCCTAGTCGCGGTTTCTGCACACGACGGGCAGCGAAGGTTGACCTCACAAAAGCGCTACTCGTGTGCCGAGGCGAAAGACCGCGACGAGATCATCTTCGACTGCGGCGGCGAGTTCATCTCGCAGGCAACGAGCCTTGCTTGCGCATCCCGCGACCCACATCCGCGAGCGCCATTTTGACCCTGCGCAGGTGGCCTTTGCCAGCTTCGGCACTCCCACCGGGAGGTGCGACGATGCGATGCAGGAGGCCAACTTCAAGTCGAGTGCCTGCCATTCTCTGCGCTCCGAGGCGGTGCTGGAGGAACGATGTCTCGGGCAGACGACATGCATGTTCGTGGTCTCGGATGAGCTGTTCGGCGACCCCTGCAAGGGCCGCCCGAAGTGGCTGGCTGCGCGGCTCGCCTGCGGCGACCACACCGCTTTGGACTTTGCCGCCAGGGAGGTCTGCCCATCTGCGCGTCGCTGGGGTGCCTCCCACGACTCCCCATGAGCACGCACATCCCGCCATGCAGGCAGCGGCGCGGGCGAGGCGAAAGGGAATGGGCGGCGGCTGGAAGTTCGTCGTACTCGTCAGCGCCGTATTCGTGGCGTACTGCGCCCTTGGAGTTGCATACAAGGTCCGCCGATTGGGCACACCCGCTGGCCTCGAATCCTTGCCGCACGTGGAAATGTGGCGCGATCTGCCAGCTTTGGTCAGAGACGGCATCGTGTTCTCCGTGGACACGCTCAAGTCTGCCCGGCGCCGGGATCATTACCAGACCGTTCTCTAGCCGGAAGCGGTGCGACCTAGAAGTGCAGCCGTCAAGTCCGTTAAGTGTCAGTGTCACTCTCCGCAGTCAGTATCGCCCTACTGCCACGGCTCCGCATAGGGCACGCCGCCCGGCTCGCTCGCCGTTTTTCGCGCGTTGTCCCGTTGGCGGCAGCCTTAGCGCTACTCGCATCCCAGGTCGAGACGTCCGCCGCGCCCAAAGAGCGAGATGAGGGTTGTTGCGAGCTTGCGCAGCGCCGTCCGCGGACCACCGGAGGTCGTTCCTGGACGTTGGAGGAACGGAACCAAGGCACACCTCCGGCGACCAAGGCACACCTCCGGCGGAGAAGGGTCCACACCTCCGGTGCCCTGAGTTTTGTCCGCGCGTCAACGTCCGACGCCGCCGTCTGGATGCCGCCTCTTGTCGACGGCCCGCAGCGAGTGGCGCCAGGGGTCGACGGAGATCAGGACGACGAAATGCTGTCAAATTTCGGCATGTCGTTGCGAAGGATCGCGGCCGCTTTGACGCGCTTCGCGCGTTGCTCCTCTTTGATACTCTCCAGGGTGACCCGAGGTGGCGGTGGCTGATCTTTGTAGTAGCCGAGGCCGTAGTCGTCGGCCTTGAAAATGTAGCCGCGCAGCTCGCCGGAGAAGCGGGCCGCTTCCACGAAGTCCGGGTCGGGAGCCACGAGCGTGGCCGGCGCAGCAGCACCGTTGGCAAACGGCAGCTCGCTCGCCTCGAAAAGATCCGCGAGCGGCCAGAATTCGTCGGGCACCTCTCCGTAGTAGGAGGCCGCCACTTTCGTCGTCGGGAGCAGATAGCCCGCCGCGTGCCAGCTGTGCATGTGCGCCGTTCCAAACGGACCCTGCTGCGAGCCGGAGTTGTCGACGTAGTACCAGAACGGGGCGGCGCCGACGTCGCCGGCCGCCGCAGGAGCCATTCTGCGCCGGGTGCAGTCCTCTGGGATGGCTACGCTCATAACGCGCTACTGAACGAATAGGAATTCTGTGAGGAACCAAAAACAACATTTCGACAGGCTCGGGCTCTCAAACTCCTCGAACGTCGATAAAAGTGCATACCTTACTCCCACTGCGCGCTCCTCACCCACCTCGCTCGCGTGCGCGTCGCAGGCGTTGCGACAGGGTTTGGTGATGCAGCGCTCGTCCAGCTGGGGCAGGCTCGTCTCCGCCGCGAAGCTTCGAGAGCAGTCGGGCCCGGTGTACGCGGGCTCGACGCGCTTCTACCAGGGCCGCGCCTTCGGCCTCCTCGACGTGGCTCATCCGGTGCGCAGATTGGCCATCCGCATCGTCGACGCGTCGCCGTTTGACAGGCGCGGTAGAGGTGGGAGAGAGGGAGATGGAGCAGGTGATTCCCGGCCAGCTGACTCCCTCCGTCCCTTCTCAGCCTCGTGCTCGCGCTCATCGTGGGCAACTGCGTCCTCATGGCGATGAAAGATCCGTTGGCTGCGCAGCAGGCACGCGCGGATTGGCGGCCGTGGGTCGAGGGCGCGCGCGCGCGCGCAGAGTGGCGGGCTGACTTGCGCGTGTCGCGCCTCGTGCAGCCAGCATGGTCGCAGTCGGCGGAGCTCACGTTCACGGTCCTGTTCACGACCGAGTGCTGTCTCAAGATGGTGGCGATGGGGCTCGCGTTCGAGAGCAAGACAACGTACTTCCGCGACGCGTGGAACTGGCTGGACGCGCTGACCGTCGGCGTCGCGTGGCTCGCCCTGCTCCCCGACGCTGGGAATCTCTCCTCGTTGCGCTCGATCCGCGTGCTGAGGCCGTTGCGCACGGTGCAGCGCGTCAAAGGCATGCGTGTCTTGGTGGGCGCCCTCCTCGCATCGCTGCCTGATGTGCTCGACGTGCTTGCCCTCTTCGCCTTCTTCCTGCTCGCCTTCGGCGTCGTCGGCGTCGAGCTCTTCGCCGGCCGGCTGCACTACCGCTGTTACGCGGCCGCTTCCGACGACGAGCCAGGTGCCGTGTGCACGTGCGGCACGCTGGCTGCGATCGAGGCGCGGCGGGGCGGCTGCGACGCGTTGTGCGAAGAGGGCGAACTGTGCCGTTATACGGAGGCCAACCCCAACGGCGGTGTCGCCGGCTTCGACACTATTTTCCACGCGATGGCCAACGTGTTCCAGGCAATCACCCTCGAAGGTTGGACCGACTTGATGTACATGTTGCAGCGGCCGCAGCCGTTCATGGCAGTCGCGTTCTTCCTGCTGGTTGTCTTCTTCGGCGCGTTCTTCGTGATCAACCTCTTCCTCGTCGTTGTATCGGACAACTACCTCCTCACGCGCGAGCGCACCGAACGTGAACTCGAGGCGATCGCGGCGGAGGAGGCGCGGCAGAAGCTGGCGCGCCGCGACGCGCAGCGCGAAACCGGCGCGCCGCCGCCCACCCAGACGGCGGGCCAGCGGCTTGTGGCGGGAGCGTCTCTCGCAGCCGCATGGCTCAAGCGTGCCGCGCACAAGTGTCTTCCGGGCATCCCCACGCTTCGCCGGTTGACCAGCCACCCATACTTCGACGGGCTGATGGTCGGATTCATCTTGATGAATACCGTTGCAATGGCGGCCGAGTTCTACGGCACGCGGGCGACGACCGAGTACATGCAGGTCCTACTGTACCTCAACTTCGCGTTCACGGCCGTTTTCCTGGGCGAGCTCCTCCTCAAGCTGGCAGCCGACGGCGCCGTGTGCTACTTCGCGCAGGCCTTTAACGTATTCGACTGCATCGTTGTCTTCGTGTCCGTGCTTGAGGTCGGCCTCTACCTGGCCTCCGCTTCGGTCGGCCTCAATCTTTCCGTCCTACGCATGTTTCGAATCCTCCGTGCGTTCAAGCTCGCGCGCTCCTTCAAGGGCCTGCGCGAGATCCTCTTCACGATCCGCGCTTCGCTCATGCCCGCCCGCGACCTCTCGCTCCTGCTGGTCCTCGCGATGTTCATCTTCGCTCTCCTCGGCATGGAGCTCTTTGCGGGCACCTTCGGCGCGTGCTCGTTGACTGGCTTCGGGGACACGTATCGGGAGTGCGTCGCGGCCGGTGGGGAGTGGAACGAGGTGCCGGCCGAGAACTTTGACTCCCTCGGTGCGGCGCTCATGTCGGTCTTCATCGTCTTCGTCGGCGAGAACTGGAACGACGTTTGGCACACCGGGTTCGAGAACTCCGGATGGGGCGCGACCGCGTTCTTCCTCGCCGCTTTCCTCGTCGGCAACTTCATGCTGATGAACTTATTCGTCGCCATCCTGTGCGGCAACTACGACAACGACGACGAGCAGCCGCCGCTGTCGGCTGCGAAGACTCCGGGGGCGGAGGCGGAGGCGGCGGCGGCGGCGGATGCGGCGGCGGAGAAGAGCGCGCGGGCGCTCGCGAGACTCAAGGCCGCCGCGCAAACCGCGGTGCTGGCAAGTCGCATTGGGAGCGAGGTTGAGTCGAGCACAAAGTCGCTCGACAGGCCGGACGCAATGAGCGACGTACTACAGAGCAACGCCGACGTTTACGCGGGAGCAAGCGCCGAGGCCGTGCTGTGCCTCCGTGCCGACTTCCCGCTCCGCCTCGCCGTGCTCAGGCTCGTGCTTCGGCGCGAGTTCGAGCTGGTCGTGCTGCTGCTCATCGCCGCCTCGTCGATTTGCCTCGCACTCGACGACCCCAGCGATAGCCCCGCTTCTCCGAAGCAGCTCGTGCTCTTCTACCTGGATATTCTCTTCAACGTGGCTTTCACCGTCGAGATGCTGCTCAAGATCCTTGCCTTTGGCATCTTCCGGCCGCAACACGCGTATCTCCGATCCCGGTGGAACTGGATCGACGTGCTCGCTCTGCTGCCCGCGTGGGTCTCACTCGCCCTCGTCCTATCCGGCATGCACTCGAACGGGCTGAATGCACTGCGCGCACTGCGCGCGCTCCGACCTCTGAGGCTGGTCAACCGCGTAAAGGGCATGAAGGTAGTGGTGCAGGCCATGTACAAGGCCTTGCCCGGCGTCGGGAACGTTGCGCTCGTCTCGCTCCTTTTCGTCCTCATCTTCTCTATTCTCGGCGTCCAGCTCTTCCATGGCACCTTCGCTCAGTGCACAATGCCGCTTGACGCCGTGGCGGCTGCCCTCTCCACGCGCGCTCCGAACGCGGGCGTTCTCTTTCCCCCCGCCGCAGACACCCGGGAGGCATGCGAGGAGGCCGGCGCGCTGTGGTTTAATCCTGACTTTGGCAACTTCGACAACGTCGTCAACGGGATGATTCTGCTCTTCGAGCTAATGACCGCGGAGATGTGGCCTGACCTGCTGCATCTCGCATCCGATGCGTATCTACCCGGACACCGAGGGCGTAAGGACCACTCGCTTCAAGCTGCACGGTTGTACTGCGTGACGTGGGTGCTAGTCGGCTGCTTGTTCATTGGAAACCTTTTCGTCGGATGCGTCTTGGACAACTTTGATAAATTGCGCGCAGATGAGCGTGGCCGCGGCCTCCTCTCGGCGGAGCAGATGGCGTGGGTGGCGGCACAGCGACGCGTCGTTGAGACGCGCGCGGTTCGGCGGCCGCCCAAGCCGACTGAGCAGGGGCCGCGCGCGTGGGTGTACGACGTCGTGATGGCAGAGCGGTTTGAGAGGCTGCTCACCTGTTTGATTGTATGCAACGCACTCGTGCTCGCCGTCACGCATTACGAGCAACCGCCGCACGTGGGCGTCGCGGTGGAGGCAGCAAATATGGTGTTCTCGGTGATCTGGTTGGCCGAGGCGGCGCTGAAGCTGCACGCCTTCGGCGTGCGGGAGTACTTTTCCTACGCTTGGAATCGCTTCGACTTCTTTCTCGTTTTCTGCTCGCTCTCCGAAGTGCTCCTCGTCGCCGCCACCGCCGGCTCGCCGGTCGCTTCGACGCCCGGCCTGGTAGGGGTCGCCTCCGTACTTCGCCTCGTGCGTCTCGCGCGCCTCGTCCGGGTCATCAAGAACATCGCGGCGCTGCGGGCGCTGCTCACCTCGCTGATCAAATCGCTGCCCTCCCTCATGTCTGTTGGCTCGCTCATGTTTCTTCTTCTCTTTATATACGCGGTGCTGGGTGTGCAAATGTTCCACGGGGTAGCGCTCAACCCAGACGGGCTACTCACCGATGACGCCAATTTCCGCTCGCTGCCCGAGGCGTTGCTCACCCTTTTCCGTGCATCGACCGGTGAGTCATGGAACGGCGTCATGCACGACTTGCAGTGCCAGCCGCACGGGATGGACTGGTCAGCGCAGCTGTTGGGCTCGCCTCCGCGCCTGCCACGCTGCATGGCGGACGGCTCGGACTGTGGCTCGTTTGTCGCCGTGCCCTACTTCGTCACGTTCACGCTCCTCTCCTTCTTCCTGCTGCTCAACGCCGTGATCGGTGTCCTTCTGGAGCACTTCTCGGAGAACCCCGAGGATAATCCGCTACCACCCGGGAATTTCGAATCTTTCGCTGTGGAGTGGTCGAAGCTTGACCCTCATGCAACTCTTTGCATACCCGCGACGTCGCTTCCCGTGCTGCTCCGCCACGTCTCATCGCCGCTTGGACTCGACGAAGAGTACTCGGCGCGATCGCTGTTCCTCGTGCTGCAGTCGTTGCACGCCGGGCCGAGCCGCATCCCGCTGCACAAGAATGGGCTATACTTCTATGAAGTTTTGATGGCGCTCACGCGCCGCCACTGCCCGCTGCCGCCCGAGGGTCTCGGACGCTCGCGCTTTGCTGTTTTGCACCATAACGCGATCCGCCAGGGGTTGCGCGCCAACAACAGCTCCGCGACCGGTGTGCTGACCAAGGCGCGCCGCGGCTCCGGCACGGATGAGGTGGTCAAGGCTCTCGGGGTGCTCGACGTCTGGGCGGCGCAGCAGCTGCAGGCGCGATGGCGATGCATCCAGGTGCGACGGCAGTTCCTCCTGGACCACCGCGGCGTCGATCCCACCGCCGCAGTGAAAGAGCAGATCCTGCGCCAGCGCCGTGCGTCGTCTTCGGACCTCGGCGCTGCGCAGCTTGGCGGCTCCGGCGGGTCAAACCCGCCGTCAGTGCGCGGGATGGGCGTCGTCAACCAGCTCGCGGCCGAAGTGCGTCGCCGTTCGGCTGCTGCTCAAGGCCTCGCCGAGCAAAGTGTCTATCCGGCGGCCGCTCCGCCTGCCACCGTGAGTGCCGACACGTTCACCGCTGCGACCTCCGCGCCGTCCGAAGCAGTTAAGCCCCCAATCACTGGCGACGCACTCGCCGCCGTGCCCATCGCAGCCCCGCTCATCGCGCTCATCGCGCCGGCTGCCACCATACCCGGGGCGCCCCGGGCAGAAGTCGCGGGAGCTGACAGCATCGAGCTCGTGCTGCCCTCGACAAGGGCCGGCGCCGGCGCCGATGATGATGTCGAGCCTGGTATCGCGGCCACGGGGACGTTGTTGGGCCCTGCGTCGCAGCGACTCCAGCTGACCTCCTTTGATGTTGCGGCGGGGAGCGGCGAGCAGCTCATGTCCACAAAGCTGCCCCGCTCCCTGCTGTGTTCCCTCAATCCGGCGGACCGCCCGGCGCAAGTGAGTGGCCGGATGGTGGGTGATTTCGGCGCACAATCGAGCGTGGGTGGTGGTGACATCGGCGGCACGCCGACGGCAACCGGCGTCTTCATCACAGATGATGCCGCAGACTTCCCGTTCAAGTGGGTCCCGTGCCAGCCGCGCGCGCCGCCGTCCGATTCGCCTGCAGGCTACGTCTACGTCCTCTACACCCTCAAGTCGACTGGTGGCCGCGAGCTCACCGAGGCGGACGTCGTGAACAATCCTGAATTCGTGCTGCGCATGCTCCGCCGGCAGGCCGCAGCACAGGAGCACCGCGAGCAACTCGCCGAGCTTCGTGCCGAGCATCGTGGCGTCTTCACCGCGACGCGGCCCGGACTGCCCAATTCGGCGCCTTCGCGCACCACGAGCACGGGCGCGCCTAGCCGCCCCACGGCCGCGTCCACGGCCCACGCGCGCCGTCTCGAGACGAAGCTGAAGGAGCTGCAAGTCGGCCAAGCGCGGCAGCCCCCGAGCGGATGGCTCGAGGGCGACGCGCATCAGTTGAGTGCGGTCGAGTTCGAGGCGGTAGCGGTGGGCGTGATTGATTCGGCCGTGCCCGCGGATGATTCGCGCGGTGGTGCTCGGCAGGTGCCTCCTCAGGTGGTGCGTCGCCAGAAGCCGAAGCCCTCGCGGGCGCGGCGCTGAGCTGACCGGGTTCTAGCTAGCTAGAGTGTGGAGAGGACCTGTCTAAGACCGTATGCATTTTTGGAGGGACCGAAATATTCTCATCACGTCTGAGGCTCAAGTCCGGGTCGACCGACGTTGCCCGCGATGCATCGCATCCCATACCAAACTCCGCGGCGGCGCCTGTGGGGCGAGTGCGCACTCTCAAGGCAGACACAGGCGACCGAATGGAGGGCAAGCTCGAGGGGCGGCGCGCGTGCTTCCTGACGTCGATGCACATGCGGCCATCGGGCTGCAGCGAGCGCGTGCACACCGAGAGCGGCTCGCGCTCTCCGGCGAGCTGCGCGCGGCAGCGGGAAGGCGGCGTCGTCGGGTGGAGGAGCAGGGGGGAGGTGGTGTGGTGTCGTAGCGCGGTGCTGTCGTTGAGCTTCTTTTGTGCTGGGCGTGGGCGGGCTGCCGCCGTCGGCACTGAGTGACGTAGAGGCTGCTCATGGCGGCGCACCGTCTCCGTGATTACAACGGCCGAGCCCTCCAAAGAAGCCTTTCGCCACACCTCCGCGCCGCCATCGCCGTCCCGCGCGCTGACCGCCGGTCCGTCCACCGGAAGCTCCAGTTCGCTGGTGCCGCGTACGTCGGTCGTGACGATGGCCAGCAAGCCGCCGACCTCGCGCAGCTCCTGCTCTTGGCCCGCTTTTGCGATCAACGATGCGGTGAAGGAGCCGAAACCGAGCCCCTGCAAGAATTCTGCACACGCGACGCGGCCGGCACTTCGAGGAACGCGCGTTCGGGGCCTGTGGCTCAGGGATTGGGTGGGCGGGGGCGGGGCAGCGGCATGCCTTGCATGTTGTGTCTCTCCTGGATCCGCCACTTGCCGAGCAACGCGTGTAGTGTCTTCTTCTGGTGCCGCGCGAGTGGTGTTGCCACCACCGTCGGCGCGCGGCCCGGCAAGAGGGGCTCGGCAAGAGCAACGAGGCTGCGCAGGGTGAGGAGCACGAGCGGCAAGAGCTCGAAAAGGAATTTAACGAAGCGCGGCTTCGGCATCTGTGGTGGTGCGCGCTGTTGTCGTGAAGCACGAAGACGTCAGAGCGCAGTTTTCTGGGAAGTGGCCGGATCGGGGGGCCTGCAGTGAGCCCCCAACTGTGACCCCCTACCTTCCGGACTGGCTCCACAACAAATGCCTTAAATAGGCAAGTGTGCGGCCTTCCCGTTCACTTACTTACCTATCCAGGCCTCTTACGCGCAGCGAGCAGGCACCTAGGAATTCCTACCTACCTATCAAAATCGGTGTTTCGCTGACTGCAGGTCACAACCTCCTACTACTGCAGGACCCCCTATCCGGCAACGACTCGGAACGCGGCGTTGTGAAAGTCCAGCCATGGAGGCTCTCGCCGCCTTTAGCGACCGACTCGTCTTATCGCTGCAGGTCAACCGGGGGCGACTAGGGACGGCGTGCAAGCTCGCGCGGCGGCGGCAGCCGCAGCAGCCGCCGCTTGAGGGCCCGCCACAGCAGCCGGTCCCACGCGACTCGCCGCTCCTCTGCGCTCTCGACCTCGCTCAGGCGTCGTCCGCCGACGTGTTCGCCGAGCTCACCGGAGCATTCTGCAACGACACGGCCCCGACGCGCGTGCAAGCTTCGCGGCTTGTTGTCGAGGCCGCACGCGGGCGGCGGCTTCAGCACCAGCTGCTGCTCGCGTGGTCGTTCTTCAACGCCGTTCGCGTGCGTCTCGGGGTCGAGGTGCCGAGGTTGGCCGAAGGCGCTGGTTACCGCCCTACAATGTCTGCGGGCCGCGCCGACCGAGACGCGGTCCTGCTCGACATTTTGCTCATCTGCTCGAGGCGTGGTGCTGCGGCGGACCGGGCGGGGCCGTCACGCGCGCAGGAGCTGCTCGCCGCGCTCGGCCGTCTGAACGCGGCATGCGAACACGAGCTGAGATACCTGCTCGCGAAGCAGCAGCTCGTGCTGCTCTTGCTCAAGTTGCACAGCACATCCGTCGAGCCTGGCGACGCCGTGGCTCTGGCGCAGCTGATCACGAAGGCGATCGACGCAAGGCCGAGGCTCGAGCTGGATGCGCCGACGCGCGACGGGGATGCGTATCGCGCAGAGGTGCACGCACTGCGGCTCGTGCACACCCTCGTCCGTCGCCTCGTTTCCGTGCAACGCCACACCCACTCGCTGGTTGACCTCGCTGCGCTCCGGCCGCGCGTGGTCTCGGTGGTTCGGCGTACGCTCGGCACGATCGACTTCGAGCTACGCGTGCTCTCGCAGGAGGCAGCGTTGCGCGAGCAGCTTGAGCTGGAGGTGCTTCTGCTGACGCACGCCCTGTCGGTCGCCGACGCCACATTTGGGCTATTCGCGCCTCCGCTGCAAGGACCCGGGATCGGCGACGGCGCACACGGGCTCGCGCTGCGCCGGATGGCGGCCTCGCAGCAAGCCTCGGACAGGCTCGACATCGAGATCTCGTACCTTCGGCGGCTGGCCCAGGCGCTGGGCGGGACGCGCACCTCTTCGAGCAGCGCGCCCGCCCTTCTCCACGAGCTCGGCGAGCGGCGGCTGCTTCTCGCCACACTAGATCACTGATTTTTTTGCGCGATTAAATGTCATTGCTGCCTCGCAAGAGGAATCACGTCGAGAGCGACCGTTCTCCTCTCGGCGACGCGTTGCCAGAGCTGCTCCTTCACCATCAGCACCATGCGAAGCGCCACCCCGATCGACGAAAGTAGCTGCGGCGGCGTCCTGGAGCCAGCCCCTCCTACGCCCTCGCCCTCGCACACCGGCGGCTCACGTCGCCGTTTACGTTCTCCCTCAACGCGTGCCTCGCGCTGCCGCGAGTTCATTGATTCGACGAGATCGCCCCACAAGACGACGTGCGGGTACAAGAGGCGTAGCACAGCGAGCGCTGCGCGCTTCACCATACGGCAGAGCGGGCGTCGTCACGGCGTGGCGAAGGCGGCATGGGGAAGTGGCGGTGACGGTGGTGGTGAGTGCGACGGTGGCGGAGAAGGTTGCGGTGAGGCTGGCGGGTGGAGCGCGGGGCAAGATTGAAATTTCGAGCACACCTGCTTTGCGCGCTTCTTGGTCGTGTCTGTGCCTGCCACTGAGATCGGTCCGGTGCTCGCGTTCACAGTGAACGACTGCGGCCCAGAACGGACGGACGAGGCCCGCGGCGCTCTCTGGCCCGCCGCCGCCTCGGTAACATCCGTGTACGTCGGAACCCTGCCCACGTGCTTGTGGCAATGCTCCTGTAGCACCATCACCGGCGTCTTCCCCACGGTGCTCTCAAGGATTTTATCATCAGTCAGCTTGAGCCGCAGCGTCGCCACCTCCTTTGCTTCCAACTCCGCGACAGTCACTCGACGCGCCCCGAGCATCCCGCTCGCTGCCTCTTCGCCCGGAAAGATAGGGCCGCCCGCCACGGCGTCCGGTGCGAGCTGCAGCAACGGGCAGAGGACACCGAGCGCCGTGCGCGCCGCCAACTGACGAGACATCTGCGCACCGAGGTCCACGTGCGTGAATCGCGTGCTGGTGGGCGGCAGGGGGTGCGAGGTGGGAAGACGACGTGGGGGCGTGGCCGTCGGCCGATGAGGTTGCGTGCCTTCTTGTTGGTGAAGCCCCCACGCGCGACAACGATTCCTTCCATCACCACCGTCGTGAGGTATGGGTTGACGGCGTCCTCTTGAGTCGTGGTCACGAATTCCGGATAGCAACGGAAGACCTTAGGGCCGAGCTCATTCAGGATGTTTACGGGTGTCTTAGAGCTGAGCTCCATCCCCATCCAGTCGAGGCTCGCGGGCATCCAATTGTTCGCCCCCTCGGGTTCGGCGGGAGCTTGCGAGGTCTGATGGCTCGACGCGGTGAGGCTGCTGGGAGAGAGCCGGCGCCGCTTCGCGCCGTGCCCGCCCCGGGAAAGTGCTGCACTGAAGAGCGTGGGCACCTCGTGCTGCTCGAAGTTCAGCCGCTCGACGCCGACATGGTAGGGCGGTAGCCAGGAGCAAATCCTCGTAAACAGGTGCTGATGCGCACCGGCGTTCGTGTGTATCCATCCTCGCGCGATGTTGCTGGCGGGCCGCGCGCCCGTGCGGGTGGTCGGAGACTGGTGCATCGCGGAGCTGCGCCCGTGCAGCTGCGCGCGCAGCTGCGGCGTACGCCGTGCCAAATGTACCGCGTAACGAGCGCAAGCGAGAGCAGCGGCGGACGCCTTCCCCGTGCGGAAGTGGCTTTTTTATACGCAAGCGACCGGGGTGGATTCCCCCTGCGGAGTCACAGTATGAGGTCATTGAACCACTGCCTCATAGGAGAGCGCGGGCCGGGCGATTCGTCGCTTTAGCGCTTGAAGTGAAACTCCGAAAGAAGC
>Ga0163111_10002079_pt1 | contig 12592 bp, 13 predicted proteins | sample CRUFie1St18metaG_FD_109645 | JGI IMG/M metagenome (GOLD analysis project Ga0163111, IMG submission 109645) | Marine microbial communities from the Costa Rica Dome - CRUD Field 142mm St18 metaG | ecosystem: Environmental > Aquatic > Marine > Oceanic > Photic zone | place: Costa Rica: the Eastern... | reverse complement strand
TCTGTATCTGCACCTCTTTTTATTTCTTCGATTTGTTCTTGGGCTGCTTTAATTAATTTAATATTACCCTTAGTCATCGGAAGAGCTAAAGTTTTATTGGCTTCATCGTAAGCCTTTTGTAATTGTTTTGTTTGTTGTGTGGAGTATTGTCCGAAAGTTCCACCTAACTTTTTAAGTTGTCTACCTAAATCTTTGTTAATGTATCACCTTCTGTAAGTGCAGTTTGTTTTTCAATTCTTTTAATGACATTCTGTATACCTGATAGATTTTCTTTTGTAGCTTGTTCATCTTTTGTACCATATTTTTCTATTAGGTCAGAAGTACTAGAGTTTATTTGAGCTAACTCAGCTAATCTATTTCCTATAGCTATATCTGTTTTAGAACCTTTTAATAATTTAGCTGTTTCATCTAATGATTTCTGCATTTCTGCAGCATCTTCAGCTCTACCATTTTCAGCTAATTCGTCTATTTTCTTTTGGGCGTCGGCAGCCTGTAATAATAAATCCGCTCTTTGTTCTGCTCTATTAGAAACCTGACCCGTTCTTTGGATTAAAGAGTCTAGGTTTTTATTTGCATCCTGTACACCTTTATCAATATTTCCTATAGTAGGATCAACCGCTGGTTTCTTTTCCTTTCTTTGCTCTATAGGCTTTTGTGGTGCCGGTTTTTTCTTATCGTCGTCTGCCATTTACTTTTCCTTAGTTAGGATTACTGTCCCCGTGTTCTTTAGCTGCTGAATTTACATATAGACCAAACCACGCCGCACCTGCACCTACTAAGATACTGATAAGACCAGATTGTTCTAATGTTGGTTCTGGTAAATCCATAAACCAGAATGTAGCGTAATATAAAAGATACATGTAAATACCTAAGAATGCTCTTGGTATAATTCTCCATGCATCTAATGTCTTAGCTGCAAACACCCATTTTTGCCATGGGTTTTTTCTATCGTTAGTAGTTAGTTCAAAGATTTCTTGTTTCAGTTCACCTATTTCACTAACCATTGCCATGAACTTTTTAAGATCAATTTCGACCTCGTTCCTATCCATGTCTCCTTGGAATTGTCCGCTTGGTTGATTCATTTCTATTTCCTCATTTTTGCTTGTTGTTGTTGCAACCTTTCGTTCTCCTTCTGGATATGATCCTGCAGGAGAGCTATGTAAATTTCCCTCTCCCATGGCACCATACCCTCAAGTTCGGTTAACGAATAACCGTGGTGTTGCATCAAAGCAAAATTAGTCTTATAATGGTTTACAAGACTATCATGCGAGAGGCCTAGGTAAAAAAACTTTGTAGACCCTTTAGTTCTAGTTCGTTTTCTTTACCACACTTAATACATTTATACTCTATATTATGAGTTAAGGTTGGTATAGATTCAAAGAAAGTTGATAACTTTCTGAATTGTGCTGAGCTTAAATTATTTAAAAAAGCTTCAACCGATTCTCTTGGTTCTTCTTTCGTGTTATATACACCTTCCTCATCAAATATTGTATCAATACAATCAATCATTAAGTCAAATGCACCTTGCGGTTTTGCAAGATGTTCTTCATCATACCTTTCGACGTCCTGTACTCCAGGAAATCTAAGTGTAACGCCTATATCATTATCTATGATAATAGTGTTACTTTCTGGGAGATCTGTCAGATTTATTTCTTCTAAGTTAACAGATACTGGAGTTACGGAATTGCACTCTGTATCCTGACACTTCATTTCTAAATCAACAATCTCACCTACAGACTTAGCACGTAAAGCTAAAAATAATTTTTCGAAATCGAAAACAGTAAATTTATCAAAATCTACTTTATCGAATATGCACGATTGCATAACATCTTTCAATGTTCGAATAATCATCTGCTGATCTTTCGATTCTAAAGCTACCATTAATAGCTTTTCTTCACCTACGTTATAAGGTCTATATTCTATTTCGGCTCCAGTTGACGGTAATACCGTCGTATAACGTGAGCCTTTCACAATTGGCAAAGCCATAATATTTTCTCCTAAGTTATAAGATTAATTGCGCTTCTTAATGCTGAACCAGTAGAACTTAATGGTCCTTCTGGTTCGAATCTATCATAAGCAAAAGTTACGCTCATTTCAACTACAGAACTTTCAGAGCTGTTATCTAAAGTTATCGATTCATAAGAAACCGGATAAGCTTTTAATAACTTAACCCCGTAAACCGGAATGTTCTTCTGGTTTAGTTGCTGTATTACCACATCGACGGAATAATCATTTTTAAATCCTACGACATATGATTCGGTATTAAATATGCCAGATTGCCATCTCTCTAACATATTTCTCATATAATAATCATTTGTTAAATGGAATGTCATTGTTACATCCTCATCAATAAATGTATATGGGTATTTGTTCGTTTGTTTATCGTGTGCATGTTCAAATGTAGAAATTGTTCTTCCTGGTATTTGAACACTTTTACACAATATAGATATATCTCTTGGATCGTTAATTAAGTTACCTGCACTAAATGTACCTGATATTAGCGAGGCTACGATTCCTTCTTTGTCTATATTTAATAAAGATTCTGCTGGTGGTGCAAATATAACATTAAATCTATTTGCTGGAGCTACGCCACCCTTCTTTGCTATCGTTGATTTTAGATCTTCTATATTCATTCTTAGCTCCTACTAATTTTAAGGGAATCAGCCCAGATAGCAGCTTTACCTTTTTTCTTAAATTGTTCTGTTGGTAAGAATATAGCTACTTCCCATTCTGACATTGGTACTCTAACTAATTTAGATTTAATATGTTCTGTTAAGTAATGTTTAAAACAAGGTTTAAACTCTTTATATTTTCTGCTTCCTGCTAACAATTTATATCTTGCTCTAATTCTACTTTTATCTGTAATTTTTGTTGGTGCTGTTTTCATTAATTCATCTAAGAATGCTGCACGTATTGTTGGTTTTAAATAATGTAAATTTAATCCATAGAATCCACCTTTTGCAGGTTCAACCATTATAGTTAATGGAAACCTATCGTAATAAGGCAGTGTGTCTTTATATTTTGGGTCATAAAAATACATGTACATATTACCAGCTATATTTCTTGATGTTGGTTCTAATGCATCATCTTTTAATAACGATGTACGATTTACTTGTCCTAATTTTTTAACATTAGCTTCAAACCATTTCTTACTAGCATTCGTTCTAGCAGTTACCCCTGCACGAAACGCTTGAGCTTGTAATGTATCAAATAAACTAGCCATACTACTATTTATGCTTTCCTGTCAGTAGTTTGATGCCTAAATTCTTTAAAGTATCTTCTGTCCAAACCTGGAATTTCCACCCTTTATGTTCTGCAAACTGTGATGCAGCATTCCATTTATCTGTATTTTTAATAAATGTTGTGACTTCTTTTATATGTTTCTTGGTTTTTCTTTTAGATTTAGGTGGAACTGTATCTTTTTTAGGTTTAATTTCTATTAGATATACTTCACCATTCTTCATTTCTATTAATAAATCAACAAAATAGCGATGTATTCTTCCATCCACTTGCCATTTATATGGTATAACTACTTCTTCGCTATTCCATCTCTTTATATTTGGATTATCTTCGCACCATCTAAACGCCTGTCTTTCCCATAAAGATCGATATACAACCTTCTTTGGATCGCCTGCATACTTAGATTTGTTTTTAATTGTGTATTTGCCTCTATAACTCATATAAATAAACCTATAATTAAATAATTTTATACAGGTATTTATATGGCAAATATAGTAACTTTTCCAAGCACTCTTCGTAACGAAGCAGACCAAGGAATGCCACACATTGGTTTTTCACTTACAGGTAAACATAAACCTGCATCTACTGAAATAGATAGAATTCATTTGTTTATCCCAGCTGGGTTTCAAGTAAAAGATGGAGCAGGATATACTGGTATAGATCTAGGAAGTTTAACAGCAGCAAAAGCAGTAAAAGCTAATCTTGATTCACAGAAAACTGCATTAACAGGAATGACAACTGGCGATGCAACGGTTATGTCTTTAAAAGCTATTGAAGGAATAACAGGAGATGTTGGTGGTACAACTGCAGCGGCAGCGATGGAAAAAGGTGTAGCATTTAATCCACAAACAGCGTTAGCGTTCGAAGGAGTTCAATTAAGAGAATTTGAATTTACTTTTAAAATGGTACCTGAATCAAAAGAAGAAGCAGAAGATTCTAGACGTATAGAAAACTTTTTTAGAAAATATCTATATCCAGAAAGAGAAGGATTATTTACTTTAAAATATCCACCTAAATTTAAAATACAATTCTTTATTGGCGAAGAAGAAAATATACACATGCCAATGATACATGATTGTTATTTAACTAGCGTATCAGCTAATTTAAACCCAGAAGGTAATTCATTCTTTATAGGTGGACAACCAACGGCAATGGAATTATCTTTAAGCTTCTCAGAAGCGAAACAACTTACAAGAAAAGATTTATATCTTGATAGTACTTCTGGAACAGATCCTCAGTATGATTATACTCGACCAGGTTCTTTCCCAACAGAAGCATCAGCTGGTAAATCTACTCCTGCCAAGTCTACAACAAATTCGCAAAAAGGTAGAAGTGAACAAGTTAAGAAAGAACAATTAGCGAAAGTTGGGAGAGGTGGATAATGGCATTTTTTAAACAATTTCCTTTAACACAATATGATTTTGAAAGAAACGGCGTTATAACAAATGTAGTTAATCTTTATCGAAGTGTAAGACCTTTACAAGAATTTATTGATAATACTTCTGCTTATACTTTTTATAATGTTATAAATGGAGAAAGACCAGATATAGTTTCTCAAAGGTTATATGATAACCCAAATTATTATTGGACATTCTTTATTATAAATGATGCATTGCATGATGGTACTCGATCTTGGCCAATGAGCCAAGAGGATTTATTTGATTATTTAGAAGTAGAATATGAAGGTTATGTTATAACAACTAAACCAAAGATTATTCGAAACACAGATGGAATTATAACAAGTTTCGAAAACAGTTTAGCTGGTTCAGTTCCAAATGCTTCTAACGGCGCATTTACTCTTGGAGAAACAGTCACTGGTTCTATATCTGGTTTTAGTGGAACACTTACTAAAAAGAATGTTGATCTAAATCAATTAGTAATTCAAAATGTAAATTCAAATGCACCACTTGGTGATCCAACTGCTATATCTGGAGGAACAGAAATATTAACAGGTGCAACTTCAGGAGATACTATTTCTACATATCAAGCATTTAAATATGCAGAAGCACCTTACAAATATTTTCTTACGGGTGATAAAGAAAAAAGACAAGTTACAAATGCAGATTTCATACAAGGTGGAGTATCTTCCTCCCAGTTATCTTTTCAATCTAATCGTGCCTATGTTAATGAATTAAATGAGGAAAGGTCCAGAATAAGAGTAATAGATCCAGAATATGTGGATCGATTTGCCGATGAGTTTGAGAGATTATTAAATGTCTAGTACTTCAAGCAGAGGAGCAGAGGGTGTAGAAGGTAACGTTACCCCTGATTCCTATTTAATAGAAAGTGTAACTTTCATTAACAATAAAGAAAAACCTGTCGATATTAAATCCTTTATTCAAAGGATGGAATTTACTGAAGATTTAAATACGCCTTTTGTTGAAGGTATAATTTTTATACAAGATGCAGCTAACTTTTTAGAAGAACAAAAAATAACTGGTAATGAAAAGATTGAAATAAAAATAAAAAGAACGCCAGTAGATGGAACAAAAGAAAAAATATCTAAGTTTGATTTAAAATTACATATTGCAGAAGTATTTAATTATATGCGAGTAGCACCAGGTAAACAATTCTATAAATTTAGAGTTATATCAGAACAATTATATAATAACCAAGCAAAGGTTTTACAAAGATCTTTCCAAGGGTCAATTGGAAAATTGGTCGAAGATATATGTAATAAAGATTTAAAAGTAGAAAAGTTTGATATTAATACTGATACAAAAGATATTATTAAAGGTGTATTTCCAACACTTAGACCAATCCAAGCTATTAATTGGTTATTAAAGAATGCATTTGATAACGGTACGCCATATTATTTCTATGATACACTACAGAATGGATTACAATTTAATTCCTTAGAAAATTTATATGAACAAGAACCATATGAAACCTATGAATTTATTCCTTACTTTACCCAAGACCATGGAACTGCAGGTTCTTATAATGAATATAGATCAAGAGTACAAGGATTTGGAAGTAACTTTAATATGGGTAAATTAAATGATGTTGGTTCGGGTGCGTACGCGGCCACGCTCCACACGATCGACATCGCGAATAAATCGTATAAGAAAACATTCTTTAATTACGATTCAGAAAATCCTAAAAAGATAAACAAGAATAAACCTTTTAGTGATAGCCAAAAAGTATTAGATAGATCATTAGGAGATTTAAAAGAAGCTAAGAATTATTATATATCTTTAAATAGCAAATCCTTTGATTCACATAAAAATTATCATGCTCCAGCTTTTACAACTTTGCTAAAAGCAGAATCACATTTACAGACACTAGCATTTAATACACAAGACATACTCTTAAATGGTGATTTTGGATTAACTGTAGGATCTAAAATAAGTCTTAAAACAATTAAACCAACTACTATCGAAGATGCTGATTTAGCACCAGTTATGATTGATAAATATATGTCAAGCGATTACTTAGTTACAAGGATAGTACATAGGTTTGATGATTTCTATAAAATGAATGTGACAATACAAAGAGATTCAAGTGAGGTAAGTGTAGATGCGTAATGATATGTTTTTAGATGGAACTTTTGCATGGTTCACAGGTGTAGTTGAGGATAGATCAGATCCTGAAGAAATGAATCGATGTAGAGTTAGGTGTTTTGGATTCCATACAGAAGATAAAGGAATATTACCAACAACTGATCTTCCTTGGGCAACAGTTATGATGCCAACAACAGCGAGTGGTACCTCAGGCGTAGGTGATTCACCACACGGATTAATGGAAGGTTCATGGGTAGTTGGATTCTTTAGAGACGGACCAAGTGCTCAAGATCCTATTATTATGGGTAGTATAGCTTCTAAAAGTTCTGAAAGAGATATTTCATTAGGATTCACTTCTACTTCTTTTCCTCGTGGAGAATATATAGACCAAAGCGATGTTAATAAGTCAGCAAGAAAAAGTACGTATAAGTCTGGTAGTTCATTTCAAACAAGAGAACAGGGTTCAACAGTAGATCCTATTAAAACTGCAGTACCACCTAAGGTTACAACAGTTGCTCCAGATCAAGCAGATAGTTATTATGAAGAACAAACTTGGAATCAATTAGCTCCATTAAATGGACATGAGCCTAGTTATCCTTATAATAAAGTAAATGAAACAGAATCTGGTCACGTATTAGAAATAGATGATACCCCAGGAAATGAGAGAATAAATCAAACCCATAGGTCTGGAACATACGAAGAAATTTATAATGATGGAACAAGACAAGTAAAAATAGTTGGCGATGATTATGAAGTTATCCTAAATGATAAAAATATCCACATAAAAGGTAATATGAATATGACCGTTGATGGTGATGTTCGACAATTAGTATACGGTAATTATCATTTAGAAGTAGAAAAAGATTATACCATAAATGTGAAAGGAAGTAAACAAGTTAAGATTGGTGGTAATTACGAAACAGAGATACAAAGAAATAGAAGTACTAACATTGGTATTAATGATAATCTTACAGTATTAAATGATTTAAATTTAAATATAACAAACGATGCATTAACTACGATTGGAAATGATTATGTTATTAATACAACAAATAACTATTCTAATACAGCTTACAATAATATATCCTTATTTGCCGGTGGTAAATATTCTCAGAGTTCAGTAAGTGACTTTGCAGTTGCTTCAGGTGGCAATATGAAGTTTGGTACTACTGGAAACTTAACAGAAGATATAGATGGTACGCATACGCTTACGTGCGCTACCGCAGCGCTCGTGTACGATGCTGGTGAGATAACAGTTAATAATATAACACAAACACAACATACACACGTAGAGGTTCCTGGAACTGGTGGAGCAAGTTCTCCAAACCCAGCAACAGCAGAAACTCAACCACCAACTAGCGGAACGTAAGAATGAGTTGCTCAGAAAATACATTACTAAAAGGCGTAAAAGATAAACAAAAAGAACTTGATACTCTTTTAGAACAGGGTAAAGATGGTTTATCTTCTATGGCAAGTAAAGTAAATGAACTAAAAGCCGATCTTAGTTCTTTTGTTCCTACTATACCAGAAGTTCCTAGCTTACAAGGGGATTTATTAAAACTAGGTGATATAACATCTGCGGCAGGATTAGCTACAAAGATAGCAGAACTAAAAGCAAGTATGGGATCAGCAGTTCCAGACTTTGATAGTTTAATAGGTGGATTAGGATTAGATTCTTTTCCTCCTAGTATTGATGCTTCATCTATATGTAGCACAATGCCTAATGTAGAAACAATAGATGGAGAAGCAACAGTAGTACCAGCAGAATCCAAGATCCCAGAAGAAGAACCAAAGAAACCAGAACCAAAACCAGTTATTGAACCAGATAAAGATGAATTAAATCTAAAGGTAATCCTTCTTGCTATGTCAAATGCAAGACGACAAATACAAGAAAAAACAGACGCTTTAGAATTTCCTAATGTACCTGAAACAAACTGGTTTGCTCTTCGATCAATTTATTCAGATTTAACCTTTGATGAAACCAAAGTACAATTATCTGAATTAGGTGGAAGTACTTGGGATGATCTTAAGTGGAAATCTTACAATGAATTTGAAATGTCCAAACAACAAGCACAGCAATTAAATGAAACTGGAGTTATTTTTGGATTTCACTCAGAAGGAAAAATACTTGAAGAGATGTATACTAAGGCTAAATCCGCTAAAAAAGAATATGCAGATGCAGATGACGTAGCTACAGCAGCTAAGCTTCTGGTTGAACAAAGAAAGAAAAAGCTTGGGTAAACTTGTATAAATAGATATATGACAACACAAACATCACCTTTAATACAATCTGATTGGTCAATAAGTGGCGATATAAAGAAGTCTAAGGTAGTTAGTAAAAATAAAGGTCATCGAGATTTAGATTTAAGTTTAACGTTACATCCAATCCGAAAAGACATTAACGTATTAAAAGATGATAATGCTATAAAGAATGCTGTTAAGAACCTTTTAATTTCTAACGCATTTGAAAGACCGTTTCAGCCACAGCTTGGAGCTAATTTAAGAGGATTATTATTTGAACCTGCTGATGCTATAACAAAAATAGCTATTAAAGAAAACGTAAAAAAGGTTATTACTGATTTCGAACCAAGAGTACAAGTATTAGGAATTGGTATAAACGATTTATCTGATCAAAATGCTTACAGGTTAACGGTTAGATTTTTAATAAAAGAAAATGATACAGATGATACTGTAGAAATATTACTAAGAAGGTTAAGATAAAATGGCAAGTAATTTAAAAGTAACGGAATTAGATTTCGATCAGATTAAAACAAATCTAAAGAATTTCTTAAAGACACAATCAGAGTTTAATGACTATGACTTTGATGGATCAGGCATGAGTGTATTACTAGATGTTCTAGCATATAATACACATTACAATGCAATGAATGCACACTTTAGTTTAAATGAAGCATTTTTAGATTCAGCACAGATAAGAGGAAATGTTGTTACGAGAGCTAAACTATTAGGATATGTTCCACGTTCAATATTAGCAGCAAGAGCAAAGGTTGATTTTGTTGTTAATGTTGCTGGTGAATCAGGAACTATACCTACAGCTCTTACGTTGCCAAGAGGAACAAAATTAAGTACTTTAAGTTCATCTGGAGAAGAATTCCAATATGTTGTTTTAGATAATCATACAGCAACTATATTAGATAATAAATTTACGTTCTCAGATATAGAGATAGCAGAAGGAACATTTAAAACTATAAAATATAGGGTTGATAACGATATAGAAAACCAAAAGTTTCAACTATCTGATTTTGATGCGGATACTTCTACATTAAGAGTTCGTGTTCAGGATAACGAAGAAAGCACAGCATTTGACATTTATACAAAATTTGAATCTTTAAAAAATGTCGATGAAACAACAAAGACATATTACCTACAAGAAAATTCTAATGAATTCTTTGAAATATATTTCGGTGATGGTGTGACAGGATTTAAGCCTATTAATAATAACATTGTTACTTTAGATTATATATTTACAAATGGAAAAGATTCTAATGGTTCTGGTAAAGCAGTAAATTCAACCGACGGATTTAGTATGGTAGATAATATTGGTGGATTTTCTAGTATTACAGTCACAACAAAAAGTTTATCTGCAGGTGGCGTAGATGCAGAAACAACAGAAAGTATTCGATTCAATGCACCATTAACATTTACTTCACAAAACAGAGCAGTTACATCTGATGACTATTCTGCTATTATTAAAAAATCATTTAGTAATATAGATTCTATTTCTACTTGGGGCGGTGAGGATAACTCTCCACCTGATTATGGTAAAGTTTACATAGCAATTAAACCTCTTACAACTACAGTATTAACAACTGCGGAAAAGAATAATATTAAAGATACAATATTAAAAGGTAAAAACGTAGTTAGTATTACTCCAGAGATTGTAGATCCTAATTTTACTAATTTAGAATTAGATGTATTCTTTAAATATAATCCAAACTTAACAGATAGGTCTGCTTCAGATTTACAATCTGTTGTTAGAGATACTATATCAGATTATAACTTTAATAACCTAAATAAATTCGATGGTGTATTTAGACATTCACAATTAACCCGTGCAATAGATAATGCAGATCCATCAATTCAAAATAGTACTGTTAGACCTCGCATGTTCCAAAATATAGCAGCAACAACAAGTACAACTACAAACAATTTTGAATTAACATTTACTTCACCTTTCTTCCAATCAGGCGATTCAACTAAATTTATATTATCTTCAACAGCATTTAAGATTAATAACGAAGATCATTTCTTTGGTGATGTACCTATTACAGGTTCTAGTAAAAGAACAGTTATAGTTTTTAAAGTCGTAGGTGGAGAAAATATAACAGTTATTCCAAATGCAGGTGAAGTAGATCCAGACAATGGAAAAGTTTCTTTACATAGTTTTGCTCCATCAGCAGCAACATCTATCCGAATAACCGTGGTACCTAATTCATTAGACTTAGCACCAAAAAGAGATCAATTACTTTCTATTGACAATACAAGGGTTACAATTACACCTGAAGTTGATACAATATCAGTAAGTGGTTCAGCCGGTTCTATAACATATCAAACTACACCAAGACTTAAATAATGTACGATAAAGAAAACAGCTCTCCTGGATACGTCGAAACCGTAGCTTCTTCTAAGAAGAAAACGAAAGAGCATGTTAATTTTAAGCAATTAGTTCCAGCACATATATTAGAAAACTCATCTAAGCTTGAAGCTTTACTAAAATCATATTACACATTTATGAATATGGAAGAGTTTATCTATCAGCAGACTAAAGTATTTACAGATGTGGTTCTAGATGGTAAAGCCGTATTTAGAATATCAGATCCAGAAAATAATAACGATGAATTTTTTACAGATGAAAATGGTACTGAATCTACATTGATTGTTACTGCAGCAGATGGAACACAAACAGTTATTACCTTAGATACAACTAACGTTTCTATAACAAATGGTAACGAACTACCTGGAACTTTAGCTAATCAAACATCAGAGGTTGGTAAAACATTTACAGTTATAGGATTAACTTCACACAATACTAAAACAGCAACATTAACTACAGTGGTTAAAAACTGGGTTGGTCCTGGACCTTCACAAGTTATGAATACGATTGAAGAAGCTATGGACATAGATCAAAACGCTTCTAACTATTTAGAATTCATGCAAAAAGAAATAGCAGCTGCTATTCCAAGAAACGTAACAGTTAATAAAAGAAACTTATATAAACAAATAATTGATTTTTATAAGCTAAGAGGAAGTTCTGATTCTATAGAAATATTTTTTAGATTATTATTTAATGAAGAGGTAGAAGTAGAAAGACCGTATGATGATACACTTATACCTTCATCTGGTAATTTTGATACCAGCCAAGGTAGATATTTAGATAATAAAGGATTCTTATCTGATAAAATTTTTATTCAGGATAGTTTAAGATATCAAAGATTTAGTTACTTAATTAAAACTGGTAAAAACGTTTCTGATTGGGCAGATGCTTTTACAAGATTAGTTCACCCAGCTGGTTTTAAATTCTTTGGAGAGATTTTACTATTATTAAACTTTGTTAATGTTGGTACAATAAACGACAAGAAGATGTTAAGTACACTGGCCAGATTATTTTCTGCAATGCCAGGTATACAACCAGGTGTAATTGGAGTTGAAGATATACCATTATTGGTAGAAATGTTTGCTTCAGCATTTACACCACAGGTCACAGCAAAAATTCACAAGAGTGCTACACTCTCAACCACACTAAAGAATGGGGTTATTCAAGGTGCTAGTATTACAGCTGCAGGTTCTGGTTATCTTACATTACCAACTTTAACATTCGGAGATGGTGG
>Ga0163111_10002077_pt1 | contig 12595 bp, 17 predicted proteins | sample CRUFie1St18metaG_FD_109645 | JGI IMG/M metagenome (GOLD analysis project Ga0163111, IMG submission 109645) | Marine microbial communities from the Costa Rica Dome - CRUD Field 142mm St18 metaG | ecosystem: Environmental > Aquatic > Marine > Oceanic > Photic zone | place: Costa Rica: the Eastern... | reverse complement strand
TTTTTCAACACTTTTTAGTTTATTATCTGCCAGTTTATGGTCTCATTTATTTGCTAAAATTATTTTCTCATTAAATATTGATTTTCGGGGAAAACATTAAATAAACATTTGACGCCCCTACGGGGATCGGCGAAGCCGAGTCAAATGTTGCCCTTTTTATATTTATTTAGGGAATTTATGCCTCTTTTTCTAACTCTTTACTCCACTTTTTTAGCTTTTTCTTTAATCGCATCTCTTTTTTCCGCTTTTTTAAAATATCTGGTGTTAAATTCAATATTGGTAGCCTATTGTTGTTTAAATGATCCATTGTTGCCGTTATTAACGTTCTTCTTATATCCTTCTCTGTCATTACCTGATGCAATAAATAGATATTCACGTATTTTGATAATTCCTCTTGTGATACATCCTTATACCTCTGTTGAAATAAACGGAATAATTTCATATATATCACTGTTGACTTTATTTCCTCAAAATTCTTAAAATATTTATCAAAAAATCGCTGAACCTTCTCATCCGACATTACTTCTGATAAATCTCTGAAAAAATCATTATTCTCTACTAATTTCATTCCTTCACTTTCAACTTTAGAGAGAATCTCTCTATTCTTGTTTATTAAAACTAAGTCTAGACTGTCACTCATTATATATAATAATACTATTCCATTTATATTATTATATATATTCTTCTTCCAAACTACAAGGAAATCTTGTTTCTTCCTCTTGACCAGTTATTTGTTTATAAATTACCTCCACCTCCTTATCACGTTTTAGTTCCCTTTTTATTTCTTTTGCTACTTTACAGTCACAACAACAACATTTTGATATTATATTTCCCATATACTATGTAGTAATATTTTTTTTAGTATTTCTAAACCATATACTTCTGTATCCCTTGATCAATGGAATAGCTATGGAAGAATCTCTAATTAAACTTCTATTTTCTTTCTTCCTCAATCTAGTGTAATTATTTAATGTTAATGCTACCATCATCATATTTCCCATTATATCAATCATAGATATTAATATTTTCAAATTTTCTTATTATCTATATCTTTCATTGCCTCTTTTATTGATACCTCATCCCCCACATTCTTTACTATTATTTTTTTGTTTTTATTTCTTTCCTCCATTTGATATGGACCCATAATATTGTGGATCATATCATTCCATCTCAATAATAATTTCTCATCTTTCAAATAATTTGGATGCGCCTTCTCCCATTCTTTTATTGTTTTTATATGTTTGATCTGTAAACTATCTATTACCTTTTCTATCTTTTCTCCTGTCTCTTTTTCCCATTTGTCCTCATCCTTTATATAAAACTTACCTCTCTTAGAATCACAACAATGTATTGGCCTAGCTACTGAAGGCAAATCTTTTAAGTTTTTAATAAATATACTTGACATACCATCTACATAACCTAATTTATGAGTGGCATCTAAATCCTCTAATGTTACATTTAATTTTTCTGCAAAATCCTGTAAACTCATCGCATTTCCACAATACTTATCTAAAAATACATTTATTGATATCTTTTGATTATTATTATTTATTACTGTTTTCTCAGATGACTTTTTATTCATTTTTACTAACTCCTCATATATCTTTAATTGTAAATTATCATCTGTTGCTATTTCTTCTTCATCTTGTAATACGTTTTTCTGCTTACAATTCTTTCTATGCCTCCAACAAGTAGTTCTACTGTTAAACTTTTTCAAGCAAAATTTGCAAGTTAGTGGATCTTTGGACAAATTTGAAACATTTGAAACATTTGTTTCATTTTTTGAAACAAAAGGAGTAACTACATTTTCTACTTTTTCACAATGTTTTAATTTTTTATGCCTATGTAATGTAGAGTAACTATTGAAACATAGTTCACAATCATAACACACCAGACCTGTCCTCTTTTCGTGTGCTCGAAAATATTTCATTTTATGTTTACGTGTCTCCAAATGCCTATTGTAATTATATTTTGTCTTACAATTTACGCCACAAAAAATACAGTAAAATTTATTTTCTGTTTTTTTACTCTTTCCTAAATTCACTTGCTCTTTTTTTTGTTTCATTTTAATATATATTATTCGGTTTTTTTTATACCTTTTTTACCGAAAAAAATCTGATCATTTTTTCTCTACAAAAATTCTCTCCACTAATTATTTTTAATAAAAAATAAATTCTTACATTCTGTAGTAAAATTTTATTTTTTACGGTTTTTTTAAAACTTTTCTCGGATCTAAGAATCTGGACAAATATTTTTGTCCAAAATTAAAAATCTCAAAAAACTTTTGGAAAAAACTTCAAAAATTTAAAATAAATCCCATATTCATTTTATAAATATATTATTTATTATATTTAAACACCCGTGACAATCTTTATTTTATATGGCTTCTTCTTTTTCTTTTTCCGTTTTTCACCCTTTTTCAAACAATTCAATTCAGGATATTTATCATATAACTTAAATATTGCCAATTCCTTCGCTTTAGCCTCTATCATTATATCTATATCTACCCCATATTTCTCTGGGATCTCCATTAAATAATTCGGTATCGTTTCTATATAATCCGAATGATGCCCACATCTTCCACTTCCTTGCTCCGATACGTGGAATTTTGGCTTCACATTCTTCTTTTTCCACGTTTCCAATATTAAAGGTATATAATAATCTGCTTCTTCAAACTCTTCTTCAGAATGTAGGAGCTTATAACACTCGAAATGATGAGTATCAAATACTACAGGAACACCACAACCTTCTGATACTTCCAAACAATCCTTTATTGAAAACGCCCTTTCACAATTTTCTAATACTAACCTATCTGTAATTTCAGAAGGCAATCTTTTATAGTTTTCTATCCATCTCTTTTTTGTTGCTTCCTTATCTCCATATATTCCTCCACCGTGGACAACCATCACTCCCTCCATACCTACACCCATCCTATTCAATATCTCTGCGTGATACATTAACTCTTTTATTGTTTTTTGAAACATTTCTTCTCGTGGTGTTCCTACCACATTATACTGACCAGGATGCATTGTCAAACGATGTCCGTATTTTTTTGCCGTATCTCCAACTTGTTTCAATAAATCATAGGCAAATTCCATTGTATAACTCTCCACTTTCGGATTTGTATAATGCGGAAACAACTCACTTGATAGGCGAAACACGCGGATCCCGTGTTCTTCATTCCATTCTATCATCTTTACCAAATCTTGTAAGTTAGCTGTTACCCTTCTCTTTAACTCAACAATACCATCCCGCTTTATAATTCGCTGAATTATTTTTCTTGATGGATAAATTCCCAAATCTGATTTCATTGTTATGTTTAAACAACATAATCCTAGTTGAATTGGTTTTGGTTCACTATTCATAGTTCCTTTTTTTATGTTTTATAGAGAGATTTCTTTTTCTTCAATTTTATCCAATACTTAATAAAATTGAATTAAATATTATTTGATAAATTTATTTAACATAAATGTCTTATCAACCGTCTCAAGAACAAGCTCACGGCTTTATACGTGAAAATCAGCTTAAATATATGGTGTTTGGATTACCACCTATGGAAAAGCAAGATACAAATACACACGATATTCTTCATACAGAAAATAAATTTAATTCAAATGAATGTATTTCTATCAAAACTACAATGTCATATAGTGTTGGTTGTTCTGATATTATCAGAATATATGACTATATTGATGAAATCAATAGTGGTAGAGAAATTACTATGATTATTATTCAACAAGAACAATGTGAAAATACAAAAAAAATTAAGAATATTATAGAAATACCATTTACTAAAGAATTTCATAACTATCTATTTCGTCCAGATTTGCTACATAGAGACGATCTAGTTACTTATGTTTCATATATACGAGATATAGAACCCGGTAAAGAAGCACGGCAACGGGAGGAACTCTGCTATAAAAGTTGGAAAGAAGAGATGCAGGAAAAATGTGAATTAGGTATTACAATTAATCCAAAAGTAGATAGCAAAACACAGCGCAGAGTTCAATGCTCATTCTCTCTAAAAAATGAAAATATACAGAAATTTATTAAAAAAGATTCTCTATTGAATTTTAATAAACCAAATATTTGCAGAAATATTGAAATTCCTTTATTTATTGATTCAAAGAAACGTAAATAAACCTTTAAAAATTGAATTAAACAAATAAGTTTATTTTTTACTATATCACAAATGTCTAATACCGGAAAAAATAGAGTCATAACAGACCAATTCTATACACAAGATCATATTGCCCAAATGTGTGTAGAGAGATTTTATGAAAGATATCCATTCTTTTGTAATATTATTGAACCTAGTGCTGGTGATGGTGCTTTTATTCATTATTTATGTCGCTTTAATGCATATGGTAGTGATAATTTCAGAGCTTTCGATATAGAACCCCAAAATATTAGAAAAAAATTTATCATTCCTATTGAACAACAAGATTTCTTAAAATACGATTTTAAAGATTTTCATATGGCTCCGATGTCAGATAAAGTATATTTTATAGGAAATCCTCCTTTTGGTAGACAATCCTCATTGGCCAAAAAATTTATAAAACATATTACTTCCTGGGAAAAAGCCTGTGTTATCGCCTTTATTCTTCCAAAATCATTCAAAAAAATTAGTATGCAAAAAAGCTTTCCAATTGAATGGCATCTTATGGAATCTTTCGATTTACCTGAAGATAGTTTTGTTATTCAAGGCAAATCACATAACGTTCCTTGTGTTTTTCAAATATGGGAAAAACTAGAATTCCAACGATGGATTCCTGAAATTGCTGAACCTAAAGGTTACATATTTACCAAAAAAACAGAAAATCCTGATTTCTCTCTCAGAAGAGTTGGTGTATATGCAGGAAAAATAGATTCCGATATAGATAAGTCTGAACAGAGTCATTATTTTATAAAATTAGATCCAACAACAAATTCAAATCTATTCTTAGAGAGATTTGGAAAAATAGTTTTTGAAACAGATAATACGGTTGGACCTAAATCTATTTCAAAACAAGAATTTATTGTAAAACTCAATATATGTGTTTAATTACTATATAAAACTCCCCTTGCAACATTAGTTCTTATACCTTTTCTTATACCATCTGTTTCGTTTTTAGTGGCTTTTTCTTTTTTCTTTTGATTCAATGTGCTCTGTGTTCCATCTAATTGTGCCTTTTTTTGTTTTAATGATTTTGTTCCTTTTTCGTGTTTTGCTAAAAATAACTCATCAAAATCAAACCAATCATATTTATGAGCAATCCAACCAAATCCTATAATTATACTGATGCCAAACATAATAAGCAAAATAAAACTGTGTGACCATCCATATACTGTTCCTCTTTTCTCTTTCATTGTGCCTTCACCCATAGCTGCAAAATTCATACCAAAATAACCTGTTAGGAATCCTAACGGTAAAAATATTATTTCAGTTAGTGTTAATATGTCTAGAGATTCATTTCTATCTTCGTCATCCATATCGTCATTCCAATCTTGAAGCATATTTAATTGTTCTCTTAAAAATTTTGCCCTATCAAATAATGATTGAGCTTTATCCTGAACAGCAACTTGCTCTTTTGTTAATTCATCAAATTCTTGTTTATCATCATAAGCTCTTTCATTATCATCAATCAATACTTTATCTATTTGAAATACAAGGTGAAAAACCTCTTTCTCATATAATCTCATCTTATTTATTTGTTCTTCATCAAAATCATCGTCTGCTAAAGATTTCTCTAACTCTTGTATTTTTTTTGACATTTCATTAAGATCTTTTTCATATCTGACTAATCTTTGAAAGTTTTGTGATGTTTTGGTTTTTTTATCTACTTTTACACCTGTTCTCTTTTCTGATTCCATTATTGTAAAATTTTCAAATTTTTTAAATCCCCACATATATATATAATGCGCGGAAATAATTGGTATAAAAATTTAAAAAAATCAAAATTAAATCCACCCAGCTATGTATTTAAATGGGTATGGCCAATTTTATATTTGTTAATGGCTGTCTCTTTAGCCATTGTGTGGACTAATAAAAAATGTTTTCCTTACTGTTCTGCTGTTACTTTTTTTTGTATTCAATTAGCTTTTAATCTTATATGGACTACTCTTTTCTTTAAACAAAAAAAACCACTCCTAGCTCTATTAGATATAGGAGTCATTTTACTCTTTACTCTTGTAACATATGAAAAATTTCAAAAAATTAGTAGTTTTGCTGCACTCTTACTTGTTCCTTATATTATTTGGATTTCTTTTGCTGCTTACTTAAATTTATATATTGTATTGAATAATTAATCAAAATCACGTGATGTTGCCTGAATATCTGTTAATTTATCAATTGACATTTGTGTTTGTTTGGCTGTAGAACCTTTCTTTTCTAAAAAGTAAAGATAACCTATGCTTAAACACAGACTTATAAATAATAAAAATTTTATAAATAAGTGACCGTGTTTCCACATAAGAATACCTTTTTTATCCACATTGTGTCCTACCATACCCATTGTTGTAAAATTCATTCCAAAATACCCTACAATAAAACTTAAAGGTAAAAATATAAAACTTATTTTTGATAAAGTGTCAATACTTTTACTTGTGCTAAAATCTATTTCATACTGTATTACATCTGATTCCTTATCTATTATTTTTCTTGAGTGTTCTAGTCTATTTAGTAAATTTTGCCATTCTGAGCCCGATTTTCCCTGTTTTTTTAGAATCAACATCATTTCCATAACTATAAATTCATAATGATTTATAAATTCTTCTAAACGTCTTATGTTGGTTACTCTCTTCTCTAAACTTTCATTAATATTTGCTGTCACTTTTGCATTTTTATTAAACTCTGTTGGTATTGAAGGTGTTTTGCCGTAAATATCTTTACCTAAGCAAAATCCACATTCTTTTATTATTGCATCTTCAAGTTTATTTATTTGCTTTATCATCCATTTATATGATACCCTTTTTGTCATATATTATATAGCTAGATTTTCTTGAATCCACGATCTTATTTTTTCATTCAGAGGAATTAGTAGAACGGTTAAAGCATCTGATAGTTTTGTTTGATGATTAGGATTTTCTTCTTCTTCTATTAATCTTAGTATATTGTAAACTACTAAAATTAGTTTTTTGTCATAAAGGTCTAGTATAGATTTAAAAACCTCATCCATTTTAAGTGTTTGTGCTGTTTCATCACGAAAAAGTTGTTCTGTTTCTAGATCTAAAACATTTTTATAGAGAGATAGAGTGTGCTGAATAGATATTTTATCGGTTTGTTTATATGTTTGAATAAGTTTATCTATTCCACGTATTGCTGCCTCAAGAATAAAATTATAAATTTCATTATTTTGACTTTTATACCATTTATAGTATCTGCGAATAGCGTGAAATAAATAGTATAAATCATCTTTATTATCCCCATTCCACCATCTCACCATACCTTGAACATATGACGGTTTCTGTATTGTTAAAATATTATTACATACACTAATTTTAGAACCAATCTCGCTGTATGAAAGTAATGCAAGCTGTATCATTACTTGCATAGGCTCAAGGACCATATCCATCTTCTCTCTCTGAGAACTTACAAATCCCATTTTCTCCATATATAATATTTTAGAATTTTCTATTAAATTAAAACCGTAACAATAAATATATATGGACATAAATGATTCTCAAGATTTGAATATTGATGATTATAACATAGATAGCTTAATTGAATTATTTGAACTTCCAAAACCCATTAACCCTGAAGTAGTATTATCAAAACTTGATGGACTAGTAAAAAAATTTTCTGATTTAAATAATCCAGAATTTGTTGAGTTTTTAGAACAAGCTCGTAATAAACTATTATCAAGTATAAATCCACAACAACAAATTCCTAGCGCATTTCAAGATAGTGATGATGAAACATTAGCTTCTGATGTTTTGGATAACGAATATTGGAATAACAACAAAAGCGAAAATATTCCTAATCGTAAAGATATGACCAGAATTGTAACTCAACAACCTTACTCTATTTTACAGAGAGAACGTCTAAATATTCAACAACAAAAAGATATCGAATTTGTTCAGGGTCAATTAAATCCTGATCTTAAAAATACATTCATTCGTTTATTGAATATTGATAGTCATTATAGAGAGATTGTTGATATATCACAGAATTTATGTGCTCCGCCAGATAGTCCAGCCGCCGGTGTTACTAATTGGAAAGGTTTAGTCAGAAAAAATAATCTTGAATTGGATTCTCCATCTAATTTCACATTTGATTTGTCTGAACCACTTTCTAATGTAGAAGAAATACAGCTTAATGATGTGCAAATTCCTAGAGCGTGGTATGTTTTTGATGTTGCCTATGGAACAAATAGTTTTATATTGAGAACACTTAGTGCTGGACTTACTCCAGTTGTGTATACAATTCCTCCTGGAAATTATACAGGAGATCAGTTAGCCACAGCGATTGAAGAGTCTGCAAGTTGTAATGGCTGCACAAAATTTAAGAACCTCGGCCCAACGGGTGGTTCAGCTTCATTTGATCCTGTAACAAATAAAATAACAATTACTCTACCTTCTCCTGGAGATTCGATTACATTTTTCACCTCCAGCCCTCCAACATATCAGAATCTTGCAGCACTCGACTGTGATAAAAGTGGATTGGGAGGTAAAAGAGACTACAATCTAGGTTGGTTAATGGGATTTAGAGAAAAAGAATATTTTAGTATTGATGATGGCGCCGGGAACTCCCTACCCATTACAGGAGAAGCACTTGTGGATACATTCGGAACTAAATATCTCTACATTGTTCTAGATGATTTTAATAAAAATAGAATTAGTTATAATTTATTAGGAATGACAAATAATCGTGATAACTTTAAACTACCATCTTATTATAATCCAAATACTATGGCAACAGAGTGTAAAACAGAAAATTTAGTTGAAGCAAAACTACGGCCTTGTAGAAAAGGAACTCCTGCCGATAAAGAATTTTTTCCTGTAGATAATCTTACCAAAGCACAGCAATATACCGCCAATAGTATTATACAAGCTCAACAGAGTAAGTCACAAGACAGGTATTTTTCTCCCAATAATCCCAATATATTAGCCAAAATTCCTGTTTCTCAAGCCATAAACTATAATTCAAGTGCTCCATTGTTTGGTAATCTCTCTATTGATCATTCAATGATATTCAATAATAAGCGAACATATTTCGGTCCAGTAACAATAAAAAGATTAAATATTCAACTTGTAAATGATAAAGGTTATAATGTTAATATGAATAATATGGACTGGTCAATGAGTTTGAAAATCAAGCAGTTGTATCAATATTAGTTGATATTAAAGCAAACAACTCGTTTACACTTCTTTCTAATGATATGTTGGGTAATGGTGGTGGAAATTCAAATATTATTGTTCCTGGATCATCACCATATCTTCCATAGTAACACATTTCCGTGCCATTAAAATTGTATTTTTTCATATTCCACCAATCCAGTATAAAAGGACAAATCAAATGAGATTTTTTAGGTTCATCTCTTCCACAACTTCGCAGTAATGTTGAAGCAAATTTGGCAGTAATATATTTATTGTTTTTTTTTAAAGCAAATTGCAAGATTTGAGCTGCAATAATAATATTATTATTTTGTAAAGCATATTTTAAAAGATTATTTACACTATCAGTTGTTTTTTCATTAACATAAGCCTTTAGTTTTGTTTGGTATTCTTCATTATAAAATGAAGATAGTTTGGCTGCAATACCATTTCCTGAGCACACAGAACATCTCCAGTTCCAATCTGAATTTCCAAAAAATTTATTACAAGAATAGCAATTGGGAGGTCGTAAGTGTTTTCCGTTTCTAAGAATCATTTGTGTTTTAATCCGTAATTAATTTGTTAATTACAGATTCAATTTTTAACAAATACAACAGCAAGCTAATATACCATCACCTCCTCGTTTATCCTGACTTATATCAAGATTAGTTTTTTCTTGTTTTACCGGATTAAATCTTACACCAGTATTGTAACCATTTCTGATATTATCCATTATTTTTTCAGCAAGTTTTGTAAAAATAGAAGTGATATTAAAATCAGTTTTAGCACTGGCTTCAATATATGTCATATTATAATTATTCGCGAAAACCATTGCCTCTTCTTTTGATACTTGTCGTTTATATTTATCGGTTTTATGTCCTACAAGTATTATTGGCATAGGATGCGTGTCCTCTTTATTTTGATTTATTTCATTTAACCAAAAATGAAGTTTTGTGAAAGAAGATCTTTCTCCCAAATCAAAAACCATCATAATACCAGCTACCCCTCTGTAGTAACTTCGTATGATTGGTGCAAAACTTTCTTGCCCTGCTGTATCCCAAATCTGAAACTTTATTAGCTTATCACCTACTTTTAATATGCGGGATGAAAAATCCACACCAATTGTGGACTCCCACACCGATTTAAATCTATTATCACAAAATCTATTAGTGATGGCCGTTTTACCAACGTGGGTGCAACCAACTGTAGCGATTTTTAAGCTATAATCATAATTCATATATATATTACCGAAAAAATATTTATATTATATATATAGATGTCCAAATCAAAAAAAATCTTTTATGAAGAAATAGCTCCATTATATTTTGTGCAAGGAATGCCCACTGTATCCGGTATTCGAAATAAAAAATTAAAAAAGGTATTAACAAAAGAGTTGAAAAAAAGACGCATTTTACAAGTTCAACACAAATATAAAAATAAACGCATCAAAAATTTAAAAAAAAAAAGTTTATCACAATTAGAAAAACTTTTAAAAAACTCTTCCCATCGTAGAAAGACAAAAAAATCACGATTTTCAAAAAAAAGAAAGACACGTAAACTATCCAAAAAGTAATTTGTCTATGGTCGTTTTAACATTAAACATCCTGTGAATAATTATTCCAGCAAGAAATAGAAACCCCAAAATACTAATATAACGATTTTCTGGAAAAACAACAACTTGTATTAGTCTTGCACCTAGAAGTGTAAGTAAAACATCAAAAATTGCTATATTAAATATTCTATAACTATGTAGATCTTTTCCTGGAACTCCTAAAGCATTTTTATACTTAGATAATTTCCACATTTATATACTCTCAATATTTAATAAAGATAATACTCCCTTTATATTATTGAACTGTGTTTCTATTGATTTTTCCATATTGTCTTGAAATTTTGATAAAAGCTGCTTTTGACAATTATATTCAGCATTGATGGGTTTTATCAAATTTTTAATTTTAATAATGGTTTCTTCATTTGTTATGTCTATACACGATTTGTTTTTTTCTATTAGTTTGCAAAAATCGATAGCCAAACTCAGTTTTTTGGGATTTTCTCTTACCTCGTGCAAAAACACTATAGGACAACCATTTCTGAATTCTAAATGAAAATCAGGTCTTCTTACAACACCGTGATCAAGTGCCGCAAAAATTCCGTAACTATATTGATTTTTATCCATATCACGGTAAAATTTATCAATTTCTTTTTTAGGGACATTTTTTTTATAAGCTTTCGATTCAAGCATACCTTCCATATCTGATTCTCGTAATATAAAATCACCCTTTTCTTTTTCCTTATGTGTATCAATAATCTCTATCGTAGGACATTGCCTTAACAATTCATTTCTTACCCATTCTTCACCGGATTGTCCTTTTATAGTTGAATTTTGCTTTTGCTTATTACTATGATCTTGTAAATTAGAAACTATTTGCGTTTGTCGTTCTAAGGCTTTTGTAAATTCTTCTTGCATTTTGGTTGATTTTATCTCATATTCTTTACGTAAATCTGAAATTCTTTTATTACTTGATTGAAAATTTTCTCGTTGTTGCTCAAGTAATTTAGTATTAAAAGATTCAAGTTTTTCATTTAATACTTCTTTTTGCTGTTTTAATCTCTCTATTTCATTTTGAAACACTCCATTTGCTTCATCTCTTATTTTTTCTCTTAATCGTTTAATATCTCGTTTATGAGTATTAATTGTTTCTCTATAGCGTTGTTCTAATTCTTCGTTAGTTGTTCTAAGATTAGTTATAATTGTTTCTTTTTCCGTTTCTAAATTGGATAATTTTTCAGCCCAATCCCTATTATTAAAAGCATTTAATTTTTTATTTGCTGAATGTATAACGGAAATACCTAGTTCAATAATTTTAAGCTTATCTTCTTCAGAGTAAGAAATAAATGAGTTTGTAATTTTGTTTTTCGGCAACATAATTTCAGTATATTCATCATATTCTTCTTCTGCTAATTTGCTATTTGCCGCATAGTCCATATTTTTAATAGTATATAAATATTTTTAAATACTATTAAATTAGTTATTACCTCTTACATTTTTAACGTGCTTTCGCATAATGTTGTTGCCAGTAGTTTTATTTTCCTTTACCTTCCAAACTCTAGGTTCTCTTATGGTAGGCATTATGTTAACACCTCTTTCTCTTGCTCTTCTTGTATGTCTAGAATTTCTATTACCACCTCGGCGTTTTCTACGAGTTCTTTTTTTGTGGTGCTTTTTTCGACGTGTTTTTTTAGATTTTTTTTTTTTTTTTTTTCGCTTTCCCGCTTTTCCACGCCTTCGTCTTCCTCCCCT
>Ga0163111_10002075_pt1 | contig 12599 bp, 2 predicted proteins | sample CRUFie1St18metaG_FD_109645 | JGI IMG/M metagenome (GOLD analysis project Ga0163111, IMG submission 109645) | Marine microbial communities from the Costa Rica Dome - CRUD Field 142mm St18 metaG | ecosystem: Environmental > Aquatic > Marine > Oceanic > Photic zone | place: Costa Rica: the Eastern... | reverse complement strand
TGCGGTCTATCCGCAGTACACGTGTTCCGAGCGCGGTGGCGCCGGCTGGGAATGCCTAGTCATCTCAGCCACAGGTGTCTCGGCGGTTGTGCGCTTTCTGCACGCCCGCGCTGCGGACGGCAGGCCGTACGCCGACGAGCGGCTACCGTTACATGCTTTGCAGCCGCTCTAGTTACCCGCCCGCCCGCCCTTTGCGTGGCAAGTGGGAGAGGAGAGCCGCGGCCGCCGCCGCGGCTGCCACGCGCGCAACAGGGAGTGCTACGCTTCGCGTGCGCTCGTGGTCCTCCTCTACATTAACATGATACAACATCCCTACCATCACGCGCTATTGTACGAGAAGGTGGTTTCTTCTAGATTAACTTTCTCGCCCGGCGCCCAACTACCAAAAGGGCCGGCTGGGCGGGGGCGCCGCGCCGCTACTGATCTTCGATAGAGGCGGCGTGCGGCGTGCGTAGGTTGCCGGTGCAACCTGCGCGCCACGGGATGGCCGCGACTTTATGTCGCAAGCTTTAGTACAGGAACGCATGTTTGTCCGGTGCTTCGCACCCATGTTTGCCATGGCACAAAACCATTGGCTAGACGCGCACCGCGCGGTTCGAGCCACCGGTTGCGTTCGTTTGAAGCGGGAGGTTTTCCTCTTTGTCCGTGGCTGCGAAACGCGTGGTGAGTGCCCATTTGAGAAATGGCGGCGCCGACGGTTGTGGCGATACCAGCAGGAGCTATTACACCCGACCTCGACATATTCCTCGTTGCAACTGACCCGTTTGTGGTTGGATATCCGTGCCTTCCGTGGCGCCACCACCCAGCCGCCGCCGGAGCGCCTGCGCGTGCTTCGCTTGCGCATTTCGTGGCCATTCGCGTCTGGATATTGCGGAGTTCTTTTGGACCCGCACCCGCAGACCTGGCCACAGCCCGTCTACACAGTGCCCTCACTGTGGCGTTCCAAGCGGCAGCATGGTCGCGGTGGCTTACAGAGCTGGCTTCAAGTGGCCTATTGGCCAAGGCTCCATTCGATCGTCTTCGTGATTCCGATGCGGCAATGGAGCTGCTTACATTGGCAAACCCCAACCAACTCGACATCCTCGCTGCAGACTACCTCGCTACAGAGACTTGGTTTTCACCTGGCACCCCCGCGGTGGCTGCTCGCCGCGCAGGTGGTGGGCGGCCGGCTCGCGCCGCCGTCGCCGCCGGGCCGCCGGGGCCGGGCCCAGCGGAGTTGGCGTTCTTGGAGCTGTGTAAGATCGATCGATTGGCAGACACCAGTCTGCCATGCCCGCTGCTCGCCCTGGGACGTCTCAGTGGAATGCTCGGGCCAGTTTCGACACGTGCCGTGCGGATCGATGTACTTTCTTCCGTGCGCATTACCGCCGTCTCGCTGCGCTCATATTTGGCGCGCGCCCTTGGTTTGGATGCGGCTACCGCCGCCAATGCGGCAAGCGACCCGCCACTCGCCCTCGCTATCTTCGAACACGTCCTGGCCGCCTTCGACGCCCTTACGGACGTGTTGTCTCCTAAGACCATCAACGAGACCGCGTTGAGGTCAGAGGCACTTGATGCATTCCGGTTCGTCCAGGGTTCGGACGCAGACCGCAATGGCATCGTCACACGCCGCCTTCGTTTCATCGAAGACCGGCATCCCCGCAGGTTTACAATCAGTGGCCCAGTGGTTGTTGCCTTGCCCTTGCATTGCCATTGTTGGGCAGGGTACCCCTGGGGGGGAATGCGGGGTTGGGCTGCTTTGGTACTGCCCTTTCGTAGCGCCCAAACAAGCCCCCATGGCTCGCCCGGCGGGCTGCTCTACCGATCGAGCTGCCATCCTCGCCACGCCCTCATGGCTGGCTGGAGGCGCCATCGGGCCAGGGGTGCGAGGACTCACGGCGTGTGCACGGCACGACCGTGCAGATTCCGCACCGCGGCGACGGTTACTAACCGCGCCGCCCTGGTGGGTTACGTACCCATTCTCTGGACAGCTACTGCTGCCAGAGCGGGGAAGGCACGCCACGGCGGCCCCCCAGGACCCCGTCCTCGGCACTTGCCGCCTCCAGCACCTCAAGGGCTGAGAGATCTAAGGAAGCATCCCACCGTGATGGGGCTGTCTTCGAGACCAACGACCCTCCTTTCATGAAAAGGTTGTGGGATCGAAGTCATCACCGCACGGCGGGATGCTTTCTTGGCTCGCTCTCCGGCACAATTAGCTCGCCCACGGACACATTGCGTGCCGTTAGAGTGGACACATCTGTGCCACTCGTTGAATGACACCCACCGTGCATTCACTATCCGCACTTTGTGCGCGGCAGGGCCCCTACGCTGGACCGATACGTCATACTGACGGCAGCAAACCTACCTCTGGCCTTTCGGGCCATCGAGCGTATTGCGCAGGCTTTGCTGCCCAGTGGGACACGAGACCAACCATTCTTGATCCGCCTTCCCTCTGTGGAAAGTGCTCTCGTGGAGAACGATGCGACCTTGTCCATCGCGGCTGGAGCCACGGGCGCCACGGGCGAGACGATCTTGACCGCGCTGCTCACTGAGCATATGGCGGTCACCGCTGGCGGTGGCGGAGGCGGCACGAGTGGTGCGACTGCGGCTTTGCCCAGCGCCACCGACGCGATCAGCGAGGACACGTATTCCAAGGCCCTCCGCCACGCGCGGTTTACTGCCTTTGTCATCGCTGGCGCCGCTCACGACACCACCATGAGCACGGGTCGTCGCAGTCTGATCCTCGAGGGCTTCAGCTCGGGTGCAGCTATTTGCGCTCGCATGCTCATCACGGGCAACGAGAAGTTGGCACGACGCCACACTGCCCTCGGTCGTCTGAACGATTGCCGCGAGGATTTGCCCTCTTACTTTGGGTACCTCCATGCGGTCGACGCTTCCACGCGCACCGTTCCCACCCTTCTTAAGGAGTGGAAATGGAACGGTTTGGACGGCCAGGATCTGGAGCTCATGACCCAGTTCCTTGACTTTGCATTCGCAGACATGGATTGGTTTAACGGCGCCAACGGTATCAACGCTCTCGTTGCGCGCCGCCGCAACCAGAAGGAGTCAGTCTCCTACACTGACCCCTACGATTTTTACAGCACCGTACAGAGCATCGAGGAGCTCTCAGATTTCGGCCATCGGTGCTTCTGCGGCCTCGGTGCAGCAGACACGCTTACATCGCCCAACTTGGGCTTCACGATGAAGACGTGGTGCGAGTTTTACCTCGCGCACCTCAAGCTCGCTTTCGGGCTTGCTTCGCTTGAGGAGCAGGTGGCATGGTTAGAGGACGCCTCTATTCAGTTCCTGATTTGGTTCGGTCTTGCCGCTGCCTCGCTGCGCCGCTACATCTACGGTTCAAACCTTGATACGGCCACCCTCGGGGCGTTGACCTCGTCGGATTGCGACCCCGCTCAGCACCTTCGCGACAAGCAAGTGAGTTTGCAGACTTACAATGAGGGGCGCAACCTCTTCAGCTGGATGCAGAACGCCGCCGCCAAGCGGCCGCCGAGTACCATCGTGCTGCCGCTTTTGTCCGCAAACCGGCAGCTGATAAAGGAGTACACGCCCCGCGTGCGAGCGCAGGGGAAGGCAAGCGCCTCGACGCTCCTTCAGCCGAAACAGCCGCAGCCGCCGGGGTCGATGACGCATCTCTGGATGTGGCTATCGGAGGGCGTCGAGTTGCTGTTTGGCACTCGCGTGTGGTTGATCGGGCAGATCTGCACCGACTTTGGCATCAGCGACTGGCGCACGTATTGTTGGTCCGTTCTGGTCTCCACCAAGCAGGGCGGCGCCAAGCTCGCTGTCTGCGGCCAGAAGAATGACCCCAACCATCGCGGCCTTCAAGCCGTGTCGCACCAGCCGCCCGCCGGCCTCGATCTCTCGGACAAGGCCACGCGTGACAAGTATTCGCGCGTCGCCACCGACCTCGAAAAGAAGCAGCTCCCCAAGCCCCCTGGCGGTGGGAAAGGCGGTGGCGGCGGTGGCGGCGGTCGTGGCGGCCGCGGGCGTGGCAAAGGCAAAGGCCGCGGCATTAACAAGCGCGGGCGCGGGCGGTCTTTTCGGGGGCCGACGTGAGTGGCGGGGGCACTCACGTCGGCTTTTCCTCTACCCCCGCTTCTTTGATTGGCGCCGTCGCTTCCGGAGGGCTCGGCGCCTTAACTTCTCACTCCGCGCTCATCGCGCCGCTCGTCGTGCGTGGTGGAGCATCCCCTTCACTCGATTTGCCAGCGCCGCCGTCTCTCTTGAAGCCGGGGCTGGCGGCTGCGCTGTTTCCATTTGAGGCAGCTTTGGCACCCAGCTTTAAAATCGCAGCCGAGCAGCTCTCAACTGGGCGGCGCCTCGTCGACCTGCTTGGTGCGGGCGATTGCGGCCCCAACTGCTTGGCTGGTGGCCTCGTGCTGCTTGGATTGCTGCCGTGTTCTGACGACGTCCGCCGCGGCTTCTGCTGCCACCCTCGCCTCATCGTACCTTGGGGGCGCGCCGTGCGAGCGCGTCTCGTGGCCCACGCTCGTCTCCCGAGAGTGCTTAGCGGACTGGTGGCGGCCCGAGGCGCTGACGCTGGAGGCGCACCGATGCCGTTTGCTCACGCTATCATGTCCTCCTTCGCCTCTTGGCCTGGCCTCGCCAGTACCTTGTCCAAGCATGGGGTTAGCTTCTCTGTTGAGGGCTGGCTCTCGCTCATGGGCCTCGACGCGTCGGGCGACCGCATGGGTACCTACTTGGACGAGGCGGGTCTGATAGCGGCGGCGGATTGCTTCTCGTTGCGCATCACGTGCCATGTTGTGGACGAGAAAGGCGCGGAGCGGCAGGGCTCTCCGCAGATTTTCCTCCCCCTCGACGGGGTGGCGCCACGCCGTGAGATCACCCTTTGGGTACAACCTGACGTTCACTTTGTGCTCGAGGTTGCGGTGCTGCGCGAGGCAGCGGCGGGTACTATCCGCCAGTCAGATTTCACCGCGACCGGCTTGCTGGATTGGCGGGCTTGCGGAGATGCCATTCACCGGCTTGGTGGCGCTTTTGCGCGTACTCAGGGTGAGGCTCTTGCTGCGCGCTTCGGGCTCTCGCGCCAGGCTGCCGGCATGCCTCAATCTGATGGTGGTGTCTTTTACGCCAAGCTCCTCTTGCAGTTGTACAATCGGACGCTCACCGCGCCCTTGCAAGTCTGCATACGCTGCGCGCGCAGCTGGATCTGCTCTAAGGACCCGCCGGAGCGGCACGACTTATGCCGCCGATGCGCCCAGCTCGATGCGGCGCCTTGCGGCAGCGAGGGCCAGGAGTGTGTCACCGACAAGGCCGAGGCGCGAGCAGACGAGCTGCGTGCGCTCACCGAAGAGGAGGAGCTCGCTCAAGTGCTCGCGCTCAGTTCGGCTGAGGCGGACTCGCGACTCCGAGCGGAGGAGGAAGATAGCCTGCGCACTGCTATCGGCTTGAGCCTCAGCGAGTCGCAGAGCAGGGCGACGATGGCTACGGCTTCGAGCGTGTCGCAGCCGCCGGCTGACCTCGTCCTCTCTGAGGTTGAGTGTTTCGAGACTGCTGCCCAGGCTCTGCCAGCTGCGGAGTCGCCCACCTTAGCTGAGCGCCTTCTCGATGCCGAGGATAAATATGAGGCCGCTATGGTACACCTGAGTGCCCAGAACGCTGCTCCGAGTGGTGTCAGCGCCAAGCGAGCCCGCACGCAGCGATATATCCAGGCCTGCGAGCAAGCGTTGCACCCAGATTACCGCAGTGCCTGCGTGCTGCTCTTCGGCATGTCCAGCTCAGTAGGAGGGGCGGCCGTGCTACTTGTCTGCTACCGAGCTGCGCCGCACGCGGCGCAGCCCATCTCCGAGCTGCGCGACACTTCCGACGCCAGCGCGGTGCAGACGGTCTTGCGAGGAATCGCCGAGGAGCTCTTGGGTCTTGCTGAGGGCTCTGCAGCAGCCGCGGCGCGTGTCGCTGCCTTTTCGCGTTGCCTTGATGACGCCGGCTTCGAGGCGCGCCACCTGGGCGCCAACCCCATGTCGCCACATCGCAGCTTTGCTCTGCCCGCTGGCATCCTTTTTGACGGGGGCATTGACGGCGCCTTCGCCAGCTTTCGCGTTAACGCTGAGATGGGCAGCGCCGCTTTGGTGCCGCTACGCGGACTCACGGGCCGGCCAGGGGAAACCTCGGTCGTGGATAGCGGTCAGCGGCGGCACCAGCTCCGTGGCGGCCGTCATCTCGGAGAGGGGCGTCTGACGTTTATTCGCCGCTACCTTAAGCGCCGTGGGATCATGTGGGGCGCCGACGAGGGGCCGCCTCCGCCGCCACCCGGAGGAGGTGGCGCCGACTCTCACACTGGTGACCTCATCGGCACGAGCCCCTCGCCGTCGGCAGCACCCCGCGGTGGCGGTGGCGACGATGCCTCGCCCCCGCAGGACGATGGCTTTGGCGACTGGATCGGTGCGTCACGCGCGGCCTCGCTTGAGTCAGAGTGGGCGGCGGCAGCAACGCGCGAGTGGCAGTCCTTCAGCTGGCCGCTCACCTCTGTGGCGGAGGTTAAGCGCTTGCTGCGCTGTAGCCACATCGCCCCCACTGACATCGTGGGCTTCGAGTTCTCGGGTGCCGTGCGACAAGCCTTAGAGGCCGTTGGCCGCCGTGCTCTTTCTGTGGATCGTCGTGCATGCGACGTCGGTGGCATGCACGCCGTGTTGGACGTGCGCGAAGTGATCTCGCTGACTCGATGGCGGCGTGCCTTCCTCTTTCCGCCCTGCTTCCAGCAGCTGCGCGCAGACGAGGATTGCCTCCAGGCGAAAATCGATGACGGGCGCGCCTTTTGGGGCTGTGTGCTAGTCATTTGGTGCTTCAGCGCGCCGGCCGATCTGTTGATCGTGGAGCAGCCAGACACGATCGTGGCGGACTTTCTGCCCCTGGAGTTCCTCGAGACACGCACCTCAGCCTTTGGCGATTCGCCCGACAAATACGTGCGGCTCTACCTCCACAACTGCCAGTTGACGCCGCCGTTTGCGCCGGACCCCGCCGCACGCCGTCGCCCACCGCACTATTTGGCTTATCCAAACTCCGACGCACGTGACCGTGCTAAGAGCACGTGGCGCCCGTTTGTGAGCTTGTGCCGTGCGCTGGCGCGCTTGCTGCCCGCCGAAGAGCCAGCGCCTGCGGGCCTGGATTATGCGTCTGCCGTCGAGGCGTTTGCGGCCGCGTGGCACCGCGACGGCCACCCGGTGCCGCGGGGTTACGCCAACCCGCTCGCGCTGCCTCCAGCGGGCTCGCGGCGCTACCAGCTCGCACGCGGTCCAGGTGACGGGCGGCACGTCGACGCTGTAGTCCCCGTTAGCATGATGGCCGGTCGGCCCCGTGGCGGAGCTGGAGAAGTCGCTGAGGAGGCGCCCGGCGGTGTCGACGTGCGCACGGCCACAGTGAGCTGCGCCTTGCTGCTCTACGTGGCGACGCTGCTTCAACCCCTCGTGTACGCGCATGCAAACGGCTTCAGCGTGCAAGGCGTCCTTCTCCCAGACCTCGCTCCACGCGCCTCTTATGTGCGAGCAGCGCAGCTGCTGGTCTCGGCGGCTATCGGAGCGGCTGAGGTGGCCGCCTTCATGGTGGGGGAGTACGTGGGTGGCGCCAGACTCGTTGCGGCGCCGCTCGACTTTCGCCCGCCGCGTCACCTCATCTGCACGAGCCGTGCTGCGCGCTTGGCTCTGCTTGCAGCTGGTGGCGGTTGGGCGTGGATGACGCTGGCCGCGCTCGAGGGGTCGCCAGTGAGCGACGCTGCTCATCGCGCCGTCTTGGCCTGCGACGCCTTTGTCAAGCCTGGTCACATGCTTGCGGACTTCCCCTCGGAGGCGCTTGAGACGCCCATGGTTTTCCGCACCGGCGCGGCCACAGCAGTTAGCGTGCTCTCTCGACCCACGCTGCGGCACATCGCGTCACCCCCCGCATGGCGCGCCATTGCGGTGGCCGCACGCGACAGCCAGCTGCTGATCGACGCGCTCAATCGTGCCAGCGAGGACGAGTTGCTCGCAGGCTGGGTCGACCGTATTAAACCGCTCGATCCTGGCGACATCCCAGACGCGCTGCTGCGCGCGCTCCCCAGCTTTGCTGACGAAGGGCTTGAGCACCAACCCTTTTCGCCCCTTTACCGCCCGCTCGTCACGCCGTGGCTGCCGCTCCCGCCGTTGCAAGCGCCGGTTGAAACGGCCATGCCGCAGTGCGTCCGCTCTCCCTTTGAGATGATGCTGCCAGCCACGCAAACGCTGGTTGTGTCGTGGCTACGGCACACGTTGCGCGATCTCAAGGAGCTGCGCGACGCGACTGCGGCGGGCACCGCTCGCGCCTTCGCCGACGGTACACGTCGGCGCGATCGGCCTCGCCCTCTGGCCGTTGGCCGCCTAGAGCTTCACCTTTGGGCGCGAGACCGCGTGTGGGACTGCCGTGCAGCATGCTGCCAGCTGCTCAACTTCCGCGCACCGATCCGCACGCATCTCAATCTCGAGTATCTTCGCTTGCGCTTGCAGACCTACCCAGACCAGTACCTCGTAGCCAACGTGCTGGAAGGGGTGCGGCTGGATGCGGATGTGGAGCTGCAGTCAGTCTTCGTGCCCCACCTGGTCTCGCTGCCGCTCGGCTATCGCTCAGTGGCCAAAGAGCTGCGACGTCTGCACGGGCTGGGCTGGTACGCCTTCTTTCCCGATTTCCCCTTCTGGCCGCTTTACCTCAACGGCCAGGGTGCTACTGCTCGCAAGCTCGAGCCGGACCGTTTCCGTCGCACCACAGAAGGCGGTGGCCCACGGCAGCCTACTTTTGACTTGGAGGGTCTGCAGGCGCTGTCGATCAACGCGGCCTCATTCACGCCGCACATGCCCGCGCACTTCACGCGTGACAATCGGCCCGAGATGCGAGCCTGGTTAGCGGCCCGCGGGCTGCCGCCAGCGGTGGCGATGGCGACAGCGACGGCGGCCGAGCAGGCCTCGCAGCGCCTTTCAAAGTGGCCCAAAGAAGCCAAGCCGAAGCTGTGCGAGCTGATGCACGACCTGGCCATCCTCAAGCGGGCGGCGCAAATCTTGGGCGTGCCCGTCTATATCTTTGGCGACGACGCTCGTGATTATTTTAACCAGCTGGCGATGGCCGAGTGCGAGTTGCACAAGGTCAATATTGTCTTCCTCAGCGAGGAGGGGGACGTGTTGGCGCGAGACGCCGACACCTCCGCGGCCGTGCCTACTCTTGATGGGGTTCGGCTGATTTTCGTCTCGGAGCTGCGTCTGGGCTTTGGCACCCACGGGGCCTCCAACATTGCCCAGCGTTTTAGCGAGGCGCTGCTGTCCATGTTTCGCGAAGATATGGATCGCGAGGAGCTGCCCTTCTTCGAGCAGCCCTCGACCGCGCTGCAACATTGGCTGACCTCGCGGCTCGAGGTGGCGCGCAGCCTTGCCGCCGCCGACTGTGAGCGCGAGGGCCGGGCCGGCCCGCCGACCGACGAGGCCGTGCAGCGACACTATTTGGAGCAGCGCCGGCTGTGGGCTGCATGGTGCTACACAGATGACCCAGTGTGGATTGTGGCGGGCGTCGACCGCACCTTGCGAGCCCTTCGCGTCTGGCGTCGCCTCACCGATAGCGTCGGCCTGTTGATGGCCATCCCGGAGAAGCGCAACCTCGGCGTCCACGCCACGTGGCTGGGGGTGCTCATCATCACGGCGTTAGCTATCGTGGTGGTGCCGCGCGGCAAGCTTCTGCGCGCCGCGGCGGCAGTCTCCGGCGCGTTGCAGGGCGGCCAGCCCTTTCACGTCTACCGCTCACTGATCGGCCTTCTGGAGCACTTGCGCGCTGTCAACCTACGCGGGCGTAATGTCATGCACGGACTTTATGCACCTCATCGCCCCGACGGCGCCAGCCGCTTCGGCCCCAGTGGCCGCGTCTTCTGCGACGAGCTCATGCTCAAGCAGCTCCAACGCTGGCGCGAGCTGCTGCAGCACTCGGCTGGCGTGTCGGTCCGCCTCGCGTTCGACCGCGAGCAGGTGGAGCCCGCTCCAGACGGTATCACAGTTCACGCCAGCTCTGACGCGTGCTTTGGTGACCCGGAGCCCGACGGCATTGGAGGCTTCTGTCATGGGCTTTACTGGCAGTTCTTGGTGCCGCCGTGCGACCGTGACGTGCTGTCGACTCCGGTGCTGGAGTTCCTCGGTGTGGCGTTCAACATCATCAACTTTTGCGAGCACGCCGCATCGCTTTGTGGCTCGACCGGCACGCTGCTGCTCACCACCGACGCTCTCACCACGGCATTGGTCTTGCCTCGAGAGACGCAGCGCAGCCCTATTATGATCGACGCCTACCAGCTGCTCACTGAGACTGCAGCGTGGAGCCGCTTGCTCTCTCGCCTGCGCGTGCGACACAGCTTTGGTGAGACGATGTTTCTAGCTGACCCGCTCTCACGCAGCCGATGGCACGAGTTTCGTAGCCGCTGCGCCCAGCTTGGTGTTCGACCGCACGCCGTGCCTCTCTCGACTGAGTGCCGCCGCATCTTTGACTTGGTGGTCCAGCTCGAGCGAGCGCGGCGGCTAGCCGCGTCGCGCCTCGCTCCGGCCCTCACGGCGGGCGTGCGCATCAAGAAGCCACAGCCGTCAGATTTCATGACGGTGCTGCCTCGGAGCGCGCGCCGGCCTAACCCCTACCTCAACCAGGGGCGGATCGCGAACGGCACAGTGCGCGAGGTGCGCCCTCGGCGGCGCATGGCTGCTCTCATCGAGGAGCAGCACCGCAAGCGCTTCCACGTGGTCACCAACACCCACGACTTCTGGCGATTTGCGCTGCCTTTAGGGCACGGCTCCATCGTGGAGCACTTTGGCGTTCAACCGTGGCACCACGCGGAGCTACCAGGTGGCTACGAGCGCCCTTTGGACGACTGTACGACCATGACCCCCTGGATGGGCAGGGTCTTCAGGCCGGCGCATTGCTGCTATCGGCGGTTTGAGAGCTGTGGGGAGACGCGCTACGACCATGACCCAGGCTGGTGCAGCGAGGACGACGACTCGCCTTTGGCACCACCGCCAAGCGCCAGCGCCACGCCACCCTGTCGTGATCTCGTTGGCGAGGGCGACGGCCGTCAACACTGGCCTGCGCCGCCGCCGCCGCCGTCGCCCGTCGCTGCGCCCTCGTCTCCCTCGGACCACCCCTTGCTCACGCTGCAAGGGCCGCCACCAGTGCCCGTCTTTCCCGACTTTCGACAGCCGACGGCAAACCGCCCTTCTCGGCGGCACGGCTGCAACCATTCTTTTAACATTCGCCATTTGCCCCCGCCAAGCATTGGGCCGATCTTGGCGGCGGCGCACTCGATGGCGGTTTACCCGTTAGCCACGCCCGCCACGTGGGCCAACGTTTGCCCGCAGTGCGAGGCGGTGTGGCGCCGTTGCCCTTGCTGTGAGCTTGAGTGGTCGCGACCGAGTTACCACTGCTTGTTTTGCAACAACCATCGGTGGCGCACTGACTTTGAGATGGCCTGGGGCGTTTGCAAGCAGTGCGTGGCTCACGACGGTGCCAGCTTTTTGGAGCGACTGAAGCGGCCGCCCCCCGAGGCAATCTCCGAGCCCAACTGGCTGCGACGTCGCCTGGCCTCTGCCCCCGCCGCCTCTGAGGCGCCGCAGACAGGGTTCCTTCAGAGCCTTCGCCAGCAGCCGACGCCGCCAGTGGCTGTGCCGCCTACTCCTACGCACACGGTAGCAGCTGGTCTTCCTTTGCCGACTCCGCCGCCACGCCCGCCAACAGCCGCTACTCGCCCAGTGAGCAGCTTGCAGAATGCGAGCTCGCACTACGCGCAAGTTCGTGCTAGGGCGCTCGCTGCGGGTCCGGACCCGTCCATGCGTGTGCGCGCTGACGTGGCAGAGCTCCATCGGGCCAGTGAGTCGGTTTCGGAGATCTCGGAGTTTGGCACCAACTCCAACACTCTGCGCAAGGATGATCGAGCGTGGGAGTTTTGGGAGATCATCTGTGAGCGGCTGGGTACCAGTCCTTTCAGAACGGCAGAGGAGGTTCGCACCAACCCCGAACGCCAGGCCTTTCTATTGGCGGTGTTGATGCTGTACGCGTCCTCGGTGTGCATACCAAAGACAGCGGGGCGACATTGCATTAAACCTCGCTCCGCGCTGGCGTACCCCTTAGCCATCATCAGGATCTTCGGCCGGTGGGGCATTCAGATGCCCGGCTTCAAAGCGTTGCAGGCGCAGCTCCAAGGGCTGCAACGCGCGTATATCGCGTACCACGGCGCCAAGTCCTTGGCGCCGAAGCGTGCTGAACCGATGCGGTTCTCTATGGTTCGCGACATCAACGCGCTCAAGTGCGATGGCACCATCCACATCAAGAGCCGCAGGTGGTCTGACGATGACCAAGTCGTCTTCATGTTTCGACGGCTCAACCTGCTACAGATGCGCGGCGGATGGCGCTTGGCCGAGTGGGTCTACCACAGCTCTGGCGAGGTCATGTACATCTGCCGCTCGGACCTGTGGTGGCGCATCGGCGGCGTGATCTTTAAGGACCCCACGGCGGAGCAGCTGCGCCGGCTGCGCCCAGGCGACTGCGCTTTTGTCGCGCCGCCGCGCTCCAAGCCCGACCAGTCGGGCGAGATCCACTGCTCGTTCCCAGTTGTGTACGTG
>Ga0163111_10002074_pt1 | contig 12605 bp, 10 predicted proteins | sample CRUFie1St18metaG_FD_109645 | JGI IMG/M metagenome (GOLD analysis project Ga0163111, IMG submission 109645) | Marine microbial communities from the Costa Rica Dome - CRUD Field 142mm St18 metaG | ecosystem: Environmental > Aquatic > Marine > Oceanic > Photic zone | place: Costa Rica: the Eastern... | reverse complement strand
TTCGAATTTCAGGGAAAATACCCAAACATTAAACTCAGTATCGATTTTGATGATCGCTTCGTCGACCTTGAAACGGAAAACTACGATTTTGCTGTAAGAATAACAGCCCAAGCTGATAATAAGCATATTTCAAAACGTATTGGGACAATCCGAAGGTACCTTTGTGCATCACCCGAGTATTTAAGTTTGAATGGTACACCTCAAAACCTCGAAGATTTGCAAGCACACAGTCTGCTTCATTATGGTAATACAAAACGTGGAAATTGGACTTTTCAAACGTCTAATCGGAAGGAAAAGTCTATAAAATTTAGTCCGATAATCAGCAGTAACAGCGGACAATTTTTGGGCGAAGCTGCTCTCAACAACATAGGCATAAGCATTCTCCCAGACTTTATAGCCGATAAATATATAGAAACGGGACAACTGAAAACAATTTTGCCACAGTTCTCTTTATCACCCTATGAGATATACCTTACGCACCTAGGAAGCCGTCGATTAAATCGAAGAATGCGAGCCTTTTCATCTGCGCTTGAACTCAAACAATGATATTTGTGAAACGATTATATAAAATAGTTTTCACGCTAACGATCTTGCTCGATTAAAAAGATAGCTAATCAATGTACTAGATGAAATTGCAAATGCACCCAATATTAAGAAGGGGATAGTAATACTGTATCCCAAAGTAGCAACAGGAAAACACATAGCTAAGAAAAGAACTGCCATTACATAAGCCAAGATCTTACCCTTTGTCCAAAACAAGATTAATGCAGCAACGATTAGGGTAAAAAATAGTATTGAGGGCACAATATTTGAAGCTATTGCCGCCTCAAAACCCTCGATTTCTGGGGGTGACAGTAACCGCTTTGTCTGACCGGGAGCCAGCTTAACTCCTTGGGATTTTAGTGCTAATGCGGAACTATGCTCAAGAAGGGCCACTTTAGCTTTAAAATAAATACTAGCAGGAGTTAAGAAAGTAAAAAAAGCCATTAATGTGCCGATTGAAATTAGAAGCTTTCTCACATTATCGGCATCTTTAGATTGACGCACAATGTCGATACCAACAGCAACCATTATTATTAGCCCGGTTACTACCATCTGCCAAAATGTATTTAATTGTGCCAATGTTAGACCGTTATTGATTAATTTTAGCAGTATGACGCCCATGAATGTACCCCACAACGAGCCTCTTCCACCAAATAATGACGTGCCACCTATAACTACAGCGGCAATAGCATCTAATTCCCACATTTGGCCATAATCTGACTTCGCATAGGGTGCACGCCCTAAAAATAGCAAAGCGCCAAAAGCCGCCGTAAACGAACAAAGCATATAGGTTAATAAGATGTAAAATCTTACATTTATACCAGACTGCCGTGCGCCTGATATGTTAGATCCAATAGCATAAACATATCGACCGTACTTTGTGTTAGCAATTAGCACTGCTAGTAATATAAAAAATACAATAAAAATGATCATAGACATCTGAAAAGTACGAAAAAAAGTTAGCCAGTTGGAATCGACAAACTGTCCAATGGTTGCGGTAATACCATCCAAATTACCTGCCTTAAATTCACTTCGAAGTTCAGCAAATGGATTGTAGCGCCCAAAGCTATCAAAGGTTTCTGGTAGCTTTGGTGTTGCTTGTGCGCCTGTTGCCAAGTGCCCAGCCCCTCGCCAAATTGAAAGCCCCGCTAATGTTACAATGAAAGCAGGCATCCCAAGATAGGCTACCATTGTACCGTGAAAAGCACCCACCATCAGGCCAATGGAAACGCCCGTCAATATCGCCAAATAGGGTGGGAAACCCCAAAAACTGGCAACGTATCCAGTTAATGCCGCCGACATGCCCATTACAGACCCCACAGATAAGTCGATACCTGCAGTAATGATCACTAGGGTCATACCAGCGGCAACTATACCAAGCGCTGCAGAATTATTTAATATAGTCATTAAATTTGTCGGGTGAAAGAAAGGCCTACCACCGGTAACTAACTCAATTGAGATTGCAAGTATTAGAATTGCAACCAAAGCACCAGACCACTCAGCCTTAAAAAATCGTACCATCTTATTGAGCGCTCTGTCAGCAAGTCCCATAGATGAAGTCTGGCTCATTTTATAATCCTAGGCAAAGTAATTGAACGTATCTTATGGAAATAAAAAGGTCGGGCAAATTAAAACTGCCCGACCGATCATTCTGGGAGAATGTTTTACTCAATACCTACCATTTTCTTATAAACACTCGCTGTTGAAGGTGTAACAAGAAAGAAGCCGGTATCTATTCGTGATGACACTTCTTCACCACGCGCAGCAGCAGCTGCTGCTTTGATGCCTTGATAACCCATTTGGTAAAGCATTTGCGCGGTATCAGCGTGCACCCACCCTTCGTCCATTGCTGCAATTGCGTCTGATGCTCCATCAAAGCCAACAAGTTTTACATCTCCAGCGCCATACCCCAAGTTCTCAAGTGCAGCCTTTGCACCCATCGTGCCACCGTCCCATGCATTTGCAACCATTTTCACTTCGCTGTTTGCATTAAGTACAGCTTCAACACCCTCTTGTGCCTGTTGACTATTCCATTCAGTTGGCACTTCAAGAATCTTTGAGTTTGGACGAGCTGCAGAAAACGCTTCCATGAAGCCATTCCGACGCTCCTGGCCAGTAGATTGCGCCTGATTGCCAGTTACGTAGATTATGGTATCTCCGTCATTTACAAGTGTTGCTGCAACTGCTCCCTGAACTTTCGCTACAGCATAATTATCTGTGGCCACAAAGGATGTAACATCAGCGCCCGAAACTCCTGTATCTATAGCAATAATGGGGATACCGGACTGCATCGCGTCAGTTACTGCAGGAGCAACGCCCGCAGAATCAACCGGGGCGATACCTATAGCTTTAGCACCCTGAGCTACAAGGTTTTCAAAAACTTCTAATTGACTGGACAAATCACCTTGAAATGATGGGCCAACTGCTACGAGTTTAACCCCCTCTTCATTTGCGGCGTCAGCCGCACCTTGGTTTATCATCATCCAACCCGCATTGGTCGCCGACTTTGTAATATAACCAATTACATCTTGCGCCGTTGCTGCCGTACCGAACATCATGGCTGCGGTAATACCGCCCACTAATTTCATTCGAATATTCATTTTGGTTCCTCCTAAAATTTCAAATTGCGCTCGACTCCCTATCAAACCTCGAAAAGAGCACATTGGGTCTAATAAAACGATCATTATCACCATTGTCAATAATTAATTCCATTGGATTTAATTATTGACAATGGTGACAGAACATTAAACTATGTACATAATTACTTAACAAGTTCATTACCAAGGGACGTTTGATGCAAACTCCGCGCAAAATAATTCTGGAGACGAAATCACTTACGAAGCACTATGGTGGTGTCCAGGCATTAAATCATGCAGATTTCAAAATGTACTCTGACGAACATGTGGCAATCGTTGGAGATAATGGCGCAGGCAAATCCACTTTCGTTCGAAATATAACGGGAGTAGAGCAACGGACCTCGGGAGACGTTTTATTTGATGGAGTTTCAGTAAACTTCAATGCACCAAGCGAGGCTAGAGCTATGGGCATTGAGACGGTTTATCAGAACCTAGCTCTAGCAGACCATCTCGACGTTCCATCAAATATTTTTCTTGGTAGAGAAGAGGTTTATTTTAAAGCTGGTCCACTGTCATGGCTAAATAAAAAAGCCATGCATAAACGTGCAATTGAGCTGCTTGATGACACTGGCATCAAGATCCCCGACTTAACCCAGCCTGTAGCAGGTATGTCTGGAGGTCAACGACAATGTGTAGCAATTAGTAGAGCCGCTGGATGGGGTTCAAAGCTTATAATTATGGATGAACCGACAGCTGCGCTAGGCATTCAAGAAACCACAAGAGTTGAAGAAATAATTCGCAACTTAAAAACACGCGGGGTGCCAGTAATCATTGTTTCACATAATCTTCGTCAAGTTTTTAATCTTGTGGATAGAATAGTTGTATTCCGTCAAGGGCGGATCGTTGGCATTCTTGATGCAAAAAAGGCAAGCGGCAATGATGTTGTTGCAATGATAACCGGAGTTGATCAGGGCGTGCACGAAAACGCGAGCTACATTTAAGATTGGATGCATAATGTTACATGGGATTAACCCTTTATTAGGACCAGATTTATTACATTGCCTTCGCAGCATGGGGCATGGTGACGAACTTGCAATCGTAGATGGTAATTACCCAGCGGAGGCACACGCAAAGCGCCTTATTAGATGTGACGGTCATTGTGTTCCCGACATTCTGAGAGCTGTTTTAAGCGTCCTACCGATAGATAATTCGACAGACAGTTTAAGCCATGCCGTAAATATTGATAATCCTAGCAAGAAGGAACTGATACACGAAGAAATGTCAGATACTGTGGAAAAATGTGGAGTGAATAAGAAAATAACACCTCAAATGCCTGAAATTTTTTATGAGCGTGTGAGAAATTGTTATGCCGTAATCGCCACATCGGAAAGTGCGCTTTATGGAAATATAGTTTTACGAAAAGGCGTTATAGAAACCTAAATTTCTTATGGGTAATAAAAAGATGCTGACAAATAAACCAAATATTCAAGATGCTAATAGAAGCGGATCTAATCAAATTGGTGTTAAGCAATTCAATGAACGCCTCATACTTGATATTATCTCTAAGGGAGGTCAACTAAGTAAAGCTGAGATAACACGCATAACAGGTTTAAGTGCACAAACTGTAACTACAATTGTAAATCGCCTGATTAAAGAGGGCCTTGTTCGCAAAGGTGAAATAGTAAAAGGAAAGATTGGTCAACCCTCCACTTTAATTGAACTTGATAACAATGGTGCAAATGCGATTGGTATAAAAATAGGAAGACGGTCCGCAGATATACTGTTAGTTGGTCTTGCAGCTAAGATCGCAAAAAAACAATCGCTCCAATATGATTATCCAAATGTAACGAAATTGTTTAACTGGATTGGCTCAACAGTCTCAAATTTAATAAACGGGCTACCAAAAAGTCAACGAACAAAGTTTATTGGTATCGGTATCGCCGCCCCGTTTGAATTAGATGGATGGGAAGGTGTTGTAAAAGCGCCGAAAGGCGAGATGAGTAGATGGCAAAATATCGATATTGTCTCTAAAATTGAGAACCTCACAAAACAAAAAACACTTTTGCTTAATGATGCCACAGCCGCCTGCCTAGCCGAGCTGACAATAGCTGGGCAGCAGCAAAACCCCTCATTTCTTTACTTCTATGTTGGTACATTTTTGGGTGGCGGTATAGTACTTGATGGAAAGATCTATGACGGTTTAACTGGTAATGCAGGATCAGTAGGCTCTATGCCAACTTCTCTAGCAACAGGAGTAAAGCCCGCACAAATGGTAAATGCTGCAGCAATTAATGAGCTCGAAAACTTGTGTGTAATGGCTGGCTTACCAGGAGATATTTTTGGCAATGAGGATGCTTTAAGCGAAAAAGCCAAGGCGATATATGATGATTGGTCTTCTCGCGCTGCTAATGCACTAGCTTATGCTATAATTTCAGGGCAATCGTTCTTTGATTTAAACGAAGTTATAATCGATGGCAGTATAAGACGTGACCTTCTGAATATACTTATTGACAAAACCGAGAAGAGCTTCAAGTTTTACGACACTCAGGGTCTAAAACTACCTCAATTAAGAGCTGGTAAGCTTGGTAATGAGGCAAGAGCAATTGGAGGTTCTCTTCTTCCACTTCAAAAACAATTTGGTTTAGACCAATCGCTTATACTAAAATCAAGCCTCGATCCCTAAAGCAATTCATTTTTCCAAGGCGGGTTACAACCTTGCTTTTCGCAATTTAATGCAGCTGCCTTAGCTGCATAATTGAGTAAACCTTTTTTTTCATTAAGTTCCAGCAACGCGAGTTCATTCAATTTTTCATTTTTAATAACCCAAGACAATACAGATGCCATGAAAGTGTCACCTGCTCCCACAGTATCGCATAACTTTTCTACTGGATGTGACGGTAATTCATGCCACTTTTTTCCATGAAATATTACAGACCCCTGAGACCCTTTTGTGACTATAAGTATTTCCGCTCTTGCACCGATTTCCAATTCCGCCAGTGCACTCGCTTCATCCCCACTATCATTAAAAAGCCAAAGAAGGTCTTCATCACTTAACTTTAATATATCGACTTCAGTCATAAGATTTTTTATTCTCTTTCGATAGACATCAGGTTCTGCTATCAGCGATGGCCTGACATTTGGATCTAGGGATACTTTTATATTATTTTTCCTAGCTCTCTTAACAAACTCCTCCCAAACCAAAGCATCTTCCCCACCTGTTAAGGCAAGCGACCCGATATGAAAAATAGACACCTCCGAAGTTATATTTTTAGAGAGAGTATCCAAAGTTATTATTCGTTCTGCCGTCCCTTCCCTGTAGAAAGAGTATGACGGAATTCCATTCTCTATATTAACCATTGCTAATGAGGTAGGAGCCGTAACTCTTGGCCCAAGCAATGAAACATTAGAGTTTACCAACTTTTGCGCTAACTGCTCGCCGTTTGTATCTTTAGAAATAGGGGTAACATAACCTACCTTTACTCCCTGCCTACCTGCAGCCATTGCTAAATTGTAGGGAGATCCTCCGGGCACAGCCTCGAATATAGCATTCTCATTCTGGTTGTCGATTTGGATCATATCCATTAAATTTTCACCACCAACGAGTATCATTTTTTACCTTCAAGTTTTACACAGATAAATTTGCCATTTTAATTATTCTTATCAAAAAGTTTAATGGGTTTCCATAAAGAAACATAATCTTTTCATAATGTTACATCAAACTGACCAGAAGACTTTTAATTCTTAGATTAACAAAAATACCCTTTAACCGCCTCTAAATTGGCAACGGCTGATCTATCACGCTAGATAGATCCGATAGAAAGAACTACAACTCCACAAAGACTGGCAGCCATCAATAGGTTCACCCATTTTTGCGCTGAACTTGAAAGATTTAACTCATGAATTTTACAGCCGGCATAAAGCCACGCCAGGTGTAAAATTATCCAAGTAAAATTCATAATGAGGAACTTCAAACTAATTTCAATTGTGAAACTATCAGGATAAAATGCGAAGCCTGTGAAGAAGGTCGTGTGTACAGCATACGCTTTAGGATTTATGAACTGCAGGGTCATTCCAGTCATAAAACCAGGTGCTTTGATCATTTCAATAAAGGAAATTTTTGAACCAGCAAGAGCTATACGAAATGCTAGATAGCCAAGATAAGCAGCTGATAAAAATAAAAGAATTATGCGCACAACTGGCTCCGCCAAAAGAATAGCGGCTAAACCAGTAATTACTGCTACACTCACAATGACATGACCCCAAAACAGGCCAGCCATGTATAACAAACCTTGCCTCCAACCAAATGCCGCGCCGACACCTGCCAATGACAAAACGCCGGGACCAGGCGTTACAAACATCAAAAATGAAACAGTTGCAAAAACTAACATCAAATAGCTTTTAATCGATTTCTATTAACATTCAATTGCGCCCAATTGATTAATTAAAGTGCACTCGCATAGGGAGAAATCATAACAAAACTAGTGTTTTACCAATTAATCCCGAGTTGCCATCCTTAACCACCCAGATCTTAAAGCTATAAATGCTGCTGTCCCGCTTCAGACACTCTAGGAACCAGTGCTTTAACCAAATCCTGCATATCAATCTGGCCGATGGGCTCTTCGCCATCAAGAACCCTAAATTTAAAAGAAGTATCCCCCTCGGAACGTGCTATTAAAGACTCCAAAGTGTCCGATGGACTGACATCACCAGCGTATTTAGATTTTTTATCCATTGGCGTCATTACTGAACGCACTCGTAAAACACGAGCTCGATTAATATCGCTAACAAATGCCTCAATATAAGGATCAGATGGAGTTAACAAAATACTCTGCGGATCTCCCTGCTGAACAACAGCTCCATCTTTTAAAATAACGAGATGATCAGCCAAGCGGAGTGCTTCATCTAAATCATGAGTTATAAATATAATCGTCTTTTTTAACTCGACATGCAACTCAAGCAACAATTTTTGCATATCACTGCGGATTAAAGGATCAAGCGCAGAAAATGCTTCATCCATCAACATGATATCAGAATTTGACGTAAGTGCCCTCGCAAGACCAACCCTCTGCTGCATTCCTCCAGAGAGTTGGTTGGGATAGTGCTTCTCAAAACCACCTAACCCTACTCGATTGATCCAAACCTGCGCCTCTGCATGACGCTCACTTTTAGAAACTCCACGTACTTCTAACGGTAATGCTGAATTATCAAGAACAGTACGGTGCGGAAGAAGAGCAAATTTCTGAAAAACCATAGACATATCCGTACGACGTTTATCACGAAGTTCATCTTGATCTAATAATAGGGCGTCCTCACCATCAATGAGTACCTGCCCATCAGTTGGTTCAATTAGCCTGTTTATGTGCCGAATAAGTGTAGACTTGCCAGACCCAGACAGTCCCATTACCACCGTTATGGCGCTCTCGTGAATATCTATTGATATATTCTGCAAGCCTAAAACGTGACCAGTGTCATTCAACAAAGCTTCTTTTCCCATACCCGCTTTGACTTTCTCAAGCGCAGTTTTAGGATCCGAGCCAAAAATCTTGTACAGATTACGAATTTCTATTTTAGGAGAATTTACCATTTCGTGCCCGATTTATTTAAAAGTCTGATCAGTAGATACTCGAGCAATCGCTGCTTTGGACACTCGGTCTAAAATAACCGCAAGCAGAACTATACCTAATCCTGCTATCAAGCCCACCCCTAACTCAAGGTTCCTAATACCTCGAAGCACCAAAACACCAAGACCAGGAGCCGAGACCAAAGATGCGATCACAACCATTGCCAGACTCATCATAATGGTTTGATTAACGCCGGCCATGATATTTGGAAGAGCGAGCGGCAATTCAACACCAAGAAGCTTTTGCCTAGAAGACATCCCAAAGGCGTTAGCTGCCTCGACAACATCCTGATCTACAAGCCGGATGCCGAGATCTGTTAGCCTTATAACTGGGACAATCGCGTAAACAATTATTGCAATTCCATATAACTTTGGCTCAGTTACGCTAAACAAAAAAATCAGTGGTATAAGATAAACGAATGTTGGCAGTGTCTGAAGTAAATCCAGAAGTGGAAGTAAGCTGCGCTGAAAGCGGTTGGATTTGGCCATAGCAATTCCAATCGGTACCCCCAATATAATACAGATACCCGTACACACAGCAATAATTGCGAGCGTCTGCAAAGCCGCATCTAGGTGATCAATAAACGCCAAAAATGCAAATGAAATTGTTACAAATGTGGTAACGGCCACAGACCGACAGACATACCACACAAACAGTAATATTAATGGAACAACAACCCACCATGGAGCGGCCAAAAAGATAAATAGTGCAAATTCCAAGAGCCACGATAGTGGCTGAGTTAATGGGTCCAATACTGATTTTAAGACGTCTTTTACGTTGAGGAATGCCTCTTCAACTCCAGCAGTAAATTCTCGAGATTGCGGGAATGATGGGCATGCCTGATAGAGTTCGTCCATTGATGGGAAAGGAAAAACGGGTCCCTCGTCTGCAGCATCTGGATTTGTCTTCGCCAACAAGCTTGCCATCGACATCTTTGCGCTGCCAGCAGCTGCATCACACCATTCCCTTAATCCAAAGGCGTTAAACAAACCATCATAAAAGGCCATTTTTTATTCCCTAGTGTAACGAAGGCACAAATTTAATGTGCCTTCGCTTACTTAGTTAAGTGTAAATTATTTTATTGTAGCAGTGCCGCTAGCTTGGCGCGCGCTGCGTCATTGATCCAACTACCCCAGAGCTCTTGTTGAGTTGATAAGAAGTAGACAGCGGTTTCATCGCCTGTCGCTCCTTCTGCATCTTGCCATGCTAAAAGACTGTTCATCATGTTATTCGTAAACGAAAGATTGCGCATCAAATCCGTCTCGGCTGGATGTGAAGCCTCAAATTCACTTGTGACAACAGTTGTTACAACACTACTAGGCCATGATTGCATCGTAGGATTTGAACACTCTTTGTCTGAATTACAAGCCTGCTTGCTAGGATCATGAGGGCCTAAGTCCACTTGCACCATTGGATATTTCCCCATAACCAAACTAGGTGTCCAGTAGTATCCAAACCAAGGTTCTTTCGCAGCATAAGCCGCACCAATTGACGCAGTAAGAGTTTCACCCGATCCATGCACAAAATCTTCAACGCCGGCTGCTTCAAATCCACCAGCTTTCGCTACATTTGTTGCCACGACCTGGCACGTCCAACCAACTGGACAGTTATGCATTCTGTTTCCAACTAAATCTGGGTTTGCCAGTACGCCCTCAATGGTTGTCAATTCAGGATGAGCCTCTGCCAAATAAACTGGTATGAACAGACCCTCTAGTCCTCCATCGGAAAGAACATTCGTCAGTTCGTTTATTTTTCCTGCTTCCAAAAGTGGAACATAAGCGGGTGCTCCGTTTGTCCAAACTTCTGTTATTATATCAGGCTCGCCAGTTTCACTTACTGAAGCGAGTGCAGGCGTGGATGCAGACGGCACAACGGTAACGGAGCAGCCATATCCTTGCTCGAGCAAAAACTTAGCAACCTGCGTTACAATAACAGCTGATCCCCAATCCATTTCAGTGATCGAAACTTCGCCGCAATCCTGCGCCTGCGCAGAACCCGCATTGAGTCCTATTAACAAAGCACACGATAGTGCCACCTTCTTGATATTTAACATATAATCCTCCCGTTTATGTTTATTTTATCAAAGTTCAATTTCGCTTTTAATTTGTCTATAATTACGTAACGGTATTTCTCAAATAAATCAAATGGCATAATTACTTAAATCTAGGTTTAACTGGTATCATCGCATTTAAACAAACAATTTTTTTAACCTCACAGACATAGTTTTAAAAGTTCTACTCAAACAGAAGACCATACATTTATTTAAATATTGATTGCTCCCATTTTTAAATAAGTTGTGTCCTGAAATATCCTATTGCTTCGCGACGGGAACCTGAATTAATGCATCGATAGCGGAAACTTCCTCTTGATAAACAAAAAGAGGGTTAATTTCAATTTCGGCTACAGTTTTCTTCTGGTCTTGATAGGCAATACACAGTTTATATATTTCTTCAGCCACCTTTGGGATATCCACAGCTGGCCGACCTCGAAATCCTTCAAGCAAGCGCCCCACTCGCAGACTTTTGATTGTACGGATTATATCAGCAGGGCTGGTTGGCAAAAGCAATGTAGCCGTGTCGGCCATTAACTCAACCAAAACACCTCCACTGCCTAGCACCAAAGCAGCCCCAAATTGAGAATCTTTACGCAAGTTTACAATGAGTTCTGCCAAGGGGTTGGGCGACATTGCCTCAACCAAAAACAATTCACTAACAGCATCAGCATCATAGGCATTTACATCAATTCTCATCTTTTCGACTGCAAGCTTTAACGCCTCTTCATCTTTTAGATTAAGCACTACTGCTCCTGCTTCGGTTTTATGTACCAATCTTGGACTTATCATCTTTAATGCCACTGGGTAGCCCACCTCAATTGCCGCCTCACCCACTTTATGGGCCGATACAGCCTTCCCATGCGGTACATTAAAATTATTATTTTTTAACCATCGCTTACTATCACTCTCCGGCATTACTTTTTGCTCACTGCTGGGGTAAGATGGTAACAAATATTCAGGCTTCGCCGATAAAATACGGGAGCGGGCTTGATTCCAATCGGCTGAGTCCCGAATGGCGTTCAATGCCTCATGAATACCCTGCATAGGAGCAACGCCTTTCGTAATTAAGAGTTCGCGGGTTTCTAAGTCCATATTTTCAGGCAAAGTCGCACAAATTATTGCCGGCAAACCCTGTTCCTTACTTGCCCGCGCAAAAGCCATAGCATCGTTTCTGTAATAAACTTTAGAGCTGTCAATCTCAGCTGCCGGGTAATCTTGTACTAACACCGCAGTGTCAGCTTCAATCGCTGAAATTGCCTTTGCAAATACTGGGTAAGTCATCTCTGCGTGTCCCCAAATTGGTGTTGTGTAGTCAAGGGGATTGGAGACTGTGGCAATGTCGGGTAACAAGGCTGACAATTCCGTTTCTTGTGTAGTTTCAAACTCCGGAAAAATTAGGTCAATCTTTTCTGCATGGTCTGCAAGCATCGTCGCACCGCCGCCCGAACACGTAAAACCAACCACCTGCTTCCCTTTAGGCGCTCCAACTACGCAGAGGAATTTCAAAGTTTCTAGTAACTGTGACGGATTCGTTACGCTTATGATGCCTACCCGCTGGAATAAAGCCTCATACAGTTCCGCTGAACCTGAGAGCGAACCGGTATGGCTTACGGTCAAGTTTGATCCAATAGCGGAACTTCCAGTTTTTAGTACCACCACCGGTTTACTGTTGGTCAAAGCCTTTATGGCCGCTTTTTCAAACTTTGGAATATTTTGTAAGCCCTCTAGGTGCAATCCAATAGCTCGCACGGCCGGATCATCTGCAAAGAATTCTAACAGATCCTCTGGCCCTAAAACTGCCTGATTGCCCGC
>Ga0163111_10002072_pt1 | contig 12607 bp, 13 predicted proteins | sample CRUFie1St18metaG_FD_109645 | JGI IMG/M metagenome (GOLD analysis project Ga0163111, IMG submission 109645) | Marine microbial communities from the Costa Rica Dome - CRUD Field 142mm St18 metaG | ecosystem: Environmental > Aquatic > Marine > Oceanic > Photic zone | place: Costa Rica: the Eastern... | reverse complement strand
GCGAACAGGCACCGATGTTGAGGCGCCCGCCGTCCAGACCCATCATCGCATAACGGAAGCCGTCGCCTTCGGGACCGACGCGATTGGCCACCGGGACGCGGGCGTCCTCGAAAATGAGCTGCGCGGTCGGGCTGGCATTCCAGCCGAGCTTCTTTTCGGGCTTGCCGAAGGAAAGGCCCGGCGTGTCCTTGTCGATGACGAGGCAAGTGATGCCCTTGGTCTTATGGTCGCCGGTGCGGACCATGGTGACGTAGACATCGTTGAAACCGCTGCCCGAAATGAACTGCTTGGTGCCGTTGAGCACGTAATGATCGCCATCGAGCCGGGCGCTGGTCTTGAGCCCAGCAGCATCCGAACCGCTGCCTGGCTCGGTCAGCGCATAGCTCGCGACCTTTTCCATGGTCACGAGGTCGGGCAGGTATTTCGCTTTGATCTCATCGCTGGCGAAGCGGTCGATCATCCACGCGGCCATGTTGTGGATCGAGATGAACGAACTGGTCGCGGGGCAGCCATAGGCCATGGCTTCCATGATCAGCGCGGCTTCGAGGCGGCCGAGGCCGATGCCGCCCGCTTCCTCGCTGACGTAGATCGCACCGAAGCCGAGCTCCGCGCTCTGCTTGATCACATCGATCGGAAAGTGCGACTTTTCATCCCATTCACCCGCGAAGGGCGTGATGTTGTCGGCGGTGAAGCGCTGCGCCATTTCCTGGATCGCGAGCTGTTCTTCGGTGAGTTGGAACTGTCCTGCATTCGTCGTCATGGCGCGTGACCTAGCGATGGTAGTGGGGGGTGAAAAGGGGCGCGGATGTCAGCTTTGGATGATTGCTTCGACCTCGATCTCGACTTTCCATTCCGGTCGGCAAAGCCAGGCGACGCCTGCCATCGTTGCGGCGGGGCGGACATCGCCGAAGAAGCGCGCATGCACCGCGCCGACCGCGTTCTGGTCCGCCGGGTCGGTCAGGAGCATCCGCGTGCGCACAACGTCCTGAACGCTTCCACCCAATTGCTCGATGGCCTGGAGGGCAAGCGTGAAACACCGTTCGGCCTGCGCCGCTGCGCCGCCTTCGGTCGAGCTGCCGTCGTCCTCGACCGGGCCGGTGCCGGCAACGAGAACGCGATTGCCTTCGCGGACCGCGCGCGCAAATCCAAATTGCGCTTCATAGGGCGACCCGGTGAAGGCACGCCCGGAGGTCATCCGCAGGTGATCTCGGTAATCGTGCTGCTCTCGTCGTAACGGACATTCACCCGGTTGGTGCGGTAATCCATCGTCCATGCCGAATTGGGCGGACCCCAGCGCAGCACTTCGGCTCCGCTGGCGGCAAGGATCGCGGCGCCGGTTTCGGCGGTTGCGGTTTGGCCGACAAAGGCTTCGGTAGCCGTGGCATCGCATGCGCCCAGCGCCGCTTCGGGCGGAACGGGCGGGGCGGACGGTTCGCTCCCGCCCGGATTGGCACAGGCCGCAAGGGGTAGCGCGAGTGCGATCGGAACGAACTTGTGCATGGTGGATCTCCCTATTCGCATTTCTTCAGCGGCATGGGTTCGAAGTTTTCCTCGCCCACCGGTTGCGGCGTCAGCGTCGCGCCATCGTCCGACAGGACGAAGCGACGCTGCATGTCCCATGTCTCGCCTTCGCCTTCCATGGCGAGCGTGACGGTGATGTCGTCGGGGGACGCGATGTCGATCGCCGTCAGTTCGCCCAGCGATTCGTAGAAGCCGATGCTTTCCGGCCGGATTTCGATGCGCAGGTCGGATTCGGGCGCGCAGCTGCCGTCGACATGGTCCCACACGCCGTGGTACGCGGCGGGGATAGCGGGGGTGCCCAAGCCCTCGGGCGGACCGGCCCCGTCGCCGATTCCGCCGTCGGGTTCGACCGGCATCATCGTTTCTGCCGGTTCGGGAGCGGACGTGTCGCCTTCGCCGCCCGAACAGGATGCGAGCAGCATGACCAGCGGCACGGTGGCGGGAAGCAGTGATCGTTTCATGGCGTCTCTCTCCTGACCGCCGGTCGCGGTAATTATCCCATCGTCGGGATGACGAAGGCGTTCGATCCGTCACCGCCACCATCTGGCCAGCGCTGGGTGACCTTCTTGGCCTTGGTCCAGAACTTGAGACCTTCCTGGCCATACTGGTCGGTGTCACCGAAGCCCGAACGCTTCCACCCGCCGAAGCTGTGATAGCTGACCGGCACGGGAATCGGCACGTTGATCCCGACCATGCCGACATTGACGCGATGCGCGAATTCGCGCGCCGCGTGGCCGTTGCGGGTGAAGATCGCGACGCCGTTTCCGTACTGGTGCTCGCTCGGCAGGCGGACGGCATCGTCGAAATCCTTCGCGCGGACGATCTGCAGGACGGGTCCGAAAATCTCTTCCTTGTAGCTTTCCATGTCGGTGGTCACGCGGTCGAGCAGCGTCGGGCCGACGAAAAAGCCCTTCTCGTGACCCTGCAGCGTGAAGCGGCGCCCGTCGATCACGACTTCGGCGCCTTCCTGCTCGGCGGTGTCGATCCACTGTTCGACCCGTGCCTTGTGCTCGGGGGTGACCACCGGGCCGTAATGCGCTTCGGGATCGGTGGAGACACCCACCCGCAGCGCATTGATCGCGGGGATCAGCTTTTCGCGCAGCCGGTCGGCGGTGTCCTCGCCCACGGGCACGACCACCGGCAGCGCCATGCAGCGTTCGCCTGCCGAGCCGAAGGCGGCGCCGGCAAGATCGTTCACCACCTGGTCGAGATCGGCATCGGGCATGACGATGCCGTGGTTCTTGGCGCCGCCCATCGCCTGCACGCGCTTGCCCGCGGCGACACCGCGCTTGTAGACATAATGCGCGATGTCGCTCGATCCGACGAAGCTTACCGCGGAAATATCTTCATGGTCGAGGATGGCATCGACCATTTCCTTGTCGCCATGGACGACCTGAAGCAGTCCCTCGGGCGCGCCCGCTTCGACGAACAGTTCGGCGAGGCGCACCGGCACGCTGGGATCGCGTTCGGACGGCTTGAGGATGAAGGCATTGCCGACCGCGACCGCCATGCCGAACATCCACATCGGGATCATCGCGGGGAAGTTGAACGGCGTGATGCCCGCGCCGATGCCAAGCGGCTGGCGCATCGAGTAGACATCGATGCCGGGGCCGGCGCCCTGCGTGTACTCGCCCTTGAGCGCCTGCGGGATGCCGCAGGCATATTCGATCACTTCGAGCCCGCGCTGCACGTCGCCATGCGCATCGTCGACCACCTTGCCGTGTTCGCTGGCGAGCAGTTCGGCCAGTTCCTGCTTGTTGGCTTCGACCAGCCGCTTGAATTCGAACATCACCCGCGCGCGGCGCTGCGGATTGGTCGCGGCCCATTCGGGCTGGACCTTCTTGGCGGTCGCGACCGCGCGGTCAAGCAGCGCGGCATCGCCCAGCGCGACTTCGGCCTGGACTTCGCCGGTCGACGGGTTCCAGATCTGGTGCTTGCGCGCAGCGGTGCCGCCTGCTTCGCCGACGATGAAATGGTCTACCTGACGCATGGATAATCCTCTCTTTCGTTGGCAACGGCCCATACGCGTGGAGGGTCCGAAATCAACCGGTATCAGCTGAAACCTTCATCGCGCACGGCTAGCCGACCGCTGCCATCATCTGGGCGCACAGGATCGCGCCATAGGTGCCCAGCGCATAGCCCAGAACCGCGAGCAGCACGCCCACGGGGGCAAGCGCGGGATGGAAAGCCGCGGCGACCACGGGTGCCGAAGCTGCGCCGCCGATATTGGCCTTGCTGCCCACCGCGACGAAGAAGAACGGCGCCTTGATCAGTTTCGCAACGCCAAGCAGCAGGATGACGTGGAACAGCATCCAGATAAAGCCGATCGCCATGAAGGCGGGCGCATCGGCGATCTTGGTCACGTCCATCCGCGTGCCGATCACCGCGACCAGCAGGAAGATGAACAACACGCCGAACTTGCTGGCGCCGATACCTTCCAACTCGCGGGCGCGGGTGAAGCTGGCGGCGAGGCCTGCCGTGGTCGCGATCACCACGACCCAGAAGAACTCGCTCGCCAGCGTCGCGTCCTCACCTTGCACCGCTGCGAACCAGCTGCCCAGCCAGCCGCCAAGCAGATGCGCGAGCCCCACGATCGCAAAGGTGACGCCGAACAGCAGCACATAGTCATTGGCCTTGGCGACGCGCTCGATGCTGGCGGTGTAATCCGCCATCGTGTCGCGCAGCCGCGCGATCGAGGAACTGTCCGCACCCAGCCAGCGGTCGACGCGTTCATGCGCGCCCGCGCCATAGAGTAGGAAGATCATCCAGATCTCCGCCACGATGATGTCCACCGCCAGCAGCGCGGCGAAGCCCTCGATCGGATAGCCATAAACTTCAAGCATGGCGGTCTGGTTGGCGCCGCCGCCGATCCAGCTGCCCGCCAGCGTGGCCAGCCCGCGCCATGCGGCGGTCTCGCCTGAACCGATGATCGACGGTTCGAATTGCGCCACGATCCACAGTGCCAGCGGGCCGCCGATGACGATGCCGACGGTTGCGGTAAGGAACATGACGATGGCCTTGCTGCCGAGTCCGAGGATGCCCTTGATGTCGATCGACAGCGTCATCAGGAACAGCGCGGCGGGCAGGAAATAGTCCTTCGCCACCGGCCACAGATTGCTCTCGGACACGTCGATCAGCCCGAAGGTCGTCATCAGGCTGGGCACCAGATAGCAGACCAGGATGATCGGCACGAAGACGTAGAAGCGTTGCCAGCCGGGGCGGTCGCGCGTCGCAAAAACGAAGCCGAGCACGAGGGCCAGAAGCCCGAGAATTATCCTGTCGTCGCTGATCATGTAATGCGGCAGCCCTTGTTCTGGAGATGCGGTGTCTAGCCGGCGAAGCGGCCGGTTTCGAAGAAGTCGGAGATGGCCTGTCGCGGCGCCGCGACATCGAGGTCGCGCGCCGCCAGCCAGTCCTTGTCGAAGATCGTGTCGCGATAGCGCGCGCCGTCATCGCACAGGATCGAGACGATCGATCCTTTCTCGCCGCGTTCCGCCATCTCTGCAGCGAGACGCGCGCAGGCCCAGACATTGGTGCCGGTCGATCCGCCGCAACTGCGCCCCAGGCGCGCGCTTACCTCATGCGCGGCGGCGATCGAGTGGATGTCCTCGACGATCTCCACCCGGTCGATGATATCGGGGAGAAAGCTGGGTTCGACCCGCTGGCGTCCGATGCCTTCGATGCATCCGGCCGAATGATCGACGCGCGCCACGCTGCGGTCGGCCCAGTGTCGGTGGAACACCGAGCCCGCAGGATCCGCCACGCAGACGCCGGAACCGAAACGGTTGTAGCGCGCATAGCGCCCGATCGTCGCGGACGTTCCGCCGGTGCCCGCGCCGCAGACGATCCAGCGCGGCACCGGATGCGGTTCGCGCGCCATCTGGGCGAAGATCGATTCAGCGATATTGTTGTTGCTGCGCCAATCCGTCGCGCGTTCGGCATAGGTGAACTGGTCGATGTAATGGCCTTGCAGCTCGTCGGCGAGCGATTGGGCGGCTGCATAGACCTCACCCGGCGCGTCGACGAAATGGCATTCGCCGCCATAGAACGCGATGGCATCGATCTTGGCCTGCGCGGTGCTGCGCGGAACCACCGCGATGAAACGCAGGCCCAGCATGCGCGCGAAATAGGCTTCGGACACGGCGGTCGAGCCGCTCGATGCCTCGACCACCGGCGTGCCTTCGCAGATCCAGCCGTTGCACAGGCCGTAAAGGAACAGCGACCGGGCGAGCCGGTGCTTGAGGCTGCCGGTCGGATGGCTCGACTCGTCCTTGAGATAGATCGCGATATCGGGCAGCGCGGGAACCGGCAGCGGTATGAGATGTGTGTCGGCGGATCGGTTGAAATCGGCCTCGATGCGGCCGATGGCCCAGTTAACCCACTCGCGCGTGTTCGTCATGGCGGCCTTCTACCGGGAAAGGGCCGGCGTTAAACCCCGGGCGGGCGATTTTCGCTGCCCGCGCCGGTTTGTATTGACCCGCGCGCGCCTTCCGTGGCAAGCGCCGCGCCGCTTCGCGGGTGTAGCTCAATGGTAGAGCAGCAGCTTCCCAAGCTACCTAGAAGTCCAGATTTCGGCGGTTCATGCTGTAAACCGCGATCAGATCGGCTCCAATCAAATCAGTGGTTTGAGATTTGGAGGTAAACTCGATTTGCAACGAGTTGCCACCAATGGATGGAAACACGAAGACGATCAGGGTTTCGGTCCTTTAGATCTGGCCTCTCGCTACGCCCTTACCCACAGGACAATCATTCCTCGCTTAGTGACAGGTAAAAGCGTCACTGTTAGCCATGATTGAACAAACAGGGATCAAAAATGGCGAATAAGCACGAAGGAGCACCCGTAGCGTCAGTGGATCGCATGGAAGAGCGACCGCTCCGCGTATTGACGATTGATGGCGGAGGCATGCGGGGTATCTATACCGCCGCGTTCCTCGATGGCCTGGCCCGGCTTTTCCAACGAAAACGGGGATGTGGAAGGCTCGATATTGGTAGCGCTTTTGACCTCATTGTAGGCACGAGCACAGGAGCGATAATCGGTTGTGCAGCGGCAATAGACAAACCGATGACCGAGGTCGTTGCGCTTTATCGTGAGAATGGGCCGAAGATTTTCTCGCAGAAGTTGAAAGAGGGGATTGGCATCTTGGGCCAAATCCCATTTCGGCCTGCGCATTTACACGCAGGTGCCGAGGCTCTCCATGATGCTTTACTAGCTGTTCTAGGGACACAAACATTTGGCGATGTCTACAGAAAGCGAGGGATTGCCCTGGCAATTCCGACCGTTGAAATGGGCCATCAAAGGGCTTGGGTCTTTAAAACTAGTCATCTGGGGGGGCATCGCGACGAGGAAACATCTCTTGTAGATGCATGCATGGCGACAAGCGCTGCACCAATTTATCGTTCTCTCGCGGCTATCGATGCAGACGATGGATTAGATGGCCATCGAGTATTTGCTGACGGTGGATTGTGGGCGAACAATCCAGTTTTGGTTGGACTGCTTGACGCTCTTCAAATGCATCCATCCCGCTCAATAGAGGTATTCTCTGCAGGCACTTGCCCCCGCCCGGAAGGGGAGACGATCAAGAAAAGTGATTTAGATCGTGGCTTGATCGAATGGAAGTTTGGAGGAGCCGCCGCACAGTTAAGTATCGCTGCGCAGGAATTTGCGTTTGACAATATGGCTCGCCTGTTTGCCAAACAGCTGACGGATTTAGGCCGTCATGCAGTTACAGTGAGATTTCCTAAGGGAGAACTGCGCCCGTCTCTTCTTCCGCATCTCGATATCGATTGCACTTCAGATGCGGCTATGGACGCGCTCGTTGCTCAAGCCCGAGATGATGTGCTGATTGCCAAAAGTGCGAGCGACGATCCAAGTGATGATGACGGCAGGCGTATAAGGGCTCTTTTTGAAAGCATGTCAGAGAGCGAAGGCCAGGAGGGTGAAGATGTTTAATTCGGGAGCGCAGGTAACTTCGTATCACAATACGCAGGTCAATCTGGATAGCACTTCGCGCAAAGATATGCGGAAACGTCGCGATGCAAACCGTGATCGTCTAAGAAAGGGGCTGTCGGATGCAGAGAAACCGAAACCGGTGGGTAGCCATACTCAAGGCTCCTATGCCATGCACACGATGGTGCAGGATCCGGACTTCGACTACGACATTGATGACGGTGTCTACTTCAAAAGTGAAGATTTAGTCGGATCGCAGGGAGGGGTGATGAGCGCCTTGGCGGTGCGAAAAATGGTTTGCGCCGCACTTCAAAGCGACCAGTTTAATGACGCCCCGGAAGTGAAAACAAATTGCGTAAGGGTCTATTACAATCAGGGCTACCATGTCGACGTTCCGGCCTACCGAAGGCTTGAGACGGTGGATGATTGGACTGGCAAGCCAACGTATTCCTATGAACTGGCAGGATCGGATTGGCGAAAGTCAGATCCTAAGGAGGTCACCAACTGGTTCCGGAAAACGAACAAAGAGTTGAGTCCTGATGTTGGCGACGGCCAATTCCGCCGAGTTGTGAGGCTCCTGAAAAAGTTCACTCGGAGCCGAGGTTCATGGAAAGGAAGAAACCCAAGCGGCTTCGCGTTAACGAAAGTTGCCTCGGAGGTTTTCGTGCCTCGCTTAAATCGCGATGACATTTCACTACGTGAGACGGCCCGCGCGCTCGCCAGCCGCTTCGTGTATAATAAGACTATTGACCATCCCGTTATCGACGAGAAACTAAACGAGCCAGTCGATGGACGATGCGAGCATTTGCGCAATCGGCTTGATGAAAATCTGAAGCATCTAGAGGTATTGGATGCATATGATTGCACGCACGCTGATGCCATGAAAGCGTGGGATAAATTCTTCAATACGGATTGGTTTTCTGACCAACCGCCTCCGGATGATGGCGATGACGATGATGGATCGCCGAAATCCCCCGTGGACAAACGAGGGCGTGGAGCGTTCGCTTGGGCTAAATGAACCACCTTCAGAGCGCGCATCTCAACGCCCTAGACGAAGTTGAGAAATGGTTGTTAGGCGCGTTCAACGGCTCGGCTCGCGCCAATGCCTGGCGACTTCAGAAGCACGGCTTCGATGCGAATTGCAATGGCTGGGTAATACCACATTCGGCCGATGTCTCGTTGCTTTTGACGGTTGATGGGAGGTTCCCTTACTCGCTTCCAATGGTCACCGCATTTGGCAGAAATGTGCCTATGCTTGGCCCTCATGTCGAAGCGGAAGGTCGGCTCTGCACATTTGGCGATGATGCCCGCACAGACACAAGCGATCCCGTCGGTATCGCAAATGCGTATATTATCCACGCAAGGCAGTTGCTTAGTGACATCGCTGCCGGGAAGCACACCGCTGACTTCCAAGACGACTTCAATGCGTATTGGTCACGACATGCTAACTCGGACAAGAGTGTTGCGGCTCTGCTAGAATGGAGGCCCGAGCCTAGACCTCTTATATCCTGGTTCGGATCATCTCAAATCTTCGTCTCGGACGACGAAGCGCGCCTGAAACTATGGCTGGAAAATCGCGGAGTTGCAGCCTCCGAATTAGCCTTTGAGCCCGCTTCATTTATTTGGTTGAATAAACTGCCGTCGCCAAATGAGTATCCAGCCACACCTGTTTCTGTGCGAAACCTAATACGCGCCCAATGTCCAGATGGCCTGGCGCATTTTGACGCAATGATGGCTTCCACAAGTGCAAAGAAGATTGTTGTCTTTGCTGGGTTGGCGATGACTCGCGAGATAGGTCGAGGGGCAGTTCTACTACGAACTAAATCGCGACGCGGAAGTTCGAGGCAGTTGAAAGGCTTTAGGCCCGGGCGTGCACCTGCCCACCTCTTGCAACTCAATCACCAAGTCACCAGGGCAAGAACCCTTGTTCTCGATGCCGCTCATTCCCGCATGCCGGGAGGAGTGGGGCAGGAATTACGTAAACGAAAAGTCGCGATATTAGGTTGCGGTTCTCTCGGCAGCGGCGTGGCCGCAACTCTGGCAAAAAGTGGCTGCCAAGATCTAATGCTTTTTGATGGCGAGACCCTCGGCTACGAGAATATTGGTCGACATGAACTCGGTGCGGCCGAGGTTGGCAAAAACAAGGCGCACGCACTTGCCGACAAGGTTCGTCGGCATATGCCCGAATGTCAGCTTCCCAGTTTCGGAACTGACTGGAGAGAAGTCCTGCGGAACCATCCGGATCAACTTGCTGACCGCGACTTGATCATCTCACTCACGGGTGACTGGGGTTCCGACAGTGCGCTCGCTGATTTAGGAAAAGCCGGCCAACTCAAATGCCCGGTGATATACGGCTGGATGGAGAGGCACGCAGCAGTCTGCCACGGCCTTCTCCTAGCAGAACACCAAGATCGTTTCAGAGACGGCTTCGATAACACGGGCAATCTACTCAAACCAATTAGCAGTTGGTGGGACGAAGAAGACAGTCCGGGCTGCGGGGGTTCTACGTCTGCATATGGAGCGGCGGAACTTAGCCGAGCGCACTCACTCGTTTCAAATCTCGCAATAGATTACCTGCTAGGCCAGGCGGCACCGACAGTCTGGCGCGCCGATCTTTGTTCAACCCAGCATCTCAATGCACTTGGCGGATATTGGTCATCGTGGATTGACGATCTGTCCGGAGGTCAGGAACCCGGCGCAAGGTCACTAGCATTAAATTGGGCGAGCAATTGATATGGGGAACCAAGACTTGCTTCTAGACGAGATAGGGCACCCTACGGTTATATTGCGGGAGAGCGTGATCGCTCACCTAAGAGAGAACATCCAAAAAAGATGGTGGCAATGCGAAGCAGGCGGGCAATTATTCGCGCGTGTGAACTCACGTGAATGGATCGTCGAACTCGCCACTGGGCCACGTCAATCTGATTTTCGCAGTCGCTTCGCCTTCCGTCCGGATCGATGTGCGGAACGAACTGAAATTGAGACGCTTTTTGCCGAAGGCCTCCATTACATCGGAGACTGGCACACCCACGCAGAAGACTTGCCTACGCCATCAGCAAGAGATCTGAAAAGTATGTCGGACATTGTCTTTAAATCCAAACATTCACTCGACGGATTTCTAATGCTGATAGTGGGAAGATCAGAGTTCCCGAAGGGGCTATGGGCATCAAAGCACTTCCGCGATGGTTCTTACATGCGATTTCCTGTTGAGCGATCTCAATAGCCCTTCCCCTATTTGGATGGCTCACAGATGTGCCGACGGGTCTCACAAGCCTCCACCCGGATTTTCTGGACAAGTTCTCACACACCCCTAGGCCCTATTTGCCCGTCAATCGTGTCAGTCCATGAAGCCGAGTTTCCGAGCCTGATCTTTGGACTTGGCGCTCGCCCTCTCCGGCAACCACCAGCTTTTCGCCTTTGGGTCCCAGCGCGCACCTAAAGCCTTCGCCTCGTCCTTCTTTGCGAACGGGACGTTGAGTGCGCAAACCACCGCGATCTCCCGTGCAGAATAGTCGCGGAACAAAGCCTCTAGACCACACCTCACACTCTCCTAGGCTCATAAAGAACGCCGTCAGGAGAGGGACTTTTGAGTTGAAAGTCGGTTACGCAAGAACGTCCACGTTCGATCAGATCGCCGGACTGGAGGCCCAGCATGAGCAACTGACTGCAACGGGTTGCAACAAGCTATTCTCCGAGCAGGTGTCATCGGTCGGTGATCGCGTTCAGTTCGAGTTGGCTCTCGACTTTGTCAGGCAGGGCGATGTTCTAGTTGTGACGCGGCTCGACAGGTTGGCCCGGTCAACTGCTGATCTGCTGCGCATTCTGGCGGTCCTCGAAGACAAGGGCGTAGGCCTGCATATTCTCGACTTCGGCGGGGCGGAGATGGACACGCAGTCGCCGACCGGGAAGCTGATGCTAACGATGTTCGGTGCGCTGGCGCAGTTCGAGCGCGAACTGATGCTTGTTCGCCAGCGCGAAGGCATTGAGCGGGCCAAGGCAGCGGGCAAATACCGGGGCAGGGTGCCTACAGCCCGCCGCAGGCTCCCAGAGATGCGCGAAATGGCCGAGGCGGGCCTCACCCCTCCGGAGATCGCCAATCGCCTCAATCTCTCCCCAGCGAGCGTATACCGCCTGTTGAAAGAGGATCGCTCGTGACCGAGCCAACCGAAATCTTCGCTCGCATCACAGCGGAGTTGGAAGATATGCACGGCGTGGCGGTTGAAAGGCAATCCGGCGACCAGCCGCCCGAAGGGATCGCCATCCTCGCGTTTGTGATTTGCAACGGGTTGCACCGGGTCCGCGACCTTCTCGCCGAAGTGCCTCGATTGTCCGAACCTTCCGAATGAAGCGGCTGCCAAAGGACGTGCTCTTAGACCGCAAGGTCGAGGCTTTGATCTCTGACGGGTTCACGCTGCCACGGTGGGGTTTTGCGATCCCCGGCCCCTACAACGGTGCTACAGGGGAGGAGCGAGTTTACGCGTGGCAGAAAAACCAGATCGCTTGGAGGCTGGGTTGGCTTCCTCGCAACCAAACCTGTTCGATCTGCGAGAACCGGCCAGCCGAACAAGGCCATCAGGAACTGTATCAGCGGCCCTTCGCGCTCATGCCAGTGTGCAAGTCGTGCCACGTCCGCCTGCATCGAAGGTTCGGCAACCCTGATCGCTGGCAGGCCTTCGTCGACCAGCTTTCGCCCGAGAACTGGGCGAGGATGCTCTTGCCCGAGCAACTGGATCGTTTGGATGCGCTAGGGCTTGCAGCCGTGCCGGACTGGCTGGGCGCGCTTACCGCTTTTTCGGAGGCTCGGCGAGCAGCGCAGTGATCGGCACGTTCAACGCGATCATGATGCGCTCGATAACGTCAATAGTCGGGGCGCGTTTCGCGTTCTCGATATGGTTCAGATAGGTTCGATGAATACCGATCAGCGCCGCGAAATCATCCTGCGACATCTCGCGCTGCTGCCGCAGCAGCCAGATATTCTTAGCAAGGTTGTCGCGAAGGCGCATCGTAGACGATGGACCACAACCTAGAAGTTGGCGCACCCGACTATCGTCTACAAAGTTCTTTTCGGGATCGGGCCGATCTCTTAAGGTAGACTATCAGCTACTTACCGGGGGTCAGAACTTTATGAATGCAGACGAG
>Ga0163111_10002070_pt1 | contig 12609 bp, 8 predicted proteins | sample CRUFie1St18metaG_FD_109645 | JGI IMG/M metagenome (GOLD analysis project Ga0163111, IMG submission 109645) | Marine microbial communities from the Costa Rica Dome - CRUD Field 142mm St18 metaG | ecosystem: Environmental > Aquatic > Marine > Oceanic > Photic zone | place: Costa Rica: the Eastern... | reverse complement strand
TTGGCTTTCTCGTCAGCGCCAAGAACCTTACCCTCTACTTCCTTCAATGCCGGGGTGATATAGCGCTCGGCATTCGCCATCGTCTGCTTTCGTTGATAATCTTCCGGAACCTTGGAAAGGTTCGCCTTTGTGACCTCTATGAAGTAACCGAAGACGTTGTTGAACTTGATCTTAAGAGAGTCGATGCCTGTTCGTTCACGCTCGCTTTTCTGCAACTGAGCGATCCATTCCTTGCCGTCCCGTGAAGCAGAGCGAAGCTCATCGAGTTCGAGAGAGAAGCCTTCCTTGAGGAGTCCTCCTTCTCGCGGTGATGCCGGAGGTTCTTCAACGAGAGCCCTTTCCAGCAGATCCACCAGCTGCGGAAATTCGTGCAGTCCTGTCAGGATTTCCATGGCGAGGCCTAGCTGCCCGGATCCCGTCGCTGAAAGAGCATCAAGATTACTGCGGAGAGACGGAATATGGGAGAGGGATGTCTGGAGCGCCAGAAGATCTCTGGGGTTTCCCGACCCCTGAGCGAGCCTCCCACTGCACCGTTCAATGTCCCGGACGTTCTTCAAGGTGTCTCTGCATGTGGCGAGGAGGAAGCTTTCAGAGAGAAAGCGGGCGATAAGATCATGCCTTCCTTCAAGCGTAGACCTTTCCGAAACAGGATGAAGAATCCAGTCCCTCAGTTTTCGAGCTCCCATGGGGGTTGCCGTTCGGTCCAGAACGCCGAGTAAGGTATGTTGTCTTCCGGAGCGTGATTCAACGAGATCGAGATTGTGCTGGGAGGCTGAGTCGATGGCGACTTGAGTGCCCACCTTGCGAACTGCCAGAGCCCGAAGGTGGTCGCAGGACCTTCGGAGCTGATATGACAGGTAGTGTAGAATAGCTCCCGCCGCACTGAGGGCTGGGTGCATCCCGGCACATCCGAAGCCATCCAGAGACTGAACTTTGAAGTGGTCACGGAGGGTATGAACTGCCTGATCAAGAAGAAACGCGTAACCGTCATATGGAAGGCTATCCCGGAAATCGCCAAGAGTTTGGAGCTGCTCATCAGAGATGAGGAGCTCTGAAGGAGACAATCTGGTCAGTTCGTCCTCGAGTTGTTGGCGATCAGGAAACTCTGCGAGGGTGAATTCACCGGTTGAGTGGTCGACCACCGCAATCCCATAGACCGTCTTGTGTTGATAGATCGCCGCGAGGTAATTGTGACGGCGGTCATCAAGCAGGGAGAGGTTATCGATCGTCCCAGCGGAAATTATCTGGGAGATTTCCCTGTCTACGATTTTCCCGGGAACAGGCTCGGAAGTCTGTTCCCCGATGGCAACTCTTCTGCCGTGTCTAATGAGCTTCGCGATGTAGTTTTCGGCAGCGTGATGCGGAACCCCGCACATTGGCACGCCCCCTCTCTTGGTCAATGCGACATTGAGAAGGCCAGCAGCTTGCTTGGCATCCTCGAAGAACATCTCGTAAAAGTCGCCGAGCCTGAAAAACAGAAGTACGTCGTCGGGAAGTGAGCGGCGCATCGACTGATACTGCGCCATCATGGGGGTAAGCTTGCCTTCCTTGCCGGCCACGTCTGAGGTTGTAACCGTTGATGACGATGATTGAACGCGAAAGTTATTCACAGAGCGTGCCTTGCAAGGCGCACGATATCGCTTCGAATGAGTGGATCAGGGCTTCCTGAGCCAGAACGGGTGTTGGTGATCGTTCGAGAGCTTGCTAGGATCAGGGATCATGAAAATCGCACTCTTGGTTCTCCTCGCGATAGCCAGCGCATCCGGGTTGCCCTTGTCGGCGAGCGAAGAGTGGGACCAGGAGCAGGCGAAAAGCATGATCGCCAAGGTGCTGGAGGTGGAAAAGGCAGGGGGTTTGCCGTGGAATCGTATCTCGTGGAGGATTCAGGCCCAGAGTGCGCTGCAGGAAGCCCGGGCAACTGGAAAACCACTGTTTGTCTTTTTTTTTGTGCCACAGCCCGGTCCACCAACGGAACCATGTGGGCTGGAGGGTCGCCTTCTACGAACACACGTTCTTTCGGATCCAAAGATTATCCAGATGGTGAAGGCGGAATGCATACCTATAAAGATACGGCTGGAGGAGGGAGAGGATTATCCAGTCGATTGGCCGGCACTGAAACACTGGGCGACAGCCTTCAAGTTTTCCAACGAAAGAGGGTTTGCCGGGTGCTCGGTAATTAGCCCCGACCTGGGGATCGAATATGGGAACAGCGGATCAGCGAGAATTTACGAGCTCCTGACTTCACCGGCCTTTGACCCGGAAGCAATTCTCAGGATGTTGAAACGGGCGATGGAACGGGTCAATGAGGAGCGAGCAATCCTCGTTCAGCGAGGCATCAGTATCGAGGAGCGAAAGGCGGAGATCCTGCGATTCCGCAAAGGGGTCACCCGAGCAGTTCGTAGCGAAGGGCGAAGAAACCTGCCCCCCGTGGGATATTCTCTCAAGCAAGCTCTTGAGTTATATCGGGTGGCCGGAGTCGAGGCCAAGAAATAGACCTATGTGGATTTACTGAGGCAGTTGACAAGGGCAGTGGTCTTGGCGAGTAGTTAGGTGTTATGAAAAAAGATTTTTGCTGTGTTATTCCTGCCTTGCTCACTTTCGTGGTTCTTGCAGGACCTGTAGTTGCTGCAGATAGTGGCGCTCCTGAGAAAAAGGCTCCGCCAAAGGATATGGCCGAGGCGATGGACGCAATGAGTGGGTCACTTAAATTACTGCGTCGGTTGGAGCGTGATCCTGATCGTTGGACTAAAAGTGCGGCGATGGTGGCAAAGGGATCATCTGTCGTGATCGCAGCGATGAGGATGATACCACAGAAAATTCAGGATCTCCCTGATGGCCCTGCAAAGCTAAAGGCCCTTGCAGATTCACGAAGACTCATGGGCCTGACACTGGCCGGCTACGGTCGCCTCGAGTTGGCTTTTCTCGCAGAGAGCGAGGAGCAGGTTGAAGATGCCCTTGATTTTCTCAAAGAGATCAAAGCCGAGTCTCATGAGAAATATAACAGGAGAGAATAGGCTCCGATTCGGACAAAATTCAGGCCGTAACGCGGCTAATGATTATTCTCCCAACGGATGTTCGCTCCTTAGCGGACGATACTGACAGGAGTGCCTACTGATAGGGATGCATAGATTGCTGAAGCCACTTTCGAGGGCATCCGCACGCAACCATGAGAGGCAGGGTAGCGGGGCACCTTGCCTTGATGCATGCCCAACCCTCTCCAGGTGAGTCGCATCCAGTAAGGCATTGCAGCTCCTTGGAACTCGCCGCCCTCAGGAACTTCGTCTTCGGTAATATCGGCGTCGTTCTTGTATATATTCCCCTCGGAATCGTAGATTGTTCCGTAGAGGTTTGACTGCTTTTTACGCTGCACTTTTTCGACGATTCGATACCTGCCCGTAGGTGTTGGAAACGTTTTTCGTCCTGAGGCAATTGGGTAATCCAACGCGATTTCGTCGTTGTTGTAAATTCGAGCTCTCTGTAGCGATAGGATAATCTCGACTCGGGTGTTCTCTTCATTCAGAGAGCCGAAAGCGGTCGCATCCTTGTAAACCTTGTAGGTCTTGGGATAAGAGGGCTCCGCTGTGAAGTGGGCGTAACTTCCGACAGGGTAAGGGTTAACCCACTCCGCTTTCAGAATCTTCGCCTGATTTGGATTCGGGTCGGGCGCGAGAGAACAACTCGTGATCGCCGGAATAGAGGCAGAAATAAGAGCCAGGAGGATTTTATCACGAAGAATCATTCGAACGGCCAGTCCCTAACCTGCCTGCAGTTTAGCATCATAGAAAAGAATCTCAAGTCCCTGATCAGGTCATTGGCTGGCAGTGGGGACACCACGCAGTCGTCCTGGTTGCAATTGTGCTGCGCTCAAGTGCGGTGCGGCATCTCGGACAGGTTCCTCCAGCCTTCCATCTGTGCTGGAATAGCCAGGAGCGGGGAGGAACCTGTTCGACGTAGCTTCCTGGGGAAAACCCTTTGGTGCCGTCACGAGGCGAGTTTTTGTCCGCTACGTGGCGAAGGGCCCCCCGGCAAACTTGCCTGCCCACGCGGCGGATTGCGGCTAGATCAAGCTCTTGCAGAGGAGTCCCGGGAAAGCGGAGCAGTCGCCAGCAGATTTCATCAGCCATCCAGTTTCCTATCCCGGGAAAGATTGATTGGTCGAGGAGGAGGGCCTTGAGGGATGCTCCCCTGCGACGGGCAGTTAATTTCCGGAGATAGGCAAGGGTAAACTTCGGGTGTAAGACCTCTAGGGGAAGCGCCTCCCAGGGCTTGTGGTTTTGCTCGTGGAGATAGACCCGGCCGAATTGCCGGTAATCCGAGTAAACGAGGGATAGATGTTTCGTTTTCAGAACGAAATGATCGTGTTTGTCCGGGCAATAACGTGGATCGGCAAGGAACAAGCGACCGGACATCCCCAGGTGAACCTCCAGATAGGTGACAGGGCCGTTAGCTGGGGAATTCGCGAGGGAATCCGAAAAACCAAAGAGGAGGCGTTTTCCGTGAGCGCGGCTGTCGACTATCATCTTGCACGTAAGATGGGTCCGAATCTCATCTGCGGGGGTATCCCGGTAAACCCGGGTTGCTGGATGTGATTCTACAGCAATAACTTCCTGCCCGTGGCCTGGCTCCCAAATTCGACGGGCTAATTCTACTTCGGCAAGCTCTGGCATTCCTCTGGAAAAAATTCAAATGGAGATCTGGCAATGTCAAGGAGTTGGCGGGGAATCACCCTGAAAGAGGTCCCCGCGACTGGCTGCGCTTCGCTTTGTTCCTGTCGAGAAGTTGCTTCCCGCACCAGTGTATATGAGTGTGCACCCTGTTTAGAAGGGCACTCGAAGAGAGTTGTCTTGTGGACACTTGCGCGTTTTCTGGGTCATCGAAAAATACCCAGATCTATTGCTCGAGGATTGTTTGAGCGGGCGAGTCCGGCGCGGCCGCGCAGGGGGGTCATAAGAAGAGCAAAGGGGGAGAGACAAAGGCGGCGGTCATCGACCGCCGCCTCAATGAAACATCATCAGGAGCGTTTTCCTGCACTCTTGATCGGGGCCGCTTATTTGACCTTCAGGGTTCCCCACATGAGCTGGCCATGCCCCGGATAGGTGCATACGAACTCGTAGTCCCCAGGGGTCGAGGGAAGCGAAAGGTAGAGGGTAAACCGTCGCCCGGGCGCTACCTGTGGGGTAGAGGCGAGGAGATCAGAACTATCTGGAACAAAGTTCTTTTCAATCGCTTTGGATCCCAGAGCGATAGTTGCCTCAAGAATATTCTGGCGGGTACCCGGCTTGATGACAGCAAGATTATGCATCAAGCCGTCTGGATCATTGTTGGTGAAAGCGATTGCTACTTTTTCACCAGCTTTCGCGGTGATCTCCTTCTTGTCGAATTTCATCCCACGGAGGACACCGACTTCAATCTTACGAGCATTCTCGTAGCCTTCTGGCACCAATCGCATCGGAGCCTTGCTGAGGGCATCCATTTCAGCCTTCATCTTGGCGTCGCTGACCTTCGCGAGGGACTCATTGCGAAAGTTGTTGATAAAGCCTCCAAAGCTAGCTCCACCCTTGAAGTTCCGGGCCTTGGCGAACCAGCTGAAATACTGCTTGCGCAGTTCCGGGGTCCATCCTTCAGAGACGTTCTTGAGGGCAAAGACATAGTGGATCTGCTGCCTCTGTGGGTTGTTGGACTTCTGATTAAGAAAGCTGTTTCCGTACTGTCCGGAACGTTTGAGAAGGTCATCGTCAAACTCGATCTCCTCGAGGCCGACGGCTTCCTGACTCAGGAGCGGAACAGTCTTCGCGACCACAGCGGGATCCCCGAGATAGACAAGCATATCTACGAGCTCTCGATTAAGGGCATCAGTCTTGGCGGGGTAAAGAGGACTGATCGCTTCGATGACAGCCTCGGCGGTCGCGATGTCCGGTTTTCCCATCCGGATAAAGCAGAGAGAGAGTATACGGAGGGCCTCCAGTTGCTGAGCCTCGTTCATGGCGGCTGGTGACAGCTGGCTTAATGCATCAAGAAGCGCTCCCTGATGGCTTGCATCACCTTGTCTGGTCAGCGCAAGAAGTGCAGTCAAAGAGGTCTGGAGGTCATCTTCATTCAGGGCTTTGGCTGCCCAGTCGCTCACAGGTTGGTGCTCAAGGGCAATCCTGGCTGCGTAACGAATAAAGCGATCGTCGTGCCCAAGTGCATTCCAGACCTTTTCAATGGATCCGGCAACGGCCTTACCGTGGTATTGCTCGAGATCGCGGCGAGTCTTCCGAAGTGCTTGAGTGGCCTTTGTGTCCGCGAAGCGCCTGTCCTTGGATGCATTACCCGTGTAGGTCACCCGGTAGAGAGCAGACTGAGTTCCCCGACCCCCAACAGCGAAATACATGTTACCATCCTTGCCGATGACTCCATCGGTAACATTAAGTGGAACACCAGTGACAAATTCCTCCTTGATTCCGCGGTAGCTGGATCCTTCGGGTGCGAGATGGATCGCGTAAATCGTTCCGTAGGTCCAGTCAAAGGCGTAGATGGCATGCTGATAGTCTGCGGGAAAGTTGGAACCAAGCCCTGACATCACTCCGGTCGGGCAGCCGGGACCGATGTCAACAGTCGGGGGTAGGCAATCTGGATACCAGACGGGCCATTTGCCTGTCCCCGTGCGCCATCCAAACTCGCTGCCGCTGGTGCAGTGATACACCCTGGTCGGGCGATACCAAGGCGTACCGCTATCCCATTCCATATCGGAGTCGTAGGTGAACATTTCCCCGTGGGCGTTAAAAGCCACGTCGTATTGATTACGGAAGCCAGATGAATAGAAGTTCCAGGTCTTACCGTCTGGATCGGTGTGCGCGATCCAGCCACCGGGGGCTCGGATGTTGCGCGCGTGTCCCCGCGCGTCGGTCATTCTTGGGAGAAGAAGATCCTCGGCATAGTTTTTGGGAACAGAGTAGATTTCAGGCTTGGGAGGCTGGGTGTGATTACCGCCGAGGACCATGAGAGATTTTCCGTCTGGTGTGAGAACGACTGCATGGGGTCCATGTTCGCCTCCCCCCTGCAGTCCACGTAACTTGGTGACTTTGTCGAGCTGGTCGTCGCCGTCGGTATCAGTGAGGTAGTAAAGCCCACTTCCGTTACCGCCTACGCCACCACCGTTCACGCAGACATAGAGACGATTAAACGCCCAGAGGAGTCCGTGGCCTCCGCTGATTGGCGCGGGCACCTTTTCGACCTTCAGCTCATCGCCCAGGGTAACTCTCCAAATTCCTGCCTTACCCTGATCGCTGCAATAGAGACGTCCTTTATCGTCAATGGCCATGGAGACCCATGAGCCCTGCTGCCCCTTGGGGACCGTATAGATTTTTTCTACTTCGAAGCCGTCAGGGTGGACCACTGCCTCGCCCTTGGAGGCCGCTTTTTTCTTCGCGACCTTCTTGGATGCGCGATTGAGGACGATGTCCTTGACCTCGATCTTCATCGGGCTGCCGGCGTGAAGCTGAATCGCGACCACCCCTGAGAGAGAACGTTTGGACTTCTGCTCGTCCACGACTTCACTGGTGGTGACTCCGTTAACCTTGTGAGTAAGGACGTTGCCCTTTGCCTGCACGGTATAAGTATTCCATTCCCCAAGCTTCACCTCCTTCTTCCGGTCGAAATCACCCACGATCGCGCGTTTCCCATCGGAGGCGACTTTGATCTTCTGACCTCGCTGGGCGATAATGCCGCGGCCCTTTTCCTCATACATCATCCCGAGGTAATTCTGGGAAGGATGCATGTCCATCTGATAGCCACTGACAACCCAGTTGTCCTTGTTGACGAGCTTGGACCGATATTGGATTCCCGAATTATTGTTCCCGGTCACTCTCGCCTTCAGAGTGAGTTCAAAATCATCGACAGCCTTTCCCTGATAAACGAGAAAGGTATTTCCCTTGGTGGGGTTGTCGGCCTTGGTTTCGCCTACGATGGCGCCGTTCTTGACCGACCAGAACTTCGAGTGGCCTTGCCAGCCGGAGAGATCCTTACCGTTGAACAGTTTTTCTGGGGCTCCCGACAGGATGGCAGGGAGTAGTGACAAGGCCGCTATGGGCGCGAGACTAGCTTTCATGTTAGCCAGTAGGTAGCCGAGCAATGGGCCTCGGACAAGGCGCGTTTTACCCATATGAACAGGCGACCTGCGAGCCCGAAAGTCCGGGCACCACCGTGAGAGAGGAATCATGCCGATTCCTCTCCATTCATCGGAAAGTTGACTGTCCCGGAACCGCTGCGGAGAACGCCCATCGGCGTCGTCTTTGCCGTTCGTTGTCAGTCTCCTACGACTTATAACGCAAGCGCTTCTTGTGGCGGTTTGCCTTCATCCGCTTCTTGCGCTTGTGCTTGTTGATCTTTGTCTTTCGACGTTTTTTCAGCGAGCCCATGTTTAACAGTGGTTGTTCGAGGGTGGACAGGAGAGATTATCAGGAGACGATTTTATTCAGCGGGTATTCGATGATTCCTTCCGCTCCGAGTTCCTTGAGGTCTGGCACAAGGTGTCGGACAGCGGACTCGTCGATGATGGTTTCTACCGCCAACCAGCCGGCTTCGGCGAGCGAGCTGACCGTTGGTCGGCGCAGTGAGGGTAGGCGTTCCAATACCTTGGGCAAGGACTTTTCGGGAAGGTTGAGCTTCAATCCAACTTTGTCTCGTGCAGCAAGTGCCGCTTGGATCATGAGAACCATACGCTCCATTTTCTGGCGTTTCCAAGGATCAGCAAAGGCCTCTTTGGAGGCGAAAAAGTGAGGGAAAGAGACCAGTAATTCGTCAACAATGCGGAGTTTATTGGCTCTGAGCGATGAGCCAGTTTCCGTCACGTCGACGATTGCGTCCACGAGGTCAGGAACCTTTACTTCGGTTGCTCCCCAAGAAAATTCAATATCTGCGGTCACTCCCTTGCTTTCCAGATATCGCCTCGTAATTCCTACGGCCTCAGTCGCAATTCGTTTTCCTTCAAGATCCTCAACTTTCTTAATCGGAGAGTCCTCAGGGACTACCAGCACCCAGCGTGTTGGTCGAACGGTAGCGCGAGAATAGGGCAATTCGGCCATATCTTCCAAGTCCGCTCCGTTTTCATAGACCCAGTCATAACCGGTAATGCCACAATCAAGAAAACCATCGTGAATGTAGGATCCGATTTCCTGGGCCCGAATCATGAAGATATCCAACTCATCGTCATCGGACGACGGCCGTAATCCCCGCGATGAGGAATACACGTGGTAGCCCGCCTTTGCGAGGAGGTGGAGGGTTGGCTCCTGAAGACTGCCTTTCGGCAGTGCTATACGGAGTGTGTTCGCTGGTTCGGCCACGAGAGAATCCGGGTGGGGGCGGGGGTTTTACCTGCGAACGGCGGCGAATCAACGCAAATATGCGCTTCGGACGATTGGCGGGGCTTCTCTCCGCGCTCTCGGCGGGATTTCCGGACCGTGGCCTCCATATTTAGAGGACAGCCTGCCGTTGAAGGGAATTTGGCCCAACGGGGCCCAAGAATCAGGCTTGGGATAAGGCCCAGCGGATCATTGGCAGGTGCTCAGGGCTTACCGAGGCGAGTATTTCGTCCCGAAATGCCTGCTCTTGAGCCTTGTAGCGCTCAATCGTTTGTTCCGTGACGGAGATTTCCCACATACGCCGGGCGACTTCATCCAGAGGATTCTTGAGTGGCTCTGACCCAAGGTCCTCTTTTTCAGGGGCTGAGCCGCTCATGAAGGTATTTGTGCCCAGAAGGTAGGGAGAGAGTTCCTTAAGTTGGCGGTCACGGAGCTCCAATGTCGCATCATGGTCCCCCCGGAGCTGCATAAGTTCTGGGAATAGGGCCCGAATCTTCCGGACGAGAGAGCTGAGATTCTGTGATTCTTCCCCGCTGGAGCCCAGATCGCGCACTGCTCCTGCCAGTTCGTTCTTCACTCGGTCCTTAGAGAGGTTGAACGGGACTAATTTCTGGGAGTCAGATGGGGAGTCTGCGGCGGGAAAAGAGCTCATTTCGATAAATTCTCGATGTGAATCCTGCGAAGGAGGACGCCAACGCAGCGTTTTTCGGTGTTACGTGAGCACTTCTAGCGTCAAAAAATTAGTTTGCGAGCTAAATTTTAAGATTTGTTTTAGCCGAATTATATCAAAATGCTTGGATTAAAGGTAATTCAAGAAGGTCTCAAGAAGCCCAAACCTAAATAAATTTAGCAAAAACTTGCCAATTGGGACTAACTTTAATAAATTTTCCCTGTGAGCGCACCCTCTCAATTTCAACACCTTGCTGATGATCTTTGGCGTTTAAGCCTGTCTGAGCTGCGAGATTTCCAAGGCGTGATCGCTAAGATCATGGCCGCGAAAGAGGAAATCGCGGCTGTTTCGGAAACCTCTGCCGAGGAACGGGATCGCATGGCGGCGATGGAGCTGAAAGAGATACGGGACTACCTCCAAAATGAGGATATTGCTCTATCGGGACCTGAAGCAGTGGTTCTTGCGGCCTACTGCAAGCACAAGGAGGGCGCCGAATTCCTTGATTCCAAGGGCCTTAATATCTTTCTCGACTCCTATGGGCGCAAGCCTGCGAATACGTCTACAGTGGTAGAAAAGCTCGGCAAGCGTTCCATCGTAGGGATAGAGGACGATGGGTTGCATTCGCACAAGAAGTTCAAGCTTACGGATATGGGACACGATGAGGCATGGGAGATACTGCTTCGCCTCAGACGCGGCAGGGACAGGGGCCGTAGTCCTCTTACCGCGGTGATTTAGGGGGCTCGCCCCGGCAGAGGGATCATCATGTCCTGTTTCGTCTGACCGGACGACACGTCGGGTGCTGGTGACGGTTGGCTGCAGACCTTGAATGCTTCGGTATTACGCCTTGCACCCTTCAGCGGGTTCCCCAATCCTGCGCCACCCATGAGCAAGGAGATATTGGACGAGAAGAGTGGATCTTTGACCCAGGCCGCCAAGGAGGCCCGGGGGTTGGCGATCGATGCAGTGCATGCCTGTTCTTCCGGGCACCTTGGGCTCCCTCTGGGATGCGCCGAAATTGGAGCAGTCCTTTTCGGTGAGACCATGCGGTATAACCCATCGACTCCCGGCTGGCTGAATCGAGACCGATTCATTTTGTCCGCAGGCCATGGATCGATGTTTCTCTACAGTTGGCTGCACCTGTCCGGATACGATTTGTCGCTTCAGGCGGTGAAGGATTTCCGTAAACTTCACAGCGTCACGCCGGGCCACCCTGAGTATCAGGAAACTCCCGGAGTGGAGGCGACGACTGGACCATTGGGCCAAGGTGTTGGAAACGCGGTGGGTTACGCCCTGAGCGGAAAGCGAGCTGCCGCTCGATTCAATACGTCCGAGCACACGATCTTTGACCATCATGTGATTGCTCTTGCAGGAGACGGGTGCATGCAGGAGGGGGTAGCTCGCGAGGCCATTGCGTTCGCAGGTCACAGTGGTTTGGATAATCTCATCCTGATTTACGACAGTAATGATGTGACTCTGGACGCCATGGCGGAGGTCACTCAAAGCGAGAACGCTGAATCGTATTTTACTGCGGTCGGTTGGGATGCGGTCACGGTCGACGGGCATGACATCACCGCGGTTGGGCAGGCTCTTCAATCAGCGAAGGAAAATGACAATGGAAAACCAAAGGTAGTTATAGCGAAGACCCTCATCGGAAAGGGTATCCCGGAGGTGGCAGGAACGGCTGCCGGTCATGGTGAGGGAGGAGCCAAGTTTGCGGAAGCGGCCCGCGAAGGACTCGGTTTGCCTGCGGAGACCTTTTATGTGTCCGAGGCGACACGGAAGTTCTTCGAGGAACGAAATAGCGCAATGCAGGATGAATTTTCCGCGTGGGAAGAGAGCTATCAAGCATGGGCTTCTGAAAATCCTGATCTGGCGTCCGAGCTTCAGGATGGGGTTTCCAAGTCGGTTCCTGATGACCTTCTCGAACAGATTCCGGAATTTGATCCTGATCACAAGGACGCTACAAGGGGGTCAGGTGGTGTAGTCATCAACGCGGTGTCGAAGGCCGTCCCCCAGCTGGTGAGTGGATCGGCTGACCTCTATGGTTCCACGAAGAATTACATCAAAGACGATACGGATTTCAGCGCCAGCAACCCCTTGGGACGTAACATCTGGTTCGGTATTCGTGAGCACGCAATGGGTGCAATCTGCAACGGGATTGCCTATGACGGACTGTTCCGTGCCAGCGGGGCGACCTTTCTGGTGTTTGCGGATTATCTTCGTCCTTCCATTCGGCTGGCTGGCCTGGCGGGACTTCCGGTAACCTATATCTTCACTCATGATTCCGTGGGAGTCGGAGAGGACGGCCCAACGCACCAGCCGGTCGAGACGGTAAGCGGGTTGCGTGTGATTCCTAATCTTGATGTAATTCGTCCTGCTGACCCGGAGGAGGTAGCAGGGGCCTGGGCGGCGGCCATGCAGCGGATTGACGGGCCAACGGCTCTTATCCTGACGCGACAGGGAGTCCCGAACCTCAGCAGTGTTCCGGTAGGAGAGCGTCGCAAGGGTGCTGCTCTGGGAGGATATATACTGCGCAGGGAGAAAGGCGTGCTGGAAACGATCATCATGGCAACCGGCTCAGAGGTTGAACACGCCCTC
>Ga0163111_10002069_pt1 | contig 12613 bp, 13 predicted proteins | sample CRUFie1St18metaG_FD_109645 | JGI IMG/M metagenome (GOLD analysis project Ga0163111, IMG submission 109645) | Marine microbial communities from the Costa Rica Dome - CRUD Field 142mm St18 metaG | ecosystem: Environmental > Aquatic > Marine > Oceanic > Photic zone | place: Costa Rica: the Eastern... | reverse complement strand
TCAGCTTCCTGGGCCGCCAGCTTCTGGGCCTTCTCAGCTTCCTGGGCCGCCAGCTTCTGGGCCTTCTCAGCTTCCTGGGCCGCCAGCTTCTGGGCCTTCTCAGCTTCCTGGGCTGCCAGCTTCTCGGCCTTCTCAGCTTCCTTAGCTGCCAACTTCTCGGCCTTCTCAGCTTCCTTAGCTGCCAACTTCTCGGCCTTCTCAGCTTCCTTAGCTGCCAGCTTCTGGGCCTCCTTCTCGCTGACCGCGGTGGAAGATACGGAATCTCCATCGGAATCGTCGCCGGTGGATTCCGCCTGGGCTACCAATTTTGCGATCAGATCATCACCCGCCGATGTGCTGATCACGCTGCGGATTTTCTTGGGACGACCACGCTTACGCTTTTCGGGCGCCGCTTCATCATCGGACGATGTCGCAGTATCTTTCTTGGGACGACCGCGCCGACCCTTGACTACTGCAAACTCCTCCTCCGGAATAACCACACCGAGTTCTTGGGCGACCTTTTCGGCTTCCGCCCGTGTGATGTTGAGCTTTTCCATGACATTGCCGTATTTCACCAGTTTGCTGCTGGGTTTCCAGGAATCCATGGAGCGGTCGCGAATATCTCCACCATTTGGCTGATGAGAATCGGCGTTGCTGTCCGCCTGTTTTTTGCATGTTTTGCAATAGTCCTCGCCGGTCATTGGCACCTGGCTGCATTGTGTGTGCAAGCCGTGGTTAATACGAATACCATAGCACTGACCCTCAAACACGTGGTCGCAGTAGGGTAGTGGAATCGTCGGCTTCTTCGCAACCTTCGCCGTTTTTGTGCTTTTGGGCTTATTGCCCCTCATGCCCCCCAGTGATTCCAGTGCTTCGCCTGTATCGAAGTGATATTTCTCCGCTAGAAATTCCACCGCCTCCCGAATACAGCCCGACACCACGCGCGACATCGACGCCTCAATTGACTTTGTCATGTTGTAGCTCATATTTTATCTTTCTGTTAAGCTTCTGATCTTTTATCTTTCTACTATTTTTATTTCAATTTTTTTTTACTTTTTTTTCTTTTTTTATTTATATGTTTCATCTTTTTCTGTTATCTTTTATCGTTCTATCCGTTGATTCTCCCTTTTTACTCTCTTTCGGGTCTTAGAATAATTGTCACTGCGTGGATAATCATACCGCACTGATATCTGCCACCTCGTAAATTGTTTTTACACCCTCTTCCTTCTCGTTTTTATTACCCTAAACCTTTTTCTCTTTTTGGTGGTCCTCTTTACCTTACGTCTTGATTTAGATTTCAAACCTTTTTTATGTTTTTTTCGACGACGTGATTTCTTCCCTCTCCCGGTGGTCTCGGTGCCGACGTTGGGTGGCATGTACTTGGCCCCCTGCTGTGACGGGCGCTGGGCAGGGGGCCGGGCAGTGGGAGTGGCAGCAAGGGGCTGTAATAATTCTTTTTCTCTTTTATAGGTCTCGGTGCCGAGCATGTTATGGGGGGAGGGGGCAGAGGAGGGGAAATGCACCCCAGAAATAATGGCGGCGGCGGGTGGCAACAGATTATTCAGGATAGTTCTGAAACTACCAATCACCCTTTCTTTATAACTTTCTTTAAATTTTGGGCGTTTATCCGGATAAAATTTTTCCGCCACCAGCCGTTGCCACAACCGCAATTGAACCAGTCTTTTGATGGCTGTACCCTGTACCCGACGATGATCTTCCGACGTAAATTTTGCTCGCGCCTGCCGTTCCTCCTCTTCCTTCTCCTTCTCCTCCTCCGCCGCTGCCCGCGCCTCCGCCTCTGCCGCACGGCTAGCAAAATATTTAGATGTCCAATATTCTACCATATCACCAAATGGTATATTACCCTTATGCATACTTGTACTTATTTTTATCCAGTAATCTTCACCTTCCCGCCCTGGTTCGTCATTTAATGCACACACTGGTTCAGCGCTATACCTCCCAGAACTATAGTGTTCATTAAGCTCCTTGATGAGTTTTTTTTTTCCTCTTCTAACTTTTTAACATCGTCCTTCAAAATTTGTTGTTCCCTATCTGCGAGCACGACGCCATAGTTGCTATCAAGATTTCCTGCAATGAACATCAAGGGGTTCACGGTGAAGATAAGTGCTACGTGGAAAGCAGCAGCAACAAATTTGGATGTTTCGGGGCTGAACTTGAACTTCCTCCGGAGCAGTTGCGCGCTCGCTGATGCCGCCACCTCGCTGTCGTCTTCGCCTGGTTTATCGCGGATTTTTTTTCTGAGCCGCTCTATTTTTTCGTCAATGTTAGTAATAATACGAATCATATTTACATAGTTACCTTTCTGGGAATTAAACATTTTAGCCCACACATTCATAATACTCTTCGTCGCGCTGGTTGTGTCTAGTCGCGCATCAAAATGTTCTTTCATTAGATCTGCGATGGAGACATAACGACCTGCAGGAAAAGGTATACGATCGGCCCTGAACGATTCGTGATATACTAATCTTTGCGCGTAGATAAAATTTCTAAGAATTTGCGTTTTCGAAGAAACTTTGACAAAATTCGCTGCCGCAAGATGATGATACGAGACCTCCACTTGGTCTCCGTGTATACCAGCGGGGTCGAAGTCCACGTATGTTGTTTCATCCCGCGCAATAGGTATCAATGTATAATAATATTCACCATTGCTGCCGATCCTAATACTGATAATTTTTGCCAACGCAATGTTGGGAATTGAATCATCAGATATACCAAAAAGCTGGTTAAAAAAACTTTTAATGCCTGTTGTATCTCCTACAATTTGTACTATATTACCTTCCATCAAATCGGCGGGCAGAGGGGTGTTTATTTTTGTCATATCCAGTAGTTCATTTATCGCAACGGCTGGATCATTATATGGTAGTAATTGTTCTACTAGTTTGGTGTCGATAAATGTCTCAAATTTTTCTTTTTGCTTCTTTATTTCCTCTTCCCTTTCATCATTCTCTCTCTCTCTCTCGCTTCGTGCTGAGCCGCCGTAAATATCTCATCACCCGGGTGGATGGGCGAGTTTAAGTGGGCGGGCGTGAGACCCTTGAAAATCCCGCGGTGGAGGTCGGCGGGCTGGTGATGCTGACCTTGACGAAAAATTGTTGATAATGATAAATCGTCCATATATATATATATAATTTGAATTATTCTCGTTCTAAATATCTAATATTAATATAAATATTACATATTAAAATTATAATTATATATATAATTATGAGTTTAGATATTGATGCTCTTATTAATGCAGTTGATAAAAATAATAATGAAGATTTGTTGAATTTAAATTTTAAGAAAATAAAAAAAATAAAAAATGATATATTGCAAAAATTGGGTCTTGACCGCCAAACCTTGATAAAATATCATAAATCTCTTAAAGCTTATCGCTATATTGACGAAATATCAGATATTAAAATTGGTGGTTATGTTAGATGGATCCCGTTAAGCGATCCAACAAATATTAAACTGACAGCCGGTGGTATTGTGTGTGATGTCAAAATAAATGACGAAGTCAATATTCTTTGCAGAAATAGATTTAATAATATTTTTGAATTTAAAATGGCGAGAAGTTTGGTATTTCAAAAATTGTCCGAAGAAGAAAAAATCTTATTATCGGCACTAGACTACCTAGAAAAATAAAAAAAAATTGATCCAGAATGGCGGTTGATATAAGTTTTCATACCATGGCTAACTCTCAACCTAGCAAAATGTCAAACAATATGCCTGTAATTAACTACAAAAAAGATGACATTGTAATTATTGGTGAGAATGGAATGAAAAAGAAACGCCATATCTTTGGTGATGCACCGACTAAAAGGGTCTTTAATTGCGGAAATACCCAATATTGCGACTGGTTGTATCAAATTGATTATGGTATCATGCTCGAACACGAAGGTTTTGTACTACAATCCAACATCATTTGTCGGGCCGGTCCAGAACACGAAACTATGCCTATGTAACTTAAAAACTGCTACCATACGAGCCACCATATGTTTCGTTCGCGGCGCGTGGTTCATTGTTGAGTGCTACTTCTACAGGATCTATACCAACACCGGTTCCGGTTCTACATACGTCTCCGCCAATATCGCAACTTTTCTGTGGAAATACCCCCATTTGATTGCTACCTAATAAATGTCTATCACAACTTTCATTATTAATATTTGCATGGCTACTTTGATTATTTGGGTTTGAATATGCTTCCGTAGTTGGTAAAATATAATTTACACTATGCGGTGAAGTTTTAATATCCTGTTGATTAGGATCTTTATCCTTTTTTTTACCGACGTTTTCGCTACTTCTACCATGCCACATGTCAATTGCTCGTTCCATCAATATATTTAGTTTAAAACCTAGTTTTGACTGCATTGTTGCTAATATAATAAGAAGGGGAATTATAAAGTTTTCGGGATTAAATTTACCATATTCTACCTTGCTATAGGTTGGAACATATCGTATTAATCTGTTCGTAAGCCAAATAGAAACCATAATAAATACTATCTGAAATATGCATTCCATGCTTATTTCTAAACATCCTTTAGATTCATCATCTTCTGGTACGATAGTTTTGACGCTTTTCAATATTAACATTACTGGTATTATGGCTAAAACACTATATTGTATAATATTCATTACCTCACTTTTGTGATCATCGTTAAAAGTCGTTATATAACTTATAAATCCTTCTTTTTCTTTAGTAGCCGATTTAATTGTTTCAGAAACATCACTCATATGTTTTATAAAAAGAAATTAAAAATATATGAATATGAATATTAAGATGCTAAAAAAAACTACAATCGGCATCAAAACTATTGATAATGTTGTCCATGATGAAAACCAATATTTAAATTTAATTAATGACATTATTACCGATGGGGATGATATCAACGGACGTAATGGATTAACACGGACAATTTTCGGTTCAGCCATGCATTTTTCTTTAGAAAATGATACCTTGCCTTTATTAACAACAAAAAAAGTTGCTTGGAAGACTTGTTTACGTGAATTATTATGGTTTATTAAAGGGTCTACTAGCAATATAGAATTGCAGAAGAAAAATGTTAAAATTTGGAACGGCAATGGATCACGAGATTTTTTAGATTCGAGAGGTTTACAACATCTAAAAGAAAATGATTTGGGTCCGGTGTATGGTCATCAGTGGAGATTTTTCAATGCTCCTTATACTGATTGTGACACAGATTATACCGGTCAAGGTATAGATCAACTTAAGTATATTATAGACAATTTAAAAAATCCCGAGACCAGAACGTCTAGACGTTTGGTCATGTCAGCATGGAATCCATGTCAGCTAAATGAAATGGCACTACCACCATGCCATGTTTTGGCTCAATTCAATGTGGTTAAGGGAGACCATTTATCATGTAGTTTATATCAACGAAGTGGTGATGTTGGTCTAGGAGTTCCTTTTAATATTGCTTCCTATAGTTTATTAACACATATTATCGCAAAACATTGTGGCTTAAAAGCAACCGAATTTTGTTATTATTTAGGAAATAGTCATATATATAGCGATCATATTGAACCCTTGCGAGAACAAATTAAAAGGGTGCCATATACCTTTCCAAAAATCTCAATTTCTAATAAATATGATACAATTGAAGAATATTTAGAAAAAGATATTGATATTCACAATTATATTTCACACGAAACGATTAAAATGGTAATGCGAAAATAATTGGTTTTTAAAATATACGAATAGGTTAAAATGAGTGGAGCAGCCAGCTTATCATCAGCTAAAAGACGAAGATCCGGTGGTGTAAATAACAATAACAATAACAATAACAATCAGGTTTCTAATGTAAGTAATGAACAAACTACACCATCCCCTAATAATATTGTCCGACTAGCAAATACCTCTAATGTAGCAGAAGCATTAAATATACACGACCAGATATTGGTGGAGAGCATAAAACAAATCAATTCGCACACCACACAATTTACAGCCGTAAATGAAACACTTAAAAAGGTTGGGTTAAATGAAAATGGTATTCATGAACGCTTATTAAAGGTCGAAGATCTTTTAAATAAACTGCTGGAAAAAACTACATCTACCGCAGAAACTACTTTAAATTGTAATAAAGAAGAGGTTGATACCATTAAATCAGAAGTTACTACGGAAATCAATGAAACACTTAAAAATACCGCCCCCGCCGATGAACCTCCTACAAAAGAGATGAAAGATAATACGCCAACCGCGCCAACCGGGGGAAGTTATAGAACTAAAAAAAGAGGTAAGAAAAATAATGTAAGCCTGTCTATAGATGATGCAGCATAAATTTTATTTATCATATTCATATAAATAAAATTGATAATATACGTATCAATAAAAGAATAGATATCACAACCATATCATATGAAGCTTATTTTGAAAGATTCCGACAAAGCCAACAAATTCTCCTCGATTTTTCAGCATCTTAAGCAACTGGTTCAAGCAATAGTGCTGTATGTGGATGATAATGGTCTATATATTCAAGGTATGGATTCTACCCAAATTTGTTTATTTGAGTGTAAATTGCATCATACATGGTTTGACGAATATTCATTTAATGCCGATGAGGATGATAGTCGAATTTGCATTAATACTAATATTATTCATAAAGTCATTAGTGCTGTCGGTGAAAACCAAGTCATTGAAATATCACATATCAGTTCAGAGGATGTTTTGAATATTAAATTTGCAACAAAAACACAATATGAAGTCGAAAATAAATTCAACAAACATTTTCAAATATCATTGATTGAGATAGATACCGAGCGTCTAGAGATTCCTGCATGTGAGACATTGGTTGATTTAACTATTGATACCGCCACGTTTTCAAAACTGATTACCCAACTATTAATCTTCAGTGAACAATTAACACTGACCTTCACGGATGAAAGTATACAATTTGAAACATCTGGCATAGAAGGTGGGTTAAAATCGAATATTGATTTGGAAGATGTAAATGAATATGCTATTGGTGAAAATTCAACACTGGTTCAATCATATAGTTTGTCATTTATAAATATGATGTGTAATTTTAGTAAATTGAACAAGAATATTATTATGGGGTTTAATGAAAATATGCCGATGTCGCTGAAATATAAACTTTGTCAGGATGAAAGTGAAAATCATAATGACAACGAAAGTGTCGTCATATTTTATCTAGCACCTCGCGTAGATGAATAATATAGTTTTGTGTAATAATCAATATATATTTGTATTTGTATTTTTTAGTAATATGATTTTTTATTCCATCATTATTTTTAGTATTACATTAATCATATATTTACATGTTCTGTATCATTTAAAAACAAATGATGTATGCGAAGTTTATAAGATTGGTAATATTTCAAAAGAAAAATGTATTGAATTATGTGATTTAAAGCAACCTGCATTGTTTAATTATAATAATACTACTATAACAGAAAATATTAACAAAACCTTAGATAGTAAAAATTATACAAATTTAAATTTAAATGTTAAAAATATTACAAATAATCAATGCTCTATTCCATTAAGTTTAGAAAAAACTAAAAACTTAATGCTGAAAGATAAAAAAGGTTTATATATTTGTGAAAAAAATAACTCGTTTATGGAAATTTCTGGTTTAAATAACCTAATAAAAAAAAATGACAATTATTTTACACCACATCTTGGAACATCTAAATACTACGATATAATTTTTGGTTCTAATAATTCACACACTAGACTTAGGTACGATTTAAATTATCGCAATTTTTATTATTGTATTTCTGGTTCATTTAATATTAAATTAATTCCGCCTTGTTTCAGTGATTATTTAAAAGAAGAAAAACGATATGATTTACTCGAATTTACATCAGCCGTAAATGTATGGAACATTAAAGATGAGGATATTTTTACTACGAAAAATATCAATATTATTGATATTACTATAAAAGCTGGTGAGGTGTTGTTCATACCGGCTTATTGGTGGTATAGTATACAATGCAATAATAAATCTTTGTTGTGCTCGTTAAAATATAAAACTTATATGAATTATCTGTCATTAGTACCACAATATGCACTTCATTACCTTCAAATGCAAAACATATCCCATAAAATATTTCCAACTATTAATAAAGATATTCCAAAAGATACTTTACAAACCTCTGGTACTAACGATAAAGGGGGTGATGACCAGGACCATATCCAGGGTAAGGATCAGGACCAGGGTAAGGATCAGGACCAGGGTAAGGATCAGGACCAGGGTAAGAACCAGGTCCAGGGCCATGCCAATAACGAAACCACGGAAATTGTCAAGGACAAAGACCATGACAAAACTAAGGAATGAAAAATACCAATGATAATCTAGGCGATCATTTATAAAACAATAAATATGTTTGTAATATATATATACTTATTTATCAATGACCGATAAAAATGCTGATTTAATAAAAACTCTCCCTGGCTATTCAAAAAAACTGCCGTCAAAAACATATGGAGGTTATATTCCTTTATCAAATAACAAAAATATCTATTATATGTTTATTGAAGCTGAAAAAGCTCCCTCTAAGGCACCTCTACTATTTTGGACGAATGGTGGTCCTGGTTGTTCTGGGTTAATTGGGTTATTCCATGAATTGGGTCCATATCGACCCACACGTAATGGTAAACTGGCATATAATCCTTTCACTTGGACGAAATTCGCCAATGTGGTATTTATGGAGCAACCCATTGGGGTAGGATTTTCATGGTCAAAAAACAAAAAAAATTATAAAAGTGATGACGAAAAGTCCGCCAAAGACAATTTAGAATTTATATTAAATTTTTTTTTAAAATATCCAGAATACAGAGCCAATCCATTATATTTAACCTCTGAAAGCTATGGAGGTCATTATATACCACTATGGGCTAGAGAAATCGTCAATTATAATAAACGCGATGACAAATTTTTAAATTTGAAAGGCATGATGATCGGTAATCCATATGTAAATTACCTGTCTGGTATAGCAGCACAAATAGAAAGCTATTGGGGTCATCAAATGATTCCGAAAGAACTTTGGAAAAAATTCACCAAAAGAAAGTGTAATCAGTTAGAAGGGAAAAAAAATTGGCGTAAAACCTGGAAAAAAAATAGGTGCCAATCCCTCAGTGAAAAAATAGAAGATTTAGTGGGTAAGCATAATCCCTATGCCGTGGATTACCCATTGTGTGTCACCAATCAACAAAGCAATCTAATCAGTTTTTATAAAAAAGGGCGCAAAACGATTAGAAAAAAATACAACCCCTGTGTTGAAAAATTTACCGAAACCTATCTGAATCGCAAAGATGTTAAAGATGCTATACATGCCAAAAATTTAAAAACAAACTGGAAACCTTGTTCAGATATATCACGCTATAGTGAAAAAGATTCTTATGTTTCCATTGTGCCGGTGATCAATAAGCTTTTAAACGATCCAAATTTGAAAGATATGGATGTGTTAATAATGTCGGGTACAGAAGATGCTATTTGTGCGACTGTTGGTACACAGAAATGGTTAAAACAACTAGATATAACACCTGTAAAAAAATGGAAACAATATTTTGTGAATAAAAATCCAGCCGGTTATATGAGTAAGTACAATGCCAACAAACAAAAAAAACTTTGGTTTGCCACAGTTATTGGTGCTGGTCATGAACTTCCATTATATAGACCAGAAATTGCTTATCATTTAATGAAAAAATTTGTGTTTAATAAATTGTAATAAAGTTCGGTGTATGTATAGATAAACTTATATATTTACTTATTTTATATATAAACTTATTATATAATGTCTTATTTAAAAAAAATATTAATGCTATTACTAATTGTTATATTATCAAGTATGTTATTATATCAAAAATCCATATATGAGTTTATGGAAAATAATAAAAATATTAAAATATGTATTTTAATAATTAGTGTAGAAAATAGTAATAAAAGATGGACCTTAGAAAAAAAAATTTGGGAAAAATATATGAATACACATAAAAACATTGATTGTTATTTTATTGAATGTGGTGATAAAGAAAAACCATATACAATAATAAATAGTTGTACAGATTCTTATATGCCTGGCATTTATCAAAAAACAATAAGCAGTTTAAACAAAATAACAAAAAATTATGATTTTTATGTGAGAACCAATCTCAGCTCCTTTATAATTTTTGATAATCTTCTTAATACACTACAGAATATAACACATGATCAACCTGTCTTTATGGGGGACAAATCCTGGAATAATGCTGATAATTGGACTTCCGGAACATCTATAATATTTAACCATAAGGCAAAAAAAATTTTAACTAAATATGGTAAAAAGAAAAATTACTATCTTAATGATAAAATTGCCGATGACGTATTAATTGGTAAAGTATTCAAAGACAATAACATTTTAATAGATGCTTCAAAAGATAATATATTATATTTTTGGGATTACACAAAAAAAGACAATATGTATCTTATAAAGAATAAATCATATTGTGTTATTAGATTAAGAAATGATAATGATTTACTTAAATATAAAAACGCCACCGATAATTTATTAAAAGTATATTACAATATTGATTAATTAAAATCCATATCTTCAAATAGGAAATCTACCACTTATCACAAGGAACACCCTTATCATTCACACATGTACTAGGAGAAGAAATCATGACCGCTACGTAAATCCAAAGTACAAACAATGCGAGATACGAACAAAAGCCTATACAAAATGCACAAGCACGTTTGGTATCGCTATAGCCTTCTTTTGCCTTTGAAATACCAATACCCCAACAACCACCACAACAAGTTAGAAGCGTAGAAACTCCCAATGAGGTCCAACCTAGGACAAAGGCGGATGCACCCGTCCACCCGAAAAGGTACCAAATAACCGCCATTACAGTCTGTGATTCTCCCTTGACGGCACAGGGATTATTCTCTTCCATGGAATAATAACCACTATCACAAGCACACATAAATCCGTCTTTGGTATTGCGACACTGACCATTAATACCACAATTACTCGTGGCGTTAAAACACTTTACTTCAATATTTTTCGCTGTCGGTGTTGCTCCTAGGCGGCGAAGATTATGATGATGCACTGGGGCACTCCCTCGAAGATTTTTTGGGTTATATTCCGGAATAGGGTTCTTATATATTTCGGTGTTAGTATTAGTAGTAGTGTATACAGCTAGTTCGGCCACACAAAGGGTGATCATAGCATTAATCATCATAACATTAATCATCTTAGTAAGGTTGTTCATACTTCTGTCTCAAGTATCATGGAAAAAAACCATTTCAATTTTTTTATTTAATAGCATCAAAATTAAATTACTTTTAGACGGCGTTTCCGGCAATTAAGCATGGGGTATTTTTCATACAATTTAAATATTGCTGCCTCTTTGGCTTTGGCTTCTATCATAATATCTATTTTGGTGTTGTATTTTTGGGGTATTTCCAGCAAATACTCGGGTATGGTGTCTATAAAATCACTATGATGACCACATCTCCCAGATCCTTGTTCGCTCACATGAAATTTTGGTTTTATTTTCTCTCCCGCTTTACACCAACTATCTAGAACTTCTGCCATATATTCGCCGCCTGGTTTAAATTCTTCGTCGGGATGCAATAGCTTGTAACATTCAAAATGATGTGTATCAAATACCACTGGTATGCCGACACGCTTTGAAACACGTAGACAATCTTTGATGGAGAAATTACGTTCACAATTTTCCAAGACCAGACGATTTCGCACATTTTCGGGGAGCATAGCATATTGCTCACACCAACGATCAATCGTTTTTTCTTTGTCACCATATGTTCCGCCACCATGCACCACCATTACTGAGTTATTATCTAACCCCATCAAATCCAAAACATTGGCATGATAGGACAAATCATCGATGGTATGTTTAAAAGCTATTTCACTCGGTGTCCCCACCACATTGTATTGACCAGGGTGAAAAGTCAAGCGTTGATTATATTTTTTTGATTTCTCACCAATCTCTTGTAATAAGTCTAGCGCAAAGTCAAAATCATAGCTTTGTACACGAGGGTTTGATTTATGGGGAAACATTTCACTACTTAACCGAAATACCTTTATCCCATTCGCTTCGTTCCAATCCATCATCGTCAACACATCGCGGAGATTTTGCAAAATTTTTTCTTTTAGAACATCCACACCTTGTTCATAGATGGTGCGAATAATCATTTTTCGTGAGGCAAATATAGGTGGTTTTTGGTGTCGCAACGTATTGTTGATACAACATAGTCCTAATTGAATCGGTTTGTTAATGCTCATAATATGTACTAGTTTAAACACTCGTGCTTTTAAACCTAATTATTGTAAACTTACTTATTGTAAACTTTAGTTTTTCAATTTTTAAAATAAATGATGTTATATATATGGCAGGTGGATTATTTGGACGACCTTTAGTTTTTAACGAAAAATGTATTTTTTTCGCCTTGATTTGCATGATGTTATTTATGTATAAGCCTAACATAAATAACCAATATTTGTTGTATTTTACCTTGTTTGTGATATTTGTCGTAGCCTATGTCGCGATGGCGTGGTATGATTATTATTTTAATTGTGATATCGTACCCTTAAAACGCGGTAAATATTCATTTACTGGATTATTTAAACCTCCAGCACATGT
>Ga0163111_10002068_pt1 | contig 12615 bp, 7 predicted proteins | sample CRUFie1St18metaG_FD_109645 | JGI IMG/M metagenome (GOLD analysis project Ga0163111, IMG submission 109645) | Marine microbial communities from the Costa Rica Dome - CRUD Field 142mm St18 metaG | ecosystem: Environmental > Aquatic > Marine > Oceanic > Photic zone | place: Costa Rica: the Eastern... | reverse complement strand
GGGGGAAAGTAACGTATGCAGAGGTGGTTCTGAGGCTGAAAATTCGCCGTCGCTTTTTCAAAAAGAAAGGTGGGGCTTTTTCAGTTCTAGAAAGGTGGGGTTTTTTCAGTTCTTTAATTCTTCTTTTACATTTTAGGTACAAACACAAATATTAATAACTACAATCCATACCAAAGGAATGCTCAATTATATATTGAGTCTCAATCTCAGTCTCCGGTAATTTTAAGAAACGACGCAACCACAACCGGGGTTGTTCTTCTTGTTATCCGCTTCCTCTCTCAACTTCTCGACGATCGGGTCGAGGTAGTTGATGACGTTGAAAAACGTCGGACGTTTCTTATCGATCGGGCTCCACATGTTTCTCACCAACGTCATTAATTCCTTCGGCATTAACCCGTTATGCAACGGTGGACGAGCGTCTTGAGTGGCGACTGCTCGCGCCGCTTGAATTGGATTGATGTTCGAAAACGGTTGTTGACCGGAGAAGAGTTGGTAAAAAATCATGGATGCGGCGTAGACGTCAACGGCGGTGCCGTAGAATTCGTGTCGGAAAACCTCCGGCGCCATGTATCTATAACTTCCCGTTTCACCGGTCAAAACGAACGGTTCTTGAGACACGGTTGAGTTTGGGATCTTGTTTCGCACTGACAAAGTTTTCGATAAACCAAAATCGCCTATTTTCAAACGTCCAGTCCTCGTCAACATCAAATTTCCTGGTTTCAAGTCTCGATGAATCACCGGCAACGGAACGCGACCGTGCAAATATGCCATCCCTCTCGCGCAATCCAACGACATGTTTGCCGCTTCACACAACGAGAGGATCTTGCCGGAACGAAACAATTGGTCCAAACTACCACCTTGCATAAACTCGGAAACGATGGACACTTGATTCGTTTCGCTCGAAATCATGACGCCTAAAAATTGAACAATGTTTGGATGGTGCAACTGACGCATAACTTTCAACTCCAACGCGAATTCAACTCTCGCAATCTCGTCCTCTGCCATGTGCTTGTGAATTTGTTTAATCGCAACTGGCGTTCCTCTCCATTTACACTTCATGACGATACCAAACGCCCCGGACCCGACTTTTTCCTTATCCACGATTTCCTCCTCCGGTATCTCCCACGCCATGGCGTCTGTTGGTAAGAAATTGTTCGACGAATTCGCCGCCATCTGTGGCGCAGCGACCGAGGACAAGTCACTGTCCGCTAATTTGACTAAAGTACCCGTCAATCTATCTTTAATTCTCCCCCCGTTTTGTTCAATGTACTTTACAATTTCCCAGTGGTTCCCAAACACCGCGGCTTCCAACGGCGTCGCTCCCCATCGATCGACAACATTAATAGCCACCCCATTCTTCACTAAATAATCCACGACGGCAAACGAACCATCCGCGCACGCGATGTGTAAAGGTGCTCTCAAATCGTAATCCTGGTACGGTTCGGATGTTATGCTTCTTCCAGCCTTTTCTAAACATCTTTTAATTCTTTTCAAATTCCCAATAGACGCCGAGAACAAAAGTTCCGAGGTCAAGTGTCTCCCGACGTATTCTTTGTAGTTTTTCGAGCCTGGATTGGATTGGCCTTGTGAAGAGTCCGCGCCTTGAGAGGAGCCTCGTTCGGAATCTCCATCCGTATGTGAGCTTTTGTCGGCGTAATCGAACGAGCCCGAGGAGTCCGGAGATGTCCTCGTATTCCTGGAGACGCCGTGGTCGGCGGAATTTTCCCTGCTCTGGTCGTTGCTTGAGATTTCCAAGTTTGGTTCCGCGAGAGGATCGACCGTGTTTCGATGCTCGAGAGGATCTAAACCCATTCCGTATTCTCTATCGTTGGTGCGCTACCACCACGCCTCCCTCGCGCGCGCGTTTACCCGTGCGTGAACGTTTCCTTAAAGCCCGGTTTACAGAAAGAAAAAGAACAAATAAACAAGAAATTTTAGATATAAACTTCTGACAAAAATGATAAAAATGACGAGAAGTCAAAGCGAAAGTCCTTTTCCAATTTTAATCGGGACTCGACACGACTTTGTAATCTTTTTGAAAGAATTACACGATGGACGTGCCGAGAAAGAAAGATGAAAAATAAAATCTCGCAACCAAACGACGCGGTAACTCCACTCGCGACTATGAAGACGATGATGAAGAATACGAGAACATATGTAACAGTCAATACCAGTATGCACGTAGTCATAATACATGCACGCTAACATAGCTAAATATAACCCAGTCTTTCTCTCCGGCGCGCTCTTTTACTCTCTCTCTCACAATCTATTATTATATTCTTCGTGACCTGCGACGAGGCGTGGGGGACATCAAACGACGCTTACCACGACTGCCGCTTTTAGTATTAGTAGCCGATAGTGCCGATGTTCCTCTCGAAGCTCGAGGCGGCGGCGAAGGCGATCTTCCAGTCACGCGATGATTGGTTTTCTTCTTCTTGTCGGAAATCTTCTCCGCGCAATACATGTAATGCGTCGGCTTAAATGGCGTGTATGGCACTCTACCTTCGTCTTCGGAATACCACACGGTTTCCAAATCTTTCTCCGATTCCAAAAAGTCGACGTGCGCCCGATTGAAGTAGACACCGTCGTGAGCGAACCACCACTTGTACAATCTTTGATCCCACCTATCCTCGACGCCTTCGCGCAAGGTGAAATCAATCAAACACAAGTTACCACCTGGCGCGACGAGATTCTTCATCGTCTTTAAAGCTTCTTTCCACGGAAGAATCATCGTCAAACAGTACGAACACGTCACTAAGTCTGCTTCAGCCGGAAGCTTCTTTTGCGTCTCTGTCGCGTTGATGTCGCCCTCGATGAAAACAACTTGTTTGGCCAAACCGAGCATCTTCACTCGAGATTTCGCCATGGCTAACAACGCATCCGATAAATCGCACAAATACACTTTTGTTTTCGATTCACGAATATGATCGGTGACAAATTCGATATCCCTCGCCGTGCCGCATCCGACGGAGATCCACGTCTTTGGCATCTTTGTCCACGGAACGACGTATTGCATAAACACGTCTCTGTGTGGCAACAAAGCTTCGCGGAAACCGTCGTATCGAGTGCCTTGAGACTTATAAAACTTCCTCACGTCTTTGTTAGAGCTCAAGCCGTGGCTGGCCATGGCATACATGACGCACATATCGTCAAAGACCGTGTTCGAAATACGTCTGTTCGTACCATTTAAGGTGATCATTTTTGGCTCGTAATTCTCCGGCGTTGGACCGATAAACGTGCTCAAGTACCATCCGACGCGATCGTATGTCGGAACCAAACTAGCTCGGAGGTGTCCGAGTACCGGTGAGTGCACGCGATCACCAAAACATCTCCAATAAATTTTCCCTCTCTCTTTATCCAACCCGGTGACTACTTTCGCAATGTTCTCGGCAATCATCTGATGCGGCATCCAATCCATGGAATCAAGCAAGGAGGCAATTGTAATAGAACCCGGGCCTTCCCTCTCTGCCGCGTCTGCCCAGGTGCCGTGGAATAACTCCACTCGATCCGTTCGCTCTTTCAAAACCTTGAAATTCTTCTTTTCTAAGTACCGCGGGCAACACTTCGGCGAAAACTCGCCGACGATGTAACCGTAATAAAAATAGTTCCCTTTTTTCCACATTCGCGTGGTTAAAACTTCTACCAAACGTTCCGCAAACACTTGCGGGTTGCGCATGACTAAGTTAAGTTGCTCAATTGGAACACCTCCTAACGGGGCAATCCAAGACCAGAGCGGAGAGAAGGACGCAATCTTCATCGTGAACCAGAAGAAGAATCCGCCACGCTCGCCACCGACATCTTCTCCGTGCACCATACGTTTATGTACTCCAGCTAACCATAATGGTGCGCATAAAATCTTCGCCATCAAACCAGATGTCCCGGCATACATGAAGTTATCGCGGAACAAGTGCGTGTTCATGTCCCAAAACTCTGCCGTTTCCGTTTGGAGCAATTTGCGAAGCTTCGATTTGTACACCGAGGTGAAGACTTGGTAATCGGATCGACCCCAAATGTCGAAAAACTGCTCCCATGTCAACGCTTTAATACACGCCAACTTCAACTCTAACGTGTGTAACTGTGCCGCGTTCATGTCCACGGCGATAATCTTCTTCGGCCCTTCGCATAAATAATCTAAAACGTTGCACCCGGCGGAAGAAATAGTCAACACAACATCGTCTCCGTTCATGTGCATGACCGTGTGATCGATCGCCGGGTCTTCCCAGCTGATGTTGTAAATTATTTTCTTCTTCCCAATTGACGTCATGATGAAGTTATTGCAATACACGTCATGAATCATAATTCCAAATAATGTCATAAAGTAGAGAAATATGGCGCCATGTAAAGCGATGACTGGAATCGAATCCTGATGATGGTCCTCGTACTTTTGCGTGACTAAATCCCACATCGCGTACGAGTGCACCAACACTTGTGCAATGAGCATATTTAACATGATGAGCATTTTGTGTCTGTATTTCATTCGTTTTCTCGAAGCGGAGCGCATGAGATACCCTCGCACCCACTTTTGGAAAACTTTCACGTGCCACGTGAGCAAGACCATCCCGGAGAACAAAACAAAGTGCGAAAACTGTCCAACTTTGTAAATCAAAACCGTGTGGAAGACTATTCGAGTCAAGAAGTACAACACGCCAAACAACAACGACGGTCGTTGTTTATTTCTCACTTCAAAGAAGGATAATAAAACTACCGGGATTTCCTCAATCAATGCCACGGCAAAAAACGCCGTCATCTCGTGGTGGAGCAAGAAATAACAAATGGTGATGTACAACAAATGATGGACCCACCCGTCTTCGAACGATATCTCTTCCACGTAGTGCAAACTCCCGACGACTAAATCCATCACGCAATATCCAATGAAGAACAAAGCGATGTACCTCGATATTACCGTCTCGTTCGATATCGTGGCCGTAAATCCATCGTGTAATAAGTGATATCCAAAATATACCCCAACGAAAGAGGAGACGAACGAAGAGTACAAAGTCAGATACCAACTGTGCGTTTGAGACCCTTTGACGCTTCTCATGATGAAGAAGACGAGCATGCAGACGAGCATGTTTAAGCCTAGAATTATCATATCTTCGCTGCTAAACGCAATCATATCGCTGAAGTGCTTCATCAGCAACGGCCCGTGGTGCAAAACCATTATTATTAGAGGAGAATATTCCGATGACGCCGCCCGCCAGTACTACCGATTGTGCCACCGATACCCAAAGAAGAAGAAGAAGAAGAAGAAAAGAAAAGAAGAAAATATATACGTTTTGTCTCTCTCTCTCTCTTTCTCAATCTATCGCTCGGTCCCAATCTCTCAATCTCTTTCTCGTGCGCACAACGTGCTCTCGTGCGCGAGAGAAAATGAGCCGATGATTGATTAGTGATTATTTTGCAGTAGTACGTACTACTTACCTACGTAGTTTTGAAAAAACGACTCCACACTCCGCTGTCTTGACTTGTCCACACGAGAAGTGTGTGAAAAAAAAAAGAGAGATTGAAAATGGAGGAGGAGAAGGGTGTAGAAAAGAGGAACAAGTCATTTCTTTATTAAACTAAAAACTAAAGACACGTTATGGATATATGTAACGGTGATTCGCTAATATAAAAGAAACACACGGCATCGGACGACGAGGAGGAGGAGGAGAAAAGTGTGTCGATTTCAAAAACGACGACAACAGAGTGCTCAAAGTCGCTCGTCAATGCGCGCGTACACAAGGCGTTTACTTCTTACCGCCCTTCTTCTTTGCGTTTCTCTCCTTAATCTCTCTCAAGGCTTGCGCTCTCGCCGCGGCACGAACATCCGGTTTTTCCTGGCGCTTCTTCGTCAAAACCTCCAACGACGCGCTGACGTACGATCTCTTACTCGCGTTCTTGTTGATCTTTCTCTTCTTTTGCTTCACAACCGTCGACTGGTCTTTTTTGTGCTCTTTTCTATACGCCGTCGTCCACGCGATTCTTGCCGGCTTCTTTCTTTGCCCGAACAAAGACTTTACCTTCGCGTTGAGGAATAAAAACGTTCTGGAGTCTCTGAGGTAAGATCTCATGCCTGTTATTATTAGAGAATGAAAGGAAGCGAAGACCGTGAGTGAGTACACAACATCGAAAGAAACGGGTTTCTCTCTCCCTTTGAAAGAGGAGAGTTTTGGGTTGGGGAGGACAAACGCGAACCAAAAAAGAACAAATTGCGCGTATCAAAACCACGCCACCAGTGCCATTGACCACCCTTAGCCGCATTCGTTTACGCTTAAAAAGCACGAACGAATGCAGTCTCTACCAAATTCAAATGGCTTTGGTGTCTTTTCAACGTCGCAGAGACGGCACGGGTACCCGCGATGTGCACTTTTAGGTCTCTTCTTAAAGTTTTGCCTCTTTTGTAAATTTTAGGCGGAAAAGCCTAAAATAAATTAGCATCCGCGCGCGCGCGCGTTGGCATAACCCGTGCGAATTGAAAAACGTCGGATGGAAATACTACATTCATGCGAACGAATACGCACCGTGACCCGGGTAGACGCGGAGGCCTGACCACGAGCAGTTTTCAGTCTTAAGAACCATATTTTTTCTCTGCGACTAAAAATTTTGTGTGGATTTTTACTTTGTGTGTTTCAAAGTCGTCGTGGGTTGGTTTGTTTTACACGTGGAAAGAGAAAAAAAGAAGAAAAGAGAACAACAACACAAAAAACAAAAAGACAAACTCAATATGCCACGTACTATTACACAAAAAGAGAATCAATCATCCTTTCTTGCCCTTCTTCTTCTTCTCTGGCTCTCTCGCCACTGGCGCCGGAGGTTCGAGATTGTAAAATACCTCCATTCTCTCAATGTAATCCCCATACGGTAAGTTGTTAAAATCCCCCGCAAAGGCAGTTTTCCCAGAGTCGAGCTCTTTCCTCAACGTGTCTCTGACGTCGGCGTCCGACCACATGATTGGACCGTGAAGGAAAATAATGTAGCCTAATTTCGTCGCCGTGAGTTCGCTCAAGTACCCAGGGTGTGTACCGCCTTTCCCTAAATAACACGCGGAAATCGGGAACCACACGTCGCCAGTGAACGTGCCATTATTTAACAACGCCATCACGTCGCTCCCGGTGTCCCAACTCAAACCTTTCGTCATTTGTAACTGTTTTGCCGCGGCGTGGACGTCGTATTCGCCGTATCCGGTCGGGAAATCCGAAAATTGAACCACTCGATTCGGGTATGACAAGTCTTTCAAGGCGACTAATTCGGTTTCCTCCACAGAAAGTTGGTTCAACGCGTCCAACTGCAAAAGTTTTCTATTCTCCCCATTTCCTTTCGTCTTCCACGAAACTTCATCTAAAGCTGATTTTCCTATTCGTCCTCTCCCATCGTCGCCTATCATAGCGTTCGCGGTGTGTTTAATCACCCGCATCAGCTCATCTTGATCGATTTCCGCGTTTTCCTCCGGGGTGAGTTCAATTCCATCTTCGCCTAAAAACGACCCGAGTTGTTCGCCTTGCGACGGTCCCGGTCTCGGTATGACCACTTCATAGTCGCACGAGTGCATAGTCGCCACGCCGAGCATTAATATCGCACCAGGGACATGGTCAAATACCGCCCCTACGAACGATACTGGATCGAATGGTACGACAATCGTCCCATCCGTCAACGATGACACTTGAACCGCTTTTAAATTTTTTGGCGGTTGTCCTCCCGGATACGTTTCCGGGTACAACATTTGACAGGACATCTCGGGCAACACGGCTTCTGGACCTGGCAAAACCTCCGCTTCAATCAAAAGCGGTCCTGGCAATCTTCCGTAATCTACTTCCATGTCTAACATTCTCAACGCCGCTTTGAATATTCTTGGATCGTGGAACCGAATGTGTAATCCTTTCTGCGTCGCCATGCGAATAAACGCGTTCACGGCGTCGTCAAACGTCATCCCTCCTTTCGCTTTCGATACTGGAATGTATGAAGATTTCGAAATCACAGGCACTTCGTATTGTTTTCCAGTTTTTGAATCGTGTGTCACACTTCTGGACACATCTAAGGTCACAATGTGGGACGATGGGTCTTCGATGGCTTCTATAAACTCATCGAACGTCGTGCTTGGTTTGCTAAAGACCAGCTCGGATGGATTTTTCACGTGGAAGTGCTTTAAGATCCTCTCCGTGCTCCACTTCTTCCCGTCCGCTCTTTCGAAATTCATCGCCGAACCCCATTTCCTTGTCGGTCGATTTGGGTCTATGTGTTCCGCGTCCGATCTATTCCCTCGGCTCTCTTTCTCCGCCGAGCGAAACTGGTTCGAGGCTAACGACATCAAAGAGACGATCACTACGACTAAAACAACTTTCCACATCGGAGGTGATTTGACCGATTGTCCGCTATTTCCATTTTCACCAGCATTTGCACCCAAAATCCCACTCTTCTTCTTGTTCGGATCTTTCAGTTGTTCCTTCATCGTTTCCATCTGCGCGTGTTTTTCTTTCAAGATGCTTCGCAAATCCGAAGGATGCACCGGTTTGTTCGAAGACGAATCCATCTTTTCTTTTGTTTTTTTCTCTGTATCCGTTTGTGCGTGCGTGCGTATGCTATTCTTTACCACGCGCGCGCACTCTCTTCTCTCTCTCTCTCTTTCTCCCTTACTCTCTCGATAGTACGCGCGGCAAAGAATTGGTTTCCCTCCTTATGTGGAGAAAATGATTTTGATTTTTGGGATTACTTTTCTTTGAGTTTTTATCCGAAAGGTCCTTCGACACGAATGACGAAACAGAAACAGAAAGACCACGAAACACGGCGCGAGAATGCGCGCGAGACTCTTGTGTCTTACTTATTTATATACGAACTCTTTTTTTTACAACAAACGTTTGTACAACAATTTCCTCTCTCTTTCTCTCTCTCTTTTTCACTCTCTCTTTCATTTTCTCTCTCTCTCGTTCTTCACTTTTACGCACAAACTGTTATTTCATACCAACTCGATGTCGTTGGTGGTATCGATATTCGTTTGGTTCGTCGGTCGATTAGAAATAATATCAACCGATTTTTTTCCTTCAACCGGCGCTTCGTATTTATACACGTATTGATCGCTTTCAGAGGAAAATTTGGAAACGAGTACCTCCTCTTTTTCTTTGTCGAAGTCAACCAAAGCGGTTTCGCCTTCGTCAATTTCGCCCATCAAAACGGCTTCAGCAACGTTATCGTCGATTATTTGTTGCACCGCTCGGCGCATCGGTCGTGCGCCCCAAGCTTGGTCGAAGCCTTCTTTTTGCAAATGAGCCAACACGCTTTCCGTCAACGCCAAACCGATTTCTTTCTCGTGCAATCGGCTTCCGGTTTCGTTCAACATCAACTCGGAGATTTTCGAGACGTCTTCTTCGTCCAATTGGCGATAGACGACAATCTCGTCCAAACGGTTCAAAAATTCCGGGCGGAAGAAATTTTTCATCTCATCTAGGACTTTATCACGCATGGTGTTGTACGCTGCCTCTCCTGGGTTCTCATCGAACGCGGAGAGATCGAATCCTAAGCCACCACCGCCATTTTTCGAAATCACTTGACTCCCGACGTTCGAAGTGATGATAATAATCGTATTTTTAAACGACGTGACTCGACCTTTTGAATCCGTCAATCGACCGTCTTCGAGCATTTGAAGCATGACGTTGAAGACGTCCGGGTGTGCTTTTTCGATTTCATCGAATAAGACGACGGAAAACGGCTTCTTGCGTACAGCTTCTGTCAGTTGGCCACCACCGTCAAAACCGACGTAACCAGGCGGCGCACCGATTAACTTTGAAACCGTGTGGCGTTCCATGTACTCGGACATGTCTAAACGAATCATCGCTTCTTCGTCGCCGAAATATTCCCTCGCCAACGCTTTAGTCAATTCGGTTTTACCAACTCCAGTCGGACCAGCGAACATCATCGACGCAATTGGACGGTTTTCATTCGCTAATCCACATCTCGCTCTTCGAAGAGATCGCGCAATCGCTTGAACGGCGACGTCTTGTCCAATCACCGACTTTGTGAGCTTCTTGTCGATATCTTGCAAGACGACGGATTCATCCATAGACATTTTCGTAACTGGGACGCGAGTCCACGCCGTAGCAACCTCAGCGATTTCGTCATCCGTGACGATAACGTTTTCGCTACTCTTCGTGAGCGATAAGCCTTTGGCGTTCACGTCCATTGCCTCTAAGCATTCGGTGACTTCAAGCTCGCGTTTTCGCAAAGTTGCAGCTTCTTCGAACAAACCAGCCTCTGCGGCTTGGTTCTTCGCGAGCGTGATGCTTTTATGTTCTTGCCATAAACTCATAAGTTCTGGATTCGGTGCGATGAAGACTTCTTCTTTACCGTTTTCCTCCTGCAACCGCTTGGCTTCGTCGATGGATTTTTGCCGCTTTTCGAAACTGAGCATCTTCGCGCGACTTCCCGCTTCGTCCAACAAATCAATCGCTTTATCCGGTAAATACCGGTCGGAAATGTAACGCGCGGAGATTCGGACCGCTGCGCGAACAGCCTCGTCCGTGAAAGAGCAGTTGTGAAAGCTTTCGTATCTCTGACGTAAACCAAACAAAATCTCCTCGGCTTCTTCCAGGGACGGTTCTTCCACGATGATTGGTTGAAAACGTCTGTCTAAAGCGGCGTCTTTTTCGAAATATTTGCGATGTTCGTCCAGTGTGGTACAACCGATGCAACTCAACTCGCCTCTCGCGAGTGCAGGTTTCATGAGATTCGAAATGTCCATGCCACCACCGTTCACGGCGCCCGCGCCGACCATGGTGTGAATTTCATCGATAACTAAGATGACATCGTCGTTGTTCGCGCACTCTTGTAAAATATCTTTCACTCTTTGCTCTAACTCACCGCGTTCTTTCGCACCAGCCATGATTAAACCAATATCTAATGAACACACTCGTTTTTCGAGTAAAAATTCTGGAACGTCTCCTTTGACGATGCGTTGCGCTAAACCTTCGGCGATGGCAGTTTTACCGACTCCCGGCTCTCCCAACAAAATCGGGTTGTTCTTCGATCTTCTCGCCAAGACTTGCACGCATCGCTCGACTTCAGATTCTCTACCAATGACTGGATCGACTTGTCCAACGCGCGCTTTCTCCGTCAAATCGAACGCAAATTTCGCCAAGGCTGAATTTTGTGCTTCAGCGTCGGCGTGTTGTGCGCCGGCTTGCGTCAACTTTCCTTGATTCGTGTTTGACTGATACGGTCGCTTCGCTTGTAAACCAGTCGCGCTGTTGTTGGTATTGTTAGAATTATCGCCAGATGTGGACGAGGTCGTCGAGCCTGTTAATTCGCCGTCGGCTTTTAATTTAGCGGTCGCGGCGTTTCGTAAAACCGTGCGATCGATGCCGAGCTTTTCAAAGAAGGCGACAATCTCATCGTCATCAAATGTATTACAAGCGACGATGCACAAGTGTTCGGGAGCGATGTAGCCCACGTTCATAGTTTCCGATAATTCTAAAGCTTGTTGAAATAAAACTTTAGAACCTTTGGAAAACGGAACGTCGTTCGACCCGGAGGAAGATCTTTTACCGGGCGAGATTGGACGACTTCTCGCCGCAGCCGGTTTGGACGATTTCTCCTTGTCGTCTCCGTCGTCGAGAGGACCAGAAGCGCTCTTCGCGGCGGCGATGTCTTTCAAAACCTCGCGCGCTCGACCGACGGAAACGCCCGTTTTCAAGAACCCGTGTTCGCCGTCGTCTTTCGCTTCGACCATCAAACCAATAACCAAACACGAAGGCGTCACTTCCGTCAAACTCGCGTTCTCCTTCGCTTCCAGTTGCGCGAGCATTACCGATTTGATCGCCCGTTCCGTGAATCGTTCAAAGACCGCGGAAATTTGATTCGCTTGTCCTCGTCTTCTTTTGATGACGATGCGTCGTCTGCTTCCGCTTTTGGAATAAATATTATTATTACTCACATTTTTTTGCCCACTTGTTCTCAAAGCCGTTTTAGAGGACAAAGACGAGGGCAGAATTGACGTCACCATTTTCTACTATTATTTTATTACTTGCGCGGTGCGCGCGTCTCTTTCTGTTTTGCCTCTGTTGTGAAAAGAAGAAGAAGAAGAAGAAGAAGACGTATATTTTGCGGTGGTGAGTACGACGACGACGAGTTCGCGACGACTTTTTGCGTAAAGTCTTTTTGGTGGTGAAGTAGAAGGGTGGCTTGACCAAAACCGCCGGCCACCATCGTATATTTTTAAATACGACGACCAAAAAAAAAACGAATAATTCAAACCAAAATGTGTGAAGGAGGAGGAGGAGGAGGAGGAGGAGGCTCGCGCGCGGCGTTTGCTGTCGTTTTCCTTCACTTGGTCCGATAGGTCGTCGATCTCGAAAGGACGACAGATCGAGACAGAGAAGGACGCGATCGAGGTCGCGGATCGCGCGCCGTCGTCTCGAAAACGCGCGCAAACATATAGACGCATCAAACGAAACGTTGTTGTTTTGGGAAAACCGTTAATGCGACGCGTTGCCATCAAAGTCGTTCAAAACGAAACGAGAAATTCCTTCGTCCAATCGTCGTCGCGCGTTTTCGAAACGAAGAAGAAAGATCGGAGAAACGCACCCCCCCCCGACGCGGACCCTTTCCGTACTACTCGTTCTCAAAAGCAATCGCGCGTTTAAGAAG
>Ga0163111_10002066_pt1 | contig 12621 bp, 13 predicted proteins | sample CRUFie1St18metaG_FD_109645 | JGI IMG/M metagenome (GOLD analysis project Ga0163111, IMG submission 109645) | Marine microbial communities from the Costa Rica Dome - CRUD Field 142mm St18 metaG | ecosystem: Environmental > Aquatic > Marine > Oceanic > Photic zone | place: Costa Rica: the Eastern... | reverse complement strand
TTGGGACAGTCTTAGAAATAATATTCAAGATAATGGTGTAGTTAATTCACTATTAGTTGCACCAATGCCAACTGCTTCTACAGCTCAGATATTAGGTAATAATGAATGTATAGAACCTCTTACATCCAATATATATCTTAGAAGGACTTTGGCTGGTGAATTTATTGTAATGAATAAATATTTACAAGAAGATTTAGAATCAATTGGAAAATGGAATACAGAAGTCAAAAATTCAATTTTAGAAAATGACGGTAGTGTTCAACATTTGCAGATTCCGCAATATTTAAAAGATACATACAAAACTGTTTGGGAATTGTCTCAAAAAGTTTTAATTGATTTGGCAGCCGATAGAGGTAAATTTATTTGTCAAAGTCAAAGTATGAACTTATTTGTAAGAGAAGCAAAAGCAGATATTGTTACATCAATGTTATTTTATTCTTGGCAAAAAGGATTAAAGACAGGAGTATATTATTTAAGAACGAGACCACAAAGTAAAGCTCAAAGTTTTACAATTGCTCCGAAAGAAACGGTTTGTGAATCATGTTCCGGATAAATATGTTTAGTGTGGTAAGATACCATTTAATTCATTATCAATATCTGCCATAATTTCCGCATCTGTTTTATTTAAATTTTCATCTGTGTCAAGTAATTTTGTAATAGCATCAATTACTTTATCAATAGATGTCGGAAACGAATTAGAATTAGAATTAGAATTAGAATTTTGTTGAGTTGGTTGTATATTATTACAATGACTCACATTTCTTTTTTTTCTTTCGATAAAATCCGACATTGACGAAGTTTCTCTTGCAAGTGTTAATAATTTACATTTCTTGTCAAATTTACTTGGAAAATTATGATTAGATAAAACGCTATTTAAAAATGAAACTTGTAATTTTTGATCAAATAATATATCAAAACTACTTATAAAAGCTATTGGATTTTTTTCATATATAGAGTTTAAAATAAAAATAGCAAGAGTATACCATAAATATATTTTTCCATCATAAGATTTACACTTAGACATTAATAGTATATTTCTTATAATTTCTCTGAACAATTTTAGTTTTACAGTTTTAATAACTTCTTTATTAGGTGCATTTTTCAATTCTTCTAATAATTTTTTAAATTCTGTACTTGATATTATCGAATTTTTCCAATATAATTCTGTAATTGCATTATCAATTAACGAACCTAATGCTGTTTCAATTATTTCATCCACATCCATATTAATTAAACAATGATTTTTATATACATCTAAAAAAAATAGTTTTCCATATATTTTTATATTTTTTATATGAGAGTTAATATATTATTTAGAGGAACTTTTACCCAAGCATTTGAATTTTCATACACAAAATTGAAATTAGAATTCATTAAAATTTTATCTTCATCGAAAAAACACTTTATTTGGAATTTTTGTATACATATATTTTTAACACACCAATTTATATTTTTTACTAAATTTGGACAATTAACAATTTCTGATTCTAAATATACAGAGTCAATATAATCAATTTTTATTTTCATATTTTCGATTTGATTACTTTTTGGATTTATAAATTGTAAAATTATATAATAAATATTCATTTCCTTCAAAACTTTTATTTCCATATTCAATTCTTTAAATTTAAATAATTGATCTAAATATTTCATATTATAAATTTTCTTTATTTTTTTATATCTAATATTATTATGCGTAAACTGTTTACTATTGATAATTTAATTATGGGTAAAGTTATTAATCGCCCATCTAAAATATGTAAAACTCCATATGTTGCAGATGTTGAATTAATTGATGGTACTCTTGCAATGGCCCATACAACATCATTAGGATGCGGTGGTTTAGTTGATGTTGGTTCAAATGTATTGATGTTGAAGGTTACTAATAATAAAAATATTTGTAAATTTCGGGTAATTATATCAATTGTTAAAGAGAAAAGACACGTGCAATATATTGGAACTGATACATCTTTGCCTGAAATTATTGTAAAGAAATGTTTAGAGAAAAATTTAATAAATTCTTTAAAATATATTAAATCTTTAAAAAATCAAATTACCTTTATGAATTCTCGTTTTGATTATGCGGGTGTTGATGAAAATGATAAAGAATTTGTATTAGAAGTTAAAAATGTACCATTAGCTGATTATGTAGATTGTTTTAATAAAGATAAAAAAAACATGGATTTTTCACAATATAGCTATAATGACAAAATATCATATTTTCCAGACGGATATCGAAAAAAAATAACGGATACTATTAGTATAAGAGCTTTAAAACACGTTAATGAATTATCTGAAATAAAAAAAAATACAAACAAAAGAGCAATTATGTGTTACGTAATTCAAAGAACAGATATATCATCTTTTCAACCAAGTAATATAGATTTGATATACAAAAATGCCGTAATTAAAGCATTTAAAAATGGCGTTGAAATATTACCAATTGTTATTAAATGGACAAAAAAAGGAGAATGTTTTTTTGTAAAAGATAATTTAAAAGTAAATATATAATTTTTTTAAATCTCTCTGCAGCTTTTGTATTCCGGACTTGGGACCCGGCATATTATTTTATATTAATATGGTGGCATTACTTTTTTTTTATTATTTTTTATTACTTTTTTAGTTTTTTTTGTTTTTGTTTGTTTTTTTATTTTAGTATTCCATGTGGATTATACATTTTCTGTGTATTTCTCATGGAAATTATGTTAATTAAGAACTCTCTCCACTTCATAGACTATATGAGCCTCCTTTTTAACGTCTATAATTTTTCTCAGATTCAACTGGAGCTCGCCAATAAATCCGTCTAGCTCGATATTCATTTGCACGTCCCTGTAACCATTTGAGCAAGGGTTGCCGAATCGGTCTTTGCAGCGTCGAATTGTTATTTCACCTCGATGGGAGGCATCCCTCAAAAGAGAGATCGCTTGACTCATGTCGTCCACGGAGTCGAACACACCTGTCGCACGTTCGAGATCGACAACGCGTGCAAAGTCTCCGTCATATTCCTCCATTTTTTCTTTGATACGACCTTCTTTCTTTCGTGGCCCTCTCTTATATTCTCCACCAGCTTCTTGAATTATGATTTCGAGTGGTTTGAGCAATTTATCACCTTTGAAATAGGCTAGAGAGGCGAGTTGTTCGATGGACGCTCCCTCAGGTAGGTTGCAGCGTGGAGGCGGTTGGACATCGGGAAAATCATCAGCTAGTTTCTTTGTTTCTAGGAGAAGTTCGTCGGCATGACACAAAGATTCACTGTCTACGGTTTTTTTGTAGTACCCCCACGACATATCGTAGCCGTGTTCCGCGAGACGTTTCGCACTGTCTAACACTTTATATACCGATTCGCGATCTTCATCTTTTATCGAAGTAGCGTCTAGACTTCCTCGCGGAGTTTTTGGAATTATGCGATTTATATCGCGGTTGAGATTGTTTGCAGCTTTTGCAAGATTTCCGTCTGACATATTTAGCACCTTCGCGAGTTCACTGTCGACAGTAACACTATTGTCAACGCTTGCTCCTGTGCCCATTATTATTATTTTTTTTTTTTCATTCTTTATAAATTTAAATTTTAAAAAAGTTAAACAAAAATTTTTATCATTTTTCTTAAAAATTCAATATAAGCATATATTAAATAAATAATATTATTGAATATGGAATTCCAAAATAATACGAATAATACGGAGGAAGTTGATTATTTGGATGTAGATTTACCTGTTCCAGGACAAAATTTTGTTTGTCTATCATTTGTATCTCCTGAATCAATTTTGATTCAAAAAGAATCTTATAAATTGAAACAGTTCATCAAATCTTTAGAAAATGAAGAAGGAAATGTAACTATTAATTCGAAAAATTTTGAAGAAGAATATGCTAATTTTTTAGCTGCGAATGATGAAGATTTAGAAACATCTTATCATAACGAAATAGGGGGCGCGAATTCAATTCGCGGTCTTAAAGTTAGGGGAGTATATAATACTCAAGAAGAAGCAAATAAGAGAGCAGAAAGTTTACAAAAAGTAGATCGTAAATTCAATGTTTTTGTAGGTCAAGTTGGTTATTGGTTGCCTTGGGATCCCAATGCCAATAATATTTCTGATCAACAATATTTAGAGAAAGGTTTAAACGAACTTATGCAAAAATATAACGAAAATCATACTAAGAAGGATATTTTTTATGCTCAACAAGTCGAAGAAAGAAAACAAGCTGCAATTTTAGAAATTGCAAAGAAGAAACAAGAATTACAAAATGTAGGAGTTGAAGAAAGTAAAGAATCTTAAATTTTATAACTCAGATAAACATTGATATATTCGATTCAATAGAATAAAGATAATCTGTATTTAATATCCAGATATATTTTATTTATTAAATTTACAGCAAAATACCAAAAATATACTTAAAAATATTTAATATTTTATAATATAATGGAAAATAATATTTCATGCGACAATGACAAAACTATAGTTAAACAACACTGTAAAAATCCATCAATTCAAACAATTGATAATTTTTTAGATGAGGATACATGTACACATTTCATAAATATAGCTAAAGATAAATTACAACAAGCATTAGTATCTACTAATAAAGAAGGAATTGTTTCTAAAGGAAGATCAGGCAAAAATTGTTGGATTAGTCATGATTACGATGAATTAACTCTAATGGTAGCGAATAAAATAGCTAATTTTATTGGATTACCTTTGAGAAATGCTGAAAAATATCAAATTATATATTATGATACAAATCAAGAATATCGTAATCATATGGATTCATGGGAACATGATGACTCTGACAAATCAAAGAGATGTATGAAATTTGGTGGTCAACGAATGTTTACAGCATTGTGTTACTTAAATAATGTTCTTGAAGGTGGCGAAACAAAATTTACTAAGAAAAACATAAGTGTAATACCAAAACTTGGTAAATTACTTATATTCCAAAATGTATTTCCCGGTACTAATAAAAGAGATCCCATGAGCGAACACGCAGGGTGTCCTGTAATTACAGGTGAAAAGTGGGGGTTCAATTTATGGTTTAGAGAAGATGATTTTTCGAAAATAGTGCCATATTCATTAAAAAAATTGAATCATACCATAAATGGGTTACAAATTATCAAAGAAGAATTAGAAACTGAAATAGAAACTGAAACTAAAGAAGCAGAAGCAGAAACTGAAACAGAAACGGAAACTGAAACTAAAGCAGAAACTGAAACTGAAACTAAAGCAGAAACTGAAACTGAAACTAAAGCAGAAACTGAAACTGAAACTTTAAATGAAACCGAAACCGAAACTGAAACTAAAACTAAAACTACAGATTTAGTAAAAGTGTATAACAATGTTATTTCAGAAGAGGATATTTCTAGTTTCGAAATTGAATTAGGTAAGAATTATTTTGAGACAAATACTTCTAAAAAAGAAGTTATGTGGGTAAAAAATGATAAATTCCCAAAGTTTATTGAAAAAATTGAAAAATTAACAAATGAATCTTCAGAATTTTTTGAAAATATTTGTTTTGTAAAATATCCTTCTGAATTTGTTCATGGATATCATTTTGATGCATTTTGTACAAAATTACAATCTTCTAAAGCATTTACAGAAGCGCGCGGGCAACGTTTAAGTACAATTACTGGTTTTATAAGTGAAGGTATAAGTTATACATTTAAGTCTTCATCTCATATCAATTTTGATAAAAGTTCATTATTATTCTATAATAATGTTAATAATAATACAATTGATCGGATTCAAGAATTATCTAAAACTATTAAAAATAATTTGAATAAATCTGTAATTCTTTTTAATATTTATGTAAGACAATTTAGTAAATCAAAAAAATTGAATCCTTCATGCAAATTGATTGATAATATCAAAAATACTCAAACTCGAAATATTCAAAATACCGAAAATATTGATTATTGTGAAGTATTGGATGATATTTATGAAAAATTTGAAAATAAAACAATTTCTATGAAAGGTTTTAAAACTATAGATTTTGGAGCTATTAAATCTAATAATTGGAAAAATATCTGTAGTTCTGTTTTACAACTAAAATCTATACGGACAGCTACAGGTATTTTAAATGAAAAATATTTAACAGAGACATATATATTCGATGAATATAATCCAATAATCATTAATAATGTTTTCACAACTAAAGCTATAGATCTAATAAGTAAGTTTTATACGGACGGTATAGTAAATAATCAATTTACATTAGGTGATCGGCAATCAAAACGATTTAAAACAAGAAATGATCCATATTCTAGGATAATTCAGTATGAATTACTGCCATTGGTTGAAAAATTTACAAATAAAAAATTAAGACCCACATATACATATCTTTCATGTTATATTAAAGGGAGTGATTTACCTGCACATGGTGATAATCCAAATTGCGAATTTACTGTATCTTATTTGTTAGATAAACCTGAAAATTCTTCATGGAATATTTATTTTCATAAAAAAAGACAAGAAAAACATTGTGGAGGAAGAAGCAGTTTTACTCCAAATATTGATGAATGTATTGCATGTGATTGTGATAAAGGAGGTCTCATGAGTTTTAAAGGACAAGATCATTTACACTTTAGAGATAAACTAGAACATGATTATTATAATTTACTTTTGTTACATTATGTAACTATTGACAATACTGAAGCAGATAAACAAATTTTGATCTAACCTTTTGTTAAAAGCGTGGTTGATTTTTGCTAACGCTTTTGTTAAAAGCGTGGTTGATTTTTACTAACATTTTTGTTAAAATCGTTAATCATATTTACTATTTTTATTCTTATTATTCGAATTAAAGTTCTATTTTATGGGATATATAAATAATCTATCCATATAATATATGAAACATACAATTAAAAAATTAAAATTAAAAAAGTTAAAAAAGAAATATTTAACTAAAAAAGTTCAAAAAGGCGGAAATGGGAAAAACATTTTGACTTGTATTGATTTATCATTAGTAATTTGTCCTATCTCTCATTCCATAATGTTTGATCCTGTACTTGCAGAGGATGGTAATACTTATGATAGAGCTGAAATTGAAAAATGGTTTAGAAAAAAGCATACATCTCCATTGACAAACGTACATATTGGAAAGCATTTGACTTCAAATCGTGCTGTAAAACAGTTAATTGATAATGTAATAAATGCATTAAATGATAAAAATAGTGAAAATTGTAAAAAAAAATATGTCGATATTAATTTTTTAAAAGACTTAATAGAAGACTATCGTTTTAATATAAATCTGAAAGATTTGCATAATGCATGTCGGGATGGAAATATAGAGAAGGTTCAATTGTTAATAAAAAATGGCGTGAATGTAAACACGAGAGATGAAAACATCGGGATTACGCCGCTGCACATCGTCTGCTATTTTGATAACATAAAAATAGCGCGTTTGTTATTGGATAACGAAGCGAAGGTCAATCAGACGGATAAGTACGGTTGTACGCCACTATACATCGCCTGTCAGAAGGGCCACGTCGACATGGCGCAACTGTTGCTAGAGAACGGCGCGGAGGTCGACAAGGTGAGGGATGACGGTGCAACGCCACTATGGAGCGCCTGTCAGAAGGGCCACGTCAACCTGGCCCGGCTGCTGCTAGACAATGGCGCGGATGTTAATCGGGCGGATAAGTACGGTTTGACGCCACTATGGATCGCCTGTCAGAACGGCCACGTCGACATTGCGCGACTGTTACTGGACAACGGCGCGGATGTTAATCGGGCGGATAAGTACGGTTGTACGCCACTATGGAGCGCCTGTCATAAGGGCCACGTCAACGTGGTGCGGCTGTTGCTGGAGAACGGCGCGGAGATTGACCGGGCGGATAAGTACGGTTGGACGCCGTTATGGATCGCCTGCAAGAACGCCCACGTCGACGCTGCGCGGCTGTTGTTAGAGAAAGGCGCGGAGGTCAATTGGGTGTCGGATAACGGTGAAACGCCGCTATGGATCGCCTGCAAGAACGGCCACGTCCAAGTTGTGCAACTGTTGCTGGACAACGGTGCAGATTCAAACATAGAAAATAATGCAGGATTAAAGCCCCTAGATATTACAATTCATGAAGATGTGGTGAAGCTACTACAAGAACATGATGTATATCTTGATTTTTGGGAACTTGAAAACCAACGCCAGATCTAATATATATTTGGCTGAACAGATTTGTAAATAATGTTAAAAGAAAAAGCGTAATTAAAGATTAGGGTAAATATTATCAATATTTGTCATATAAAAATGATTATAAATTTGTCATAAATTATGAAAAACTTATTAAATCTTATTGATATTAATAATTAATTTATTATTATGAACAAAGAAGATACATTAAATTTATTTGATCCTGAAATTGAATTTATATTTTATTCGAGATCTGCAAATAAAATTCCAGGTAAAGGAATTGGTGAAAGTTTACCAAAATCAAAAGTATCAGAGTATAAAGAATTATTTGAAATTAAAAATTTCCGTAAAGTTTTATCAAATTTCTATGTTAACGAAAAAGTAGATGGAGTTTATTCTCCATTGTTTGAATTAGATGGAAAACATTGGATGTCTGTTGAACACTTCTATCATGCAAATAAATTTAAGAAAAATAATAAAAAATATTATAATACATTTGCATTTGGATCTGGCTCTGAATGGGAAACATGTCCATTGAAGGCTCTCGGAGCTGGTGGAAAAACAGGTATTGTTAGAGAGAAGGATTCAAATACAAAAAAAAGTAGAATTGTTTATAAGAGATCAAAAGATATTATTATTGACGAAGATTTCTTTGACAATAAAAATAATGAAATAGTAATGATGAGAGCTCAGCAAGCTAAATATGAGCAACACGAATTTTGTAAAAAAGTATTATTAGCTACAAAAGATGCAAAATTGTCACATTTTATTCCGAGAAAACCAAAAGGACAAAATTTGATAGTATTTTATAATACGATGATGATAAGAAAAAAATTAAAATTAAAATATAGATTAGAAAAATGATTATATTTTGTTCTTAGTCATATATTTTTCATATATAACAATACTTTTAGTTGAAAACATGTCCGAAAAAATAGTATTCAAAGAAGTAACATTACCAGAAGAATGGATTTGGGATAATCAGCCTACTGGAGAAAGATTAAAATTATTATTACAACACTATAATATGTGGTTAGAAATACAGTATGTTGGAGAAAAAATACATAATTTAGACGAATATTATATGTGTAACCCAAATACTTGGGATATGAGTCCATGTGATCCACAGATGTCTCTAGAAGATATAAAAGGTTGGTTACCAACACATGTATTACAGGAAGCGAGAGAAGATTTACTTCGCGTCCGCGCAGCGACGGCCCAGCGCGTCGCTAGAAATGCGCTAGACGCTTCCGTCAGGGCGGTGCAATCTATTGAGCGGTCCGTCGCCGCCATTCATACCGCGGACCGGAGCAAGTAAAAAGCGGGACCGCCTCAAAGCTTTACACATCAAAGAAGAGACAGATTCTATTAAAACATTTTAAAACTTAAAAAAAATAAAAAACAAAAAAACTAAAAAAAAACACAAAAAAAACTAAAAAACTAAAAAAAGAAAAGTAATGCTACCACATTAAGAATATAATAATGTGCCGGGTCCTAAGTCCGGAATAATAAAAGCTGCAGAGGGTTATTTTTTATTTAAAAATATTGATTAATTAAAACCATAATTTTATTTTATTAAAAATGTTATTCATATATGAATAATCGGGTTCCGGTTCCGGCTCCGGTTCTGACTCAGGTTCTGGCTCCGTATTATTTTTGAAAAATTTAAGAGCTGTTTTTTTTAAATTAACTTCATGAATGAAATATAAATAATCTTCAATTGAGTGGTCTTGTACTTTACAACCATATGGATTATATAAAGGAACTTTGAAATTTAGTAACGCATCATGTAAATTGCCTGCAAAATGTATTCCTCCAGAGACGTGTTTATATAAACCAGGCATTGGAGTAAATGATATTGGATCTTTCAATCTGACGCATCTGTATGACTTATCTATTATTTCATTAAACAGTTTTGCAAATTTTTTTGAACCAACTCTAGGCGAACCAAATGTGACACAATATGTAGGTAAATTATAATTCATTTTAATATCTAAAGCACAAATAGTTGATATTGCACCAAATAATGAGTGACCACAACAAATTATTTCAGTAATATTTTGAGTTTCAATGATATCTTGTATAAGTTTATGAATTTCATTTCTAATTGAGTCATATGATTTTACAAAACCGGAATGCACTAACAGATTTTTAAGATACGGAACACGAGTTCTCCAAAATTGAATATCAATTAAACAATCTGTGACAGTTGTTGATCCTTGTCCTGTAATAATCAACTGTTTATTTTTTACAATTAGATAACATTGGGTATCCGTATTTTTATTTTCTATAAATATTCCATCCATATTTTCAGAGTACGCTCTTTTTGCATAACTTGCGCACAATTCTATCAAATCGGTATCACAACTTTTTGGATCTCCTTTCATGATATTAGTTTATAATATTTTTAGTTTGTAATATATACACATATTCAATTTTTTGTAATATTTTAAATAGAATAGGAATAGTAGAATAGGAATAAATGGAAAAAAATATATACATACAAATAAATGAGAATGGAATCTATACCTGCAAAAAAAGAAGAAAAAAAGAATCTGAGTAATCCCAAGAATACAGCCCTTTTGATATTCTTATCTATAATTTGTGTTGGACTTTTATTTATGTCTCGTGTTTATAAAGATAATGTAACGCTGAAAAAATATATATATGGATCTTTATTTTTAATTGTAATTTATTCCTTTATTTATTTTTTTTATGGCAATAAAAAAACTAAAAAAATAAAAAAAATTTCGACAACAGAGCTTTGGAATAATGAAATAGTTAAAATGAATACCCCATTTTTACATACAAATCCTCCTACAGCAATTCAAGGACCAGTCGGAGTATCATATACTATGAATATGAAGATTACAGACTGGATGTATGACAAGAATGTGGAATATAGAGAAATATTTACACATGGAAAGGGATCATTTGGTAATTTACAAGATAATGATGTATTGAGTGTTGCTATAAAAGGACATAAAAATGATATTCGTATTGATATTAATACAATTCAATACATTGAGGATACTACATCCGGATCTTCATGTAGTTCATATACAACATCACAATCCGGAATGCAAGTTGAAACATCAGATAATAAACCAACAATAATTGGTACAGAATCAATTGTTTTAGAATATTTTCCAATTAATAAATATTTTCATCTAGCAATTGTTTTGTCAAATAATCGCGTAGATACATATATAGATGGTAAATTACATATTACTAAAGTTTTAAAAGGAAATGTTAACTTACCTAGATCAGTAGATGAATCTGCTGGTACAGATGAAAACTCCCTACCATCCTCAGATGATCTCATATTTTTTCAAGGTCATCCAATAAAAGGGGAGATGCATGATTTTATATATTTCAAAACGGAATTATCTTTAAAATTGATACAAGATATTTATGCAATTTCTAAAACTTCAGATATAGACTATTATTCGGAACAACTTCCGGAAGATCATACTAAGTTTGATTTTATCGAAAGTCAATGTAATTAAAAATAATAAAAATAAGTATTATATTAGCGAATGCAATTAGTTTAAATAAGTAGATACATACAAATAGATATTCAATAATATAGATACATGAAATAATAATCTCCAAACATTTCCTTTGTAGGCATTTTCTTTCCAATATAAATCTAATTCAAAGTCTAAAATATCTTTTTTTTCTAAGTCTGACAATTCATTCCAACCTAACGGAGTGTCGCTATTATCAATATCATCTGCATCATATTCTTCATATCGATTGGTATATAGAGGAGGAGCTGTACGCAAATCCGTATATTTTTTTAATCCAGTGCCACTCATTTTAAATTCGTATATATATTTGATTACTACAAATATCTCTTATATTTAAATACAAAAATCATCTTATATACTAATATGAGTAATATATATACAAAAGGACAATATGTATTATACACAAAACAGAATAAGAATGCTAAAATAATTGATGTTCATTATAATGACATAATACCATATTATACAATATTAATAGATAAAAAAGAAATTCAAACTGTTCCTAAATATTTGCAGAAAATAATTAAAAAAGTTAAAAAAACTAAAAGTAAAAAAAAATATAAGACTAAAAGTAAAATTAGTAGAAAAATAAATTTAATAATGAGTTAGTTATCCAATTTATTTTTTGCTGACGTCATCATTTTTGTTACTCAACACTGACCAAAAAGAAAAATTTATTTATATACAAGAAATGTAAAGAAAGATGTTTGTGTCTAAGTAATACTATTAGACTGACTTGTGAGCTATTACTAGAAAAACGAAAAAAAACTATATCCTCTGCAGTTTTATATTTCGGACTTGGGACCCGACAACGTATAACTTAATATATGATGGTAGCATTACTATTTTGTTTTTATTTTTAATTTTTTGTTTTTTTTGTTTTGTTTTTATTTTTTGTTTTGTTTTTATTTTTTGTTTTGTTTTTATTTTTTGATTTCTTTTTGTCTATAACATGTACTTTTTTAAAACATTT
>Ga0163111_10002065_pt1 | contig 12621 bp, 3 predicted proteins | sample CRUFie1St18metaG_FD_109645 | JGI IMG/M metagenome (GOLD analysis project Ga0163111, IMG submission 109645) | Marine microbial communities from the Costa Rica Dome - CRUD Field 142mm St18 metaG | ecosystem: Environmental > Aquatic > Marine > Oceanic > Photic zone | place: Costa Rica: the Eastern... | reverse complement strand
GCTGCTGAAAAGGAGAAGAAACAACACGGGAGCAATAGCCGCAAAACGATGGAACAAAAGAGTGCTCTAGAAACCATCAAAAAAGTTTCCAATGCAGCCCGGACTACCCTTGAGACCACGATTTTCTTGGACCCTTTAATAATACCTCACGTTCCTATCTTACATCAATCTATGGTAGAATTGTGCAACAACGAACTAGATGAACCTGTGAGAAAGGATGCCGAAAGCCCAGCAATGACGCCTCGTGTATTGAAATGGAATACCGTGAAGGAATTGCGACCCGCACCACCGACAATTTCTTCAGCTGCGCACAAGTCTACACTTGTGAAATTGGCATATTTGTCGTTGACTAACTATTCAGACTTGCTCCAACAGAGTTCTGGACCCATCCGAATGAATTCAGACAACAGTAAAGCATCATCTATCTTGGATCGTGGGATAATTCCAAGAATGAAATGTTTTGAAAGCCTTGCTGCGACGAAATTGAACGGCAACGATGCAACATCATCTGAATTTGGTTGTTGGAATCCCGAAGACCCCGAAGAGACGCAACGCTTGGCTGTGGCTGCATTGTGCGATGCTTCGAATTTGGACGGAACCGATCCAATCATGTGGCTCAAACTTGCATGCGCTTCGCGACGACTAGAAACTTTAGTATCGGAACGCCAGAACGGAAATATGACGACAGTGGAACGATCTGAACATCGACGTCTACAACGGCGCGCTCTTGAAAGGGGGAGTGTAGCCCTTCCTCAACATATGCCTCCAAATCGGTCCATTTCGCGAGCCTTGGAAGAGTTCTACCGGGAACCAGAGCCTGTTGAATATCATTCTGGCGAATTGTCAACAATGTTGAAAACAAAATTTCGAAAGAAGACGATTTATCTGACACGGTATTCTTGGTCGGTTCTGGGGAAGATGATTATTCGGGCTTGTAAGGGAGAAGCGGTCACGGCACCCTGGGAAATTTCCTTACCTAAGATTGACAAAGGCAATTATAATTCTCCTCTTTCATTATTCGGATCGCCTTCAATCGTTATGAATCTATCACCGATGTTAGTGCTTCCATCCAAAGTACTCGGGAAGATTTGCCAGTACCTAGAAAACACATCTATATGGAAATTTGAAGCAACTTGCAGGGCACTCTCGGTCAACATTATTGCGGCTCGTGCATCTTTAGAAGATAACTATTCGGATCATGACGACGACGATGACGATGATGACGCGGCAGAATTGTTGTTGCGACGGCAGGAACAAAGACAAAAGGAACAACTGAGAAACACACAAAATCAGTCACCACAAGATCACGAGCAAATTCGGAGCAATACGCAACCGGCTACGTTAGACGTAGGAGTTCATAATAATGAGAAGGAAACAACACACTCAGTCAGACATAATACAGATGAAGAAAATTTGAATGAAGAATTGACTACCAAAAATAATAGCGAAATTAAATCGGATGCCGCTAGTCATTCCACGAAATCGCTTACGTCTAAAACACGGCAAAGTTCTAGGACTTCACAGCGCTTGCGCTCTCAACAGATATCGACGGGGAAGAAACAAGACCGGGAGGCAAAACGAAAATCTTTCGATTATTGCTTCCTTGCAGCGACCCTTTCTTGCACAAAAGAGAAACACGACGAGGAGGCTGATATTTTATTGAAAGGAAATAAGTTTGAGTATTTATACCGAGGATATGAAAATAAAAATCTCAAACCCGGTGTCGGTCGCAGTCGAAAGGGTTATTCCTATCGACAAAATACCACAACTAGAAGCTCCATTGAGAAGCCTATGGCAGCTATTGAGGGAGTCAGTGAAGCTTCTTTGTATTCTTTTGTGAAAAAGTGGAGTGATAAAAATTCTGGACCCATGGAGCTTTTGGAAAGATATCTAGCGCACATAGCATTGTTTGTAGAGGATGTGTTTATGAGCGATTCACCTACAATGGGACTGCACTCGTGTATACTCTCATCTTTCCATTCATTGCTCTTACGAAGTGGTTCGCACCAAACTATTGTTCCGAAATTCTTTCGCCCGTTGATGGAAACTAATTCTTTTTTGCAATCACTTGAATCCTTTGCAATGGACTTGGTCCATGCTGAATTGATTTTTCGACAGTGCGATCGGTATTCTCCGAAGGTTGTAGGATTCGACGACGACGCAAATCTAATTTCGTTGATGATTCCCTCGTTGATGGAATCTTGTCAACAGATGAAAGAATATGTAAATTCTCAGTGCAAGGAAAAGAGTACTAATTTACAGATCTGCAACATTTTTTTCCTACTTGAAATACGGTGCTATTGGCTCACAGCTAGTTTTTATCTATGGAGAAGTAGGATTGCCCGAACAATATATCTTTCCAGAGAGGCTGAAGATGAAGGTATTTATTTCATTGGGTTAACCATAGATTGTTTTGATTCCCCATTTCTGCGATCAGTAAAGTCGGTGAAAACACCTCATCTTGTATCACCTGGACGACAAGATCCTTTCTGGCGTGAAATATCTCCGATTTCGCTTTCCAAATTTCGTGACGAGATTCAAGCTTCGTCGGTCGTCTCACATGCTAGACAAAAGTTTCAAGAATTAGTCTCAAATCTAAAAATGGTAGAAAACCCTGATAGCCACCCGACAGAAATATCAGTGGATGACGCGAATGCCCTCTCCGACATAGGACAGAAGCTCTTCGAGCGCTACAAGTTGCAGTACGGCAGTGCCGACTCCAAACTATCAGAACTTATTGAAAATTTTCTTGAAATGCGTGGCGGCGATACAATTTTGCAGCAAAATCAACAAGGACAATCACAGGTGCATAACGAAGTTCTAATTCAATTAGAACCATACAAAGTTGATGATCTCCAGCGTGTGTCGAATCCAACCATATTGTCAATGTTAATTATATGCTTGAATATGGATAAATCAAACCGGATATGCATAGCTGAGCTTTTCGTACAGTTGGTACTTGCCACCGTTGATATGCATGGCTCACTTTTGAAGCAAATTGCAGATTTTAAAACCACTCGAAAGCAAACGGATGACTATCACTCTGACGATGCCATGAGCGACAGCGATGATGACATGAGTGACTGCAACCCGCACTCATCACAAAATGATGAAGCGATAAAGAAAGCAAGACAATGCGGTTACTTCATTAAACTCTTGTTCAATTGTCTTCATTCTACATTGCAATCTCACTTAAATGAGGACGAGGGAAAGAAACTATTAGCATCAGATGAATTCAGTGTGATGATAAAGTCTGCTACTGATTTTTCAAACAAATGGTTCCAATCAACGATACGATATTTATCAATGCCCAGTGATACAATCGACCGAGACCTTGTTCTACTTATACGAAAAGTATTGATCGAAGCGAAAAGAATTGACACTGATACAATGGTTGCAAAAAAACTAGAATCCGTTTTCTTTCACGGTATGGTTCAAATTTTAGTCTCTCAGCACGAAGTTTTGAAAGACCTCACCACTTCTCAAGTTGAACGATCTCATCGAACGGCCAGGCAGCGTCTTTGTATCAATCGAGCAGAATATATTGGTCTCGTTTCATTTGAATTGGGTAAAGTTTTGTCATTGAATTTGGCTACAGTGGATAATTTTGTGATGAGGAAAGGCCCTCTGTTCAAAAGGCACGACGGAGAATCAGGAACGGAAGAAACGATGAAGATATTGACTTACGATGAGCAGGTCATTTTCCTTCGAGCTGTAAGTTGGCTCAGAAAATATTCTTTTCAGTACGATAGCAAAAGTCCGAATAGTAGCCAAGCCAACACCAGCAATTCGTTTGACCGCCCCATCATAAAGGAACTCAAAATTCCAATTTCTACATTAATAATTGGTATATGCGGTTCTTCTTCGTGTAGCCGTAATAGTGGTGGTATAAATGATTCTCCTACAAGTGGAGTAGGAGAGAGTTGCAATCTAAATCTCACTGAGTTTTTTGACTCTGATGCGAGTATGAATGATTGGCAATCTGACACTGAAGAAGAATCTATATCTGAAGTATCCAAAAAAGAATTATTGCGAGTAATTTGTCATTCCATACACTGCCTTGTTCTGGTTTTTGAAATGGTCGACGAAAAAGATGTCGTCAATAGATTTCTAGACACCGAATGTGACTCTGAATTCGGGCCACTGCTACCACTGGTAGCAACTCGAGTTTTGAACTTTTTTGCAGATGCGCTTCTTATGAATTTCGGCGACGATGAAGCTGACGGCAAAGATAGGAAACATTTGTGGTTGGATGAGTATCCTTTTCGTACGAAGTACATAGGAGAGCTTTTAGACACTACTTTGCATAAGGCTTACAGATGGTTGTATGGTTTTGCACTTGTTGGGGAACAAAATTACCAGTCACATTCAGGAAGTGAATATGCACATGCGGTCAATCAAATTAATGAGGTAGTTGAAAAAGGCTTCAATCTCGAAAGCATAGTCGCAGCTGGGCAACTTTATCGGTGCATCATTAGAGCATACGCTGGAGGGAGAAGGACACCCCCAAAACTGGCATTGGAGGCGGTATCAGCTGCTTTACCTCCTCTTCGAGAAAGTGAAACGAGTAAGGCTCTGCGGAAATTTGTGTTCTCGGGCGATAACGCCGACCTAGATATCAAATCGCTTTTGAATATGGAAAACGATTGGGATACACCATTTCAAATTGTTCAAGATTCAATAGTCGAAAACAAAGATGCACTTGATAATAGTGAAAACGCATCTCAGGAGGAATTGGAAGCAATGCAAGTTCGTCGTGGACTTTCGAAACAACTATCCCTCGGTCCACTGCCAAATACAAGTATTGATCCAAAAAGTAAATCAGATGTAGGAGTAGATGACGACCGAACACAAACAATCTGGAACGAGAGGGAAATTGCGAAGAAATTTAATGCTATTCTCGATGACTTGTGTTTAAGTAATGCTGATAATTGGGATGGTTGGTATAGAGCGTCGCAATGCTGCGAAATGAAGGCTAACACAATCGCTGATCGGCTTGGTCTTTCTCTAGGATTTTCTAGGATTAAAAACTTCTCAGTTCCTCCGAAGAGAGACTCAGGTGTACGTGCATACAACATTCAGGAGTTGCAAAACGAACAAGATCATGAAGAAAGGATGTTAAAGCAAGTTTCTTTTCTCGGGGACGACTATTCAGTTTATATGAACAATGAGTGGTCAGCATTTTCATCACTACGAGATTGTATAGAAACAATAAAGAAAAGGAATGGTGGTGATGAAACGAACCAAAGTGGGCATAATAACATCACGTTATCTGTTTGGACAGAAATTGACTCAAAATACGACAAGGGGCATTTTTTTGAGTGGCAAGAGGCTTGTGGAGGTATATTTGTGAAAGCACTCCGAAACCTTGCTATACGATTTATGAGCGTGGCTCTATATATTCTCCAATCAAAAGCAGAAATTAGCTCTAATCACAAGGTATTACTCTCAGACGTATGTGAAACTCTTGGGAATATCTATTACTCTGAGCTGATGGCTTCTCAGAGCTATGGCTATCCGATGCGAGTCATGACCGCTAAAAGAAAGCGGGATCTCGCCGTCATGGCAAAATCGTGCTACCAAGCTTCGATCAAACATGCAGATGATTCTGTAGAGGAAGGTGACGATATGGACAATCATTCAACCTGGGATTTACTTTTTATGGTTGGAAAGGTAAATAAAATGATGATCAAGATATACCAGCCCTATAGACGAATTTCTAATTTCCTTTTCCACCTGTACCTTCTAACTTTATCCTTTTTCTCTGATAGTGTCACGAAAAGATAGCATCGACTTATGGCCAAGAGAAATTTGTGAAGAAGACTGAAAACAAGGCTCGACTTTACGAGGATCAAATGAATAAAGCCATGTCCGTTTATGCCAAAGCTCTTGTGGAGGCAATTAAGCTAGAGGAAGCTGGCAATCAATTAATCGATCAGGCTGGTGGAAGTGGGCATGGTTCAACTGAAATTCTGTATCGGCTCCATGCGTCAAGGTTGAAATGTCTGATTCGAGCTGTGTCGCAAAATGAAGATGACAGAGAGGAAGCACAATTGGAAGCATTGAGGCTGACTGAGAAATACTGTTTCAAAGAGTCTGATCCTGAAAGTAGTACAGTAGGAAAAGATCTTGGAGAACGGATTTGGAAAACTTTTGCAGATACGGTGGATGGATTGGCAGAATGTCGTAAACTGAAACCTTTCTTTCATCGATCAGTGTTTCGTCATGCTCAAGCTCTCATGTGGTCGCCAGTATTTTTCGACCCCTCATCGAGCAAAAGAAGTACAGATATCATTCCCATAACACATGGATCCCAAATAAGGGGTCTTGACTGTTCTAAGCCTGCTGCATTCAGTGCTGAAGACGTGATTAGTAAGCTTTTTGATAAGAAAAGAAGTCAACTTTGCGCTGTTTGGGTCACGAGTAGTGGAGCAGCTTCGCCGTTCCTAGCCATGAACGGCACAATACGAAAATACGACTCGCTACGTGGGAAATATATTGGTGCATACTTGGAAACTTTGCAACTCTGTAGACGCCGATCAGAAGTTGAAACCTTCATGAAATGGCTTTATTCTAGCAAACGTGACCACCCGTCTCACTTCAAGATCGTTGCTATGAGCGGTGGTGACAAGCCAATTACTCCTCAAGCCCAAGATCCTTTACTTGGTATACATAGTAGCAGCAGTCTCATGTCTCATGGTTTTCTCCTATCTGCGAAACGTCAAGCAAACAGAGTACTCTCCGACATTTTGATCCATGAAATGTCAAACATGCCTAGTGGTGCTGCATCGAAACCATCGCCACTGTCTGATGGCATGATTCTATCCGAATATTATCTGAAAAACGCCTATGCCTGTTATCTCCGGCTAAATTGTTCGGTCGACGATTTGAATAGGATTCGGGCCTGGAAGTATAGCTCAAATTCCGTCAGTGAACTTGATGCAATGTGTCAAGCATATGTGTATCTAAAAGATGCATCACGAGACGGAGAAGCTGGCAGCGACTTTGGAGATTGGTCCGGTGGGGGTCGGAAGTCGGTAATCTTCAAGAAAGCCTTAGATAAATGCAAGTCTCTCTTTCCTTCAATCTCTGCGCATAATTTTTTTGGAAAGTCAAAAGCCAAAAAAGTGAGAGGCAGTCAAACTGCTACTCCTGATCCAGACGAAAGTAACAACTCTAGGAAAGGTGGAACGAAAAGAAAGTCGCAGTCATTAGACAGCTCATCAAGTAATGTGCCAATGGAATCTGGTTCAGAGGAGACTACGAAGAAGGTTTCTTTCCAGGTTGCAGTACCTGTTGGGTTAAAACCAGGTGATACATTCTTGACTAGCGTCAACGTTGAAGATTCACAGCCAATCAAGGTGACAATTAAGGTTCCTGAAGGCAACCATACCACCCTAAGGTTCAGTTTAAATGTTCCGAAATCGCAGTCTGCAAAGTGCACAAAGAAGCAAAAAGTCTGAAGGTTCCATTTGCCTCTTTTTATTGTTAGAGAAGAATCTCACATAATAATGCTGCGAGAAGCATATTTTCTTCTTTTCATATCCTGGAAAGGGAATCTCATTCGCAATTTTTGGAACAATGCCTAATTAGAAGTATTAACTCTTCACTCACTACACAACTTTCTTCAAATGAGCCAATTGTGCTTTTTCAGAATGGCTATGATTTTTGCTCTTGTTCCCTTGCCATGCACCAGAATTCTTTGTTGAACTCCAACCAATCCCACATTTCTAGTCGTGTGCTCCACTGCGGGCCTTTCAGAAAGACTGCTCCCGGATGAATGCTGATTTCATGCTCGGTCGTCTTCCTCTAATGGCAAGCAACGACAGGTACCTTAGAATGCAAATGATAAAAAAGCATTTTATTTCAGGTTTATAATGCATTCAAGTTAATGTTTAGGGTTAGGGTGCTTTTATTGCGGACTGAGTCATCAAAATCATTCCCGTTTTTGCTTTTGGTTACCCGCCATAGGGCGAACGGCAGGCAGAAGCCCGTGATCTGCACATGCCATAAGGCTCGTGCCGTTTCGTGCAAACCACTTGTTCGACACCAAAAAAAAGAGACAAGAAGAGATTCAACAACATAATAATTGCTTCCACTGGATCCCGGAGACATTACAATAAATTCTACAAGTGAAGCTCTGATACCAAGGAGGAAAGCACGAAATTCCCAAATCAACTCCTACTACGTAATTTCTTTGTGATTCATAAAACCAGCGACATTCATATTACTACTATACAACAACCATCAACAATTAAGCACGATTAACGTAACGGCCGCCCATCACCTTTGGATCCTTCACTTCTTGACACTAATCTGCCCTACTGGTTCTGATACGAAGTACAAACCAGTTCTTTGGATTCTTTGCTTATTCATAACACAACAACAAATTTAATTGACATCTCAATTCCAGACGATTTGACGTCGATTTCTTTCTTTAAAATGTATGCAACAGCAGCCTCTTCAACACCTATTTCGAACGAAATACCTGCTCCGATAGCTGGAACAAATGTAGCTTCTTCTATACCACCTATTGTTTCGGCCACAAATACTACTGTTCTGACCGAGGGAAAAAATATAGATGACAGCACAGACGATGGCTTCGGTACAACGATGAACAACAAAAGCCGGAAGGATCTAATTGGTGATTGCGCGTTGGTTGAGATCATTCACCTTCACGATTGCTTGCGCGGCGCGCTCAATGCTTTGGAAAAGGATTTGACGGATTTGAGCAAAATGGTTTTGAGAGGGAAGGACAATGGAAACGTTAGTATTGATTCGTTGGACGAATTGCATCGTAAGCAACTGCTTGAACAACACCAATCGATCAGCGAACTCGAATCAAAAGCCACCGCCCGCTTCCAGGTGATATGGAGTGTATTTCGTGCCCATTCCGCCGCGGAAGACGAATTCATTTGGCCAGCCTTGCGCTCAAAAACACAGGGTGCGATTTCGGGAAGCCCATGCGGTAGTCCATGTTACAATCCGATGGAGCACCAGCACAACCACGAACACAGTCAGCATTCTGACGACGACGAAGTTGTGGAGCAAGAGGAATACGAAGAAGATCATGCAGACGAAGAACGAATGTTCACTATGATGGATCATCTATTAACAAGACTTCACAAGGCACTTGTTCAACTGCACGAACGGAATAACAATCTTCGCAATCCTCGTATTCGTTCGCCATCCTCTTACAAGAACGGTATAAAGAAGAATCTTGAATCTATTACCAACACCACAAGAGAAGTTCTATCACTTGTCAGGACGTTGAACCAACACTTGATGGTACACTTGGAAAAGGAAGAAAAACAATGTCTTCCTCTTGTAGTAAAACATCTATCCAAGTCCGAAATCCATGACCTAGTGGGGCAAATCATGGGTAAACGATCGTCAGACATGATCGTAGATATACTGACGATGGCTGTTCAAAATCTAAAGGAGGACGATAGAGAAGAAATGGTAAAACACATGAAACAATCAATGGCCGGGACCTTTTTCGATACATGGCTATCTATGACGGGATGGAATGGCAATATTGACTCTGATCAAACACCAGGTACACGAAAACGTTCAGCATCGATAGCTGAATTATCTGTAACTTCAGTATCATCTCCGGCAGTCAGCGACTCGGATGGCGACTCCAAGCGGCAAGCACTTGCCACTGCTGTTGACAAAAACAACGAAGCGGAAGTAGTTTCACCAATATCGGGGCCAGCTGCGACTGCAATCGCGGCTATCAACAACTCTGATAGCGGCGAAATAACAAGCCAGGCAAATCTTCAAAAACTAATCCGGGCAGTAGTAACAAATCCTAGTTTGTCACCAAAGGAGAAAAATACTACGATTCAGAGCTTGCGTGCTTCCGTATGGAAAAGAAACCAGCGCATAATGGGGAAAAAAGCTGGCAATGAAAACAGCAGCACAAACGATACTTCGGCCGATAAAGGCCAAAATTTACATTTTCCAGCGGCGTATTACCAGAGGGACAAAAACGGAAAAATAGCTCCTGTTTGGAAAAATACGGATAGCAATAACGTGATGTGTAAAGTCGTTCCGAAGTTTTCGTTGTCAGAACTTGCACCTACATATCACGACGGAACCACTTTTGGCCACGTCTTGGGATGTCACCACTACGCGAGAGCATGCAAACTACGACATCCAGTGTCTGGAAAGTTATATACGTGCCGATTGTGCTCAGAACAAGAACGAGAGGCTTCTGTAACTCCTACTACAAACCATAAAGAGAATCCGCCTCTAGATCGATACGCCGTTACCGAAATCTCTTGCATGAAATGCAAAACCCTACAGCCAGCAGCCCAAAAATGTATCAATACAGATTGCGAGTTGAGCAAGAAGGGGTTCGCAAAATACTTTTGCGACATTTGCAATCTATATGATGATCGTGATCGACCCATATTCCACTGTCCTTATTGCAATACTTGTAGAATGGGAAAAGGACTGGGCATCGATTTTCGGCATTGCATGCGGTGCAATGCTTGCGTGTCACTGGACGACAAGAATCATCGCTGCATTCCTCAAAAGCTACAGGGATCATGCCCTATTTGCCACGATACATTATTCAATTCCACCGAACCATTGAAGGGTCTTCGTTGTGGTCACGTCATGCATCTTTCTTGCTTTACAGAATATTGTCGTGGCCAGAATTACACGTGCCCTCTCTGTATGAGGTGCATGGAAGATATGACTGATTACTTCTCGCTCTTGGACCAAGCTGTTCGCATGCAACCAATGCCAGCTGCTTTTCAAAACACAATTGTCAATATTTATTGCCAAGATTGCGAGAAAACGGGGCAATGCCGTTATCATTTTGTCGGCCAAAAGTGCCCTCACTGCGGATCATATAACACTCGCGAGATGGGACGATATGAGGAAACCCCAATGAGAAGATAATGAAGCGGTATACTCGAGTGGGTGCTGCTTTATGGGATATGATGACACTGGTCCGCTTTTTCCACAAAATTTTGAAACACATTTACACATTTATGAGGATGAAATTATTTCCACTTCATGCCAATTGTACGATATAGAAACTGTTATATTATAGTTCAATAATGAAAATACCTAGAATGTACTATTAGAATCCTTGGTAATCACCGGCATCTGCATCAAAGCCGGGAGGGGCACTATCTGCCATATCACCCAATGCTCCGCTATCCATAACATCACTTTGTAAGTTCGCCCATTTCGTCGCAATATTTGTTTCCATATTGTTTTTACTTCGGAAGTTGAATGTCTTGCTCCGCGTACTCTTCAAGTCTCCAATGCATGCGCTCCAGAAGTCGGACGAAAAATCAAGACTTGGATTCGACGGGAAGCCGGGAACACATTCTCGTCTTAGCACAGCACCCGTGAATCCAGATGCCTTGACTCGAGCAGTTTCCTGCCCGAGGCGACCTCCTCCCGCTCCAGTTCGTACTGATGCTAAGATAGGTACTCTCTTACCGAGTGCTTTAGGGACGACAGGTAACGGGGAGGGCTCCTCCGTTTCTGACTCTTCTTCGCTGGTGCTAGTATTGATAGAGATCAATATGGAAACTGGATCTTCCCCCATTAATTCAGAAAGCTTTTCTACTAGAGATTCCATGTTTTCTTCTTTCCATGTAGCAGCCGTCGATTCACTGACCACGATTTCAGGAATAGGTTGTAATCCATTTTCCAATACTGTGTTGCACATTTTCAACCATTCGCCGTCTCCAGAGATATCGTCAAGAGAGGAAATTTCAGATCCCTCATTTATGGAAATCAAAACCCCGGAAACCCCTGCTTCTGCTACCTCCGTAATATCATCCAAAAGATTTGCATCGCTATCTTCATCATCTGCGCAATAAACCACGGGAACTGGGCCGGGAAAGTTTCCTCTCGCTTCTTCTTGTTCCTTGCAAAAGTTGCGATATGAACCCAGCGAACTGGCTACCAAAAAGGCCACATTTGCTTTAGCCTTGGCCCGAATATTTGACGAAAGCTGAGTAATAGCAGGACCTTGCAGCAAAATTGCCGTCGGGTTGCTCGGCTCCGGAATAAATATTTCTGGGGAGAGCGTCAGTTTCCCACTCGGCGACGACATGGCTTGTTGGAGCCGAGCCCGTGTTAGTTGAGCGGCCTCCGAAGGCGAGGACAAAGACACGCCATTCCTCGGTAGAAGTGCCAGCAACGGGAAAACTGCCCGAAACATATGATTTGAAAGTTTCATCCTAGCGATAAAGTCGGACCTTTTTGTGATGAAGATGGAAATGAAAGAAGTAGCTGATGGAAGAATACCGGTAGGTTGTTTTCCTCGATAAACGTCACATGATGTGTGGATTTTGCCGCGAGGAAAAGAGAATTGGTTCCACGTGGAGACCGTCAGTTTTACGAATGATCAATTCCCACTTCGAACGAAGATGAACGTGGATGACAATATTCATGAAACCACCAACTGATTGGAATCTTGTTCTCTACATCATAACACCCTGCCCCGTATTCAAAAGGTTAATGACCAATCATCCTTGACGTAGTCTACAACTACTGTATTCAATGAAGTATCGACCCGCCTCTCGAGCTTTTTTTCTTCTATTGTGTTCCTATCTACTGATAGCAATATTTAGAATAGAGAGCGTT
>Ga0163111_10002064_pt1 | contig 12627 bp, 12 predicted proteins | sample CRUFie1St18metaG_FD_109645 | JGI IMG/M metagenome (GOLD analysis project Ga0163111, IMG submission 109645) | Marine microbial communities from the Costa Rica Dome - CRUD Field 142mm St18 metaG | ecosystem: Environmental > Aquatic > Marine > Oceanic > Photic zone | place: Costa Rica: the Eastern... | reverse complement strand
CGAAGATACTTTCTCGCACGACTTGCATGTGTTAAGCCTACCGCCAGCGTTCAATCTGAGCCATGATCAAACTCTTCAATTAATATCATGTTTGTTGATTTTTAAATAAAAAATCTAAATTTTTCTCGTATTTTGAACACCCACACGAGTAACCAAATATTTTAAAGAACAACCGTCTCGATGGACGGGAATCGTATTCTAACGGAGATATCTATAAGAAGATAGTCTTTTTCTTAATTAATATGATTAATTTTTTTCTTTATCAACAAGTTTTTCAGAGCTAAGAAATTTCATCTTAGATCTTAACTCTTTTCCAACTTTTTCAATTGGATGATTTTGTGTTAATTCTCTATTATTTTTCATAAAAGGACCGCCAGAACCATCATTGCTTTGGCGGCAGTCATCAAGAAATTCGTCAGCAAAATTACCAGACTGTATATTGTCGAGAATCTTCTTCATTGCAGACTTTGTATCATCTGTAATTATCTTTGGTCCACTTAAATAGTCACCATATTCAGCAGTGTTTGATATAGAATAATGCATATTTGCTAAACCTCCTTCCTGAATAAGGTCAGTAATTAATTTTGTTTCATGCAAACACTCAAAATATGCCATTTCTGGGCTGTATCCTGCTTCAACCAAAGTTTCAAATCCTGCTTTTATCAATGCAGTCATTCCACCACATAAGACTGCCTGTTCTCCAAAAAGATCTGTTTCAGTTTCCTCTTTAAATGATGTTTCTAAGACTCCAGCTCTAGTTCCTCCATTTGCTTTAGCATAAGAAAGAGCAATATCCTTTGCCGAAAACTTACTTCCACTTAAAGAGTCATTGTAAACAGCTATTAAAGAAGGAACACCTCCCCCTTTTAGATATGTGCTTCTAACAGTATGGCCAGGTCCTTTGGGTGCAATCATAATTATACTGTTAGATTTATCAGGAACTATTTTTTTAAAATGAATGTTAAATCCATGAGCAAAAGCTAGTATTGCATCAGACTTAAGATAAGGTCTAATACTCTTTTCGAATATTCCCTGTTGGAATTCATCTGGTGCTAATATCATAACCAAATCAGCGTCAGGAATAGATTCTTTAACTGACATAACATTTAAACCAGCCTCTGTTGCTTTGCTCCATGATAATGAACCTTCTCTTAAGGCAACAGTAACATTTACTCCTGAATCTTTAAGATTGTTAGCATGGGCATGGCCTTGAGATCCGTATCCTACAATCGTTACATTCAAACTTCTTACGAGATCTAAATTTGCGTCATCATCATAATAAATTTTCATCTCTTAAAATCCCCTTTAAATATGTACATTCATCATCACTAACTGCAATCACTTCAATTAATTTGTTAATCTGTCTTAATATTTGTCTCATCAAAGAATCTTCAACTGTGGTTTTAATTATAAGACGAGAAACTTCACGACCAGCAAACTTAATATTAAGCTCATCTTCAATAAATTTGTAGGGCGAAAAATCCTCAATAGGATCAACATGTAAACTATCAATGTTATAACCTCTTTGATGAAATAGTCCTACTACACGTGCCAGTGCTCCAGGCTTATTTTCCATTATTAATGTAAGTTGTCTTTCAATCATGTTTTACTGCCTTTTGATAACCACATATCTTTTAAGCTGCCATTTGGAGCAACCAACATTGGGTAAACATGCTCATTTGGATCTACATATATGTCAACAAAGACTAACTTATCTTTGATTGCAAATGCTTTCTCAATACCTGATTTTAGCTCTGAGTTTTTTGTTATTTTAATTCCTTTATGCCCATAAGATTCAACCAAGCTTTTAAAATCAGGCAACGAATCTTCATAGCTTATTGAAGAATGTCTACCTTCATAATTCATATCCTGCCATTGTTTTACCATTCCTAACGCTAGGTTATTAATGTTAAATATCTTTATTGGCAATTTATATTGCGAGCACGTTGATAGTTCTTGAATGCACATTTGTATGCTTCCCTCACCTGTTATGCAAACTACCTCTTCATCAGGATACGCAAGCTTAACACCCATCGCTGAGGGCAAACCAAAACCCATAGTGCCAAGTCCTCCGGAATTAATCCATTTTCTGGGCTCGTCAAAATGATAGTATTGAGCAGCAAACATTTGATGCTGACCAACGTCTGAAGTCACAAATGCTTTGCCATGTGATGCATGATATATATGCTGAACTACAGCTTGAGGCAAGATCGGATTGCTATCTGATTCTTCTCTATACATCTCATGATTTAATCCATGAGCTTTTTTCCATTCGGCAATTTTCTTATGCCAATCATTAAATCTACTCTTGTCAAACTCACCAAGTCTATTTTTAATTTGTGAATTTATTGCTTGAAGTGAATTTTTAACTTGGCCAAAAACAGCTATGTCAGCCTCAATTATTTTTGAAACAGATGAATGATCTACGTCAAAATGAACTATTTTTGCTTTAGGCGCAAATTTGTCTGGAGTGTTAGTTATTCTATCGTCAAATCTCGCCCCAATTGCAAGTATTAGGTCAGCATTATGCATTGCCATATTTGCTTGATAAGTTCCATGCATACCAAGCATTCCAAGAAATCTTTCATGAGTGGCTGGATATACACCTAAGCCCATTAGAGTATTTGTAACAGGAGCGTCAATATAACTATTTAATTCTCTTAATTCATCAGAAGCATCACTAGAAATAGTTCCTCCGCCAGCATAGATTACTGGTCTTTTTGAATTTATTATTGCATCTACAACTCTTTTGACCTGAGATAATTCAGGCTCTATTGGAGGATTGTATGACCTAATGTTTGCTTCTACTGGATATTCATAATCAAATAAATCATCTGGATTAGTTATGTCTTTTGGTATGTCTATAACTACCGGGCCCTGTCTTCCTGAAGTAGCAATATGAAATGCTTCTTTAACTATTTGTGGAATATTTCTTTGATGATCTACGGTAAAACTATGTTTAACAATAGGTCTCGATATTCCTATCATATCTGTCTCTTGAAATGCATCTGTTCCAATTAAGTGGCTTTGAACTTGCCCAGAAATTACTACCATCGGTATAGAATCCATAAACGCAGTAGCAATTCCAGTAATTGCATTAGTAGCTCCCGGTCCTGAAGTAACCATAACTACGCCCGGTTTCCCTGTTGCTCTAGCATATCCGTCAGCTGCATGTGTAGCACCTTGCTCATGTCTTACAAGAATATGTTGCATCTCCTTTTGTTTAAAAATTGAATCATAAATGTGAAGAGCGGCACCTCCAGGATAACCGAAAATATATTCAACTCCCTCATTAATGAGAGATTGAATCAACATATCATTACCTGCTAATTTCATAATAATTACCTAAGAAAAAGGTTTATACATTAATCTTACTTATAAAGACAAGTTTTTTTAATATTTTTAAATATGTTTTTTAAATATTTTTATTAAATTCTCCATGTCTTTCGGCATTGGTGCTTTAAAATTAAGCATTTCATTTGAATCAGGCTCCATAAAAGACAAACTATAAGAATGTAATGCCTGTCTTGGGAATTCTCTTATAATTTTTTTTAAAGCGGCAGGTGTTTCTTTGGCGATATTTTTTGATGGATTATATGTATTATCTCCAATGATTGGTAATTTTTTGCTGCTTAAATGGACTCTAATTTGATGGGTTCTTCCAGTTTTTATGGATATATCTAATAAAGAATAGTTATGGTAATTTTCTTCAAGTTTTATAAAAGAATGTGCTTCTTTTCCATCAGGCCTTATTGACATCTTTATTCTATTATTTTTATCTCTACCAATTGGATCGATAATTTCAAAACTTCCTAATATTTTGCCGACAACAATAGCTTTATAATTTTTTTTGACTTTTCTTTCTTGAAGCAAATTTACAAAATAATTTCTAAACTTTTCAGTTCTGGCAACTAGAACTATTCCAGATGTATCTTTATCAAGCCTATGAACAATACCAACTCTTGGAATATTTTTAAGTTCTGGAAATCTAAATATTAATCCATTTGCCAATGTTCCAGTATCACAACCTGCGCCTGGGTGCATGATTAAATTGCTTGGTTTGTTAATAATTAAATAATCTTTTTCTTCTTTGATTATTTCAAAGTCTATATCTTCGCCAACCCATGAAGTTTTTTTCTCAGTTACTGGATTAATCTGGATTTCATCATATATACATACTATATCTTTAGGTGAAGCTAATTCATTATTTAATAAAATCCTGCCTTCAATTATCCATTTCTTGTGTTGAGTTCTAGAAAAATCGTTAAAAATAATTGAGCAAGCCTTATCAAGCCTCATATCTGACAATTCCTCAGGCACCTTTTTTAGTATTTCCATATGAACTAATTAAAAAAAAATTGTTCTAATTTTATGTTTTTAGAGAACAATATGTAATTATGCAGGTAAAATGTCCAATCAAATAATGAAACATATAAAAAATTACTATAAATATACTATCTTGATGTTCATAATCTCTTCTGTTCTGATGAGCTGTAATTCTGACGGTCCTGAAGTTGAGCAACCAGAAAAAATATATTATGACCAAGCGCAAAGACGAATGACGGCAAAAAATTTCTATGGTGCTATTGAGTCTCTTGAAGCAATAGAAACTAGATACCCATTTGGCAAATATGCTGAACAAGCGCAGGTTGAATTGATATACGCTCATTTTATGAATTCTGAAACTGAGGCTGCGCATACCGCTGCTGAAAAATTTATCAGGCTGCATCCTAGACATCCAAATATTGATTATGCATATTTTATGAAAGGACTTTCAAGCTATACAAGAGATAGAGAATTTTTAACTAGGGTTTCAGATACAGATCTCTCGAACAGAGATATTTCAGGTGCTAAAGAATCATTTGCCGAATTAACTGAATTCTTAACAAGATTCCCTGATAGTCAATATGTTCCATATGCAAAACAAAGAAACGTCTATTTAAGAAATATGATAGCGAAAAGTGAATTAGCCGCAGCAGACTATTACATCACTATTGATGCTTATGTGGCTGCTATAAGAAGAGCAAACTATGTAATTGAAAATATTCCAAACTCAACTGAGAACTATAGAGCTTTAAAAATTCTTGAACTCTGTTATGAAGCTCTTGGATATTCAGATCTTTTAAATGATGTTAGGGTAGTAATTAACATTAATTATCCTGACGAAGAATCAAGACAACCCTCTAGACAAAGAACCTGGTCATGGAATTTTCTTAATAATTCCAAGCCGCGTCCCAATAATTAAAATTCGTGATAATAAAATTATTACTCTCAATACTAATTCCAGTAGTTAGTTATTTCATAATTAAATCTGCTAAAAATTATATAGATAAGAAATTTTTTTCAAAAGAAAATGAATCTAATCAAATGATAAATTGTTCAACATGTGGAACTTATGTTCATCAATCCATAGTGCTTAAAAAAAATGGTAAAGAATATTGCTCAAAAGAATGCGCAGATTCTTAGTCTTTAATTTTATTCATCCAAATAAACATTGCCGGTATATACAATAAGGCTGTAAGGGTTGCCCCAAGAACTCCAATGCTCATTGCCCAAGCCAATGGCCTAAAGAAAATACTTGCAAATATTAATGGCAAAAATCCGCCTAGAGTCGTTAGAGATGTTGTAATAATATGTCTCGTTGAACGGATTACGACATCAATCACATCTCTTTTAGTCATTTTGATCTGATTAGCTTTTTCTTTAATGTGAGAAAGAACAATTATAGAGTCATTAATAGAAAGACCTATTAAACCTAATGCTCCAATTGTCCCAATGAAGCCGTAGTTTTGCTGTCCTATTTTAAGACCCAGGAAAGAGAGACCAATTGAAAATATTGCAACAGATAAAATCAAAGCAGTTTGCCTGAATGAATTAAGAGCAAAAACTAATCCAATTGTAATTAACAAAATATAAATTATGGCGGAGGAATATATTTGAGATTGAGACTCACCTCTTGATTCAGCCTCACCACCAACAAGCATGGTGTAACCAGGTGGTAAACTTTTCTCAAATTCTTCAACTGCTGTTTGAATATATTGCTCAGTTCCGTATGGCAAAGTTCCAGTCCATATCCAGCCTTCAACATTATTAATTCTTTGGCTATTTCTTCTTGTAACATATGAAGTTGTTTTGTTGATTCTAGAGGTTCCAAAATTTCCAATGAAATCTATCCCATCTTTTGAAGTTATAGAAAGAGAATTAGTATCATTAATTAAGTCTTGAGAATCTTTTATACCCTTCACTCTTATAGGTATCTCCTTGTTAGAATCGAGCATGGAACTAACAACAATTCCATTATTTTCAGCAAATAATTCGTTTACTAATAATTCGGTATTCCTACCAGAAAGAGAAACGTTAGAGCTGTCAAATTCAAATTCTATATTTGTATTAGAGTATCCAGCCTCTGATTTAGTATGACTCACATCTGGAGCATTATTAATTATAAGTTCTAACTCAGAACCAAGTCTTCTCAAAACATTTACGTCATCACCAAGAATTCGATAGCTTATGTCAGAAAAAACAGGAGGTCCAGATTGAAAACTATCCACATAAATTGTCAGATCTGGATTTTTTGCAGATAAAATTCTTGATAATTCTGGTAAGTTATCGATCATTTCATAATAATCCTTTGCATAGAAGACTGCTTGAGCATCGTTGTTTGATCCCTCCTTATCTTCACCACCTACGATATTCATTAAAACTCGTGGCATCCATCTTCCTACAAACCAATAGTCCTTTTCAATCTCTATGAGATTACTGTCAATTACTTCTTGTCTGATTAATTTTGATCTTTCCATAGTCTTTATGGCAGAAGAATTTGTTGGTAACTCAACATGTATTCTAAACATATCTCTATCATTTGCAGGGAAAAAGTCTTTTGGTATGGTCCCAAATAAAATGAATCCAAGAAAAGGTAGTGCGGTTGCAATTAATATTGCTCGTTTTGGTGAGTTAAAACTCCATATTAAAAAATTTTTATATTTTCTGTGAATTTTTTCATTTCTATAACCCTCTTCGTGAACATTGATACTTGCAAAGAAAGGAATACGTTCCATATAGCTCATTAAAACCGGAACCATTATCAGGGCTAGTATTAAAGAAGAGCAGATAGACATTATTACTGTTAATGCCAAGCCGCCTACAAACTCAACGCTTGATCCTTCTCCAGTTACTATTGGCATAAAAGCAAAAACAGTTGTAGCTGTTGCCGCAGCTAATGGAGTCGTTATGTTGACTAACGTTTCATTAATAGATTCTTTTATTGATAATCCAGTAGATCTTCTATATTTATAATCTTCGACTACGATAATTCCGTTATCAATTAATAGCCCTAAGGCGATTATTATTCCAGTAATAGAGGTTTGATGAAGAGGAAGGTCAATTAATCTACAACCTAAAAATACTAACGAAACAGAGAAAGGCAAGATTGCAGTCACAATGATACCTGGTCTAATACCTAAAAAGAAAAAGCTTAGACTCAGCACAAAAAAAGAGGCAATAGAAAAGCTTTTTATTAGTTCATTAAATTTAGTTGAAACATATTTCGATTCGTCATAAATCCTCTCTATTGAAAATTCCTCTGGCAGCGATTGACGCATGTCAGCAACAGCCCTTTCAGCGTTATCTACATAGCTATAAACTCGTTGAGAAAAAGAGCCTGTTGCCGAAACTGATATAACCCTTTTGCCATTGTATAAAAATATGTCTTCAATCGGATAAGCAGGTTGCTTTGATACTGTTGCGATATCCTCTAATCTGATTATCTCAGTTTGATTAATCACTTTTATGGGTATTTCGCCAATTTGTTGGGGGCTTGTAATGTTATCTTTTAGCCTAATAAGAAATTCTGAATACTGATCTGATACAACGCCAGCAGGCTTTTTATTGTCATATGACTTTATCGCAAAACTTATATCTTGATATGTGAGACCTAGAGAAGACATCCTTGCAGAATCAACCTCAATAACTATTTCCTCATCAGCCTCTCCATAAATAGCGGTTTTTTCAGTGGCAGGAATTGAACTTAACTTTCTTTTAAGTTGCTGTGCCAGTCTGGACATCATAATAATTGGCTGCTCACCTTCGCCATTCCAATCAATAACATATTCAACTGTAATGGGCGGTCCTGATGATCTTCTAAGCAGAATATTTGATCCTTCGGGTATTAATATTTGATCAATTTTCCCTTGGACTCGTGACCAAGTTTCTTCTATTAGTTTAGGAGGAACACTTTGTTCCAATTCTACCAATGTTCTTGAAAAGCCTTGTGTAATTGTTGATTCAAGCACATCAATTTCAACTATTTCACGTAATTTAACTTCAAGATCATTTATTACTTGTGTTTCTATCCTTTCTGGCGTGGCGCCCGGATAAGAAATCGTAACAGTAGCCCATCTTTCAGCAAGCTCAGGATTTTCTTGAATTGGTAATGTAAAAGTTGAAGAAATACCAGACAGCAATATAAATGCTAATGTTAGGAAAAGTATTCTTGGTCTATCAAGAAATATACTTAAAAATTTCATATTTGTTAGTTAATTTTTTTGCCTTCAATAACTTTTGATGCTCCACCTAAAACAATTAGGTCATTATCATTGAGAGTTCCGCTTACATAAGCATAATCATTTTCAAAATATATAATTTCAACCAAATCGCTAACAACAACATTATTCGTGTCAATTGTATATACCGACCACAAGCCTTGTTCTGATTGTGAAAGAGATTTAAGAGGCACCCAAGTTCCTTTTGCCTTCCTTGAAATTTTTAGCTGCAGGTTCGCTATCGATCCTGGATTAAAAAAATTATTAAATTTAAATATAGCTAATCTGCTATCTGAACCGCCAGGTGACATTGGCGCTAACTTTGAGAATACTGCTTTTATAGTTTGGCCACCAAATTTAAAATCATATTCTTCTCCTAACTTCATATCATTTAAATAGATAACAGGCACAGAAATATGTGCTTCAACATAATTTGAGTCAATGATCTCAAGTATAGGGATTCCTGAGTTAATTACTGTACCTGTATCTAGGAATCTATTTTGTATAACACCATTGAATGGTGAAATTAGGTTTGTTTGTTCTAATTTTACTTTAAAGAACTCATATTGTGATTGTGCAATAATAAAATCAGATCTTGCCTTATCCAGATCTTGGATAGAGATATGTCCTTGCTCCCTTAAATCTTCAAACCTCTCCAAGACTTGCTTTGATAAATCATAACTAGCTTTAGCTTGATTTAGTTGTGCCGTCGCTTCCCTATCATCTAATTTTGCTAACACTTCATCTTTTAAAACCATATCACCAACATCAACATTTATTTCTTTTATCTTTCCAGGTATTTCAAATGCTAATTTTGATTGTTCAGTTGGCAGGAGCTTGCCTGGAAATTGTTTTGTTATTAAATATGAATCAAGAATTTTAACCTCTAGAACTTCAATAGAAAATATATTTGGTGTAACAAAAAATACTAATAAAAGTAAACATTTAAAATTCTTGAAATTTGACATTTTTAAATAATAATCCTAATGTAAGCAGTGTAAACATTAATGTATTATGTGTGCGGTGTCAACATTATGATAATTATATGAAAGCATATCATCACGGAAATCTTAAAAAAGAACTTATAAAGACTGCATGTAAGTTATGTGAAAGAGATGGGTATACTAAATTAAGTATTAGATCTTTAGCTAAAGAGAGTAACGTTTCTCAAACTGCGCCTTATAGACATTTTAAAACAAAAGAAGATCTTTATGCTGCAATTACAAAAGAAGGATTTGATAAATTAAACAAAGAAATGTCATCAATAACATCTAAAAATTCTAAAGACTATCTCATTAATTGTGGAAAATCCTACATTGATTTTGGCCTAAAAAATGCAAATACTTATGATCTTATGTTCGGAACAGCTGTTGGGAATTATGCAGATTATCCTGAGTTAAGTGATTCAGCAAATAACTTGTTTCAAATCTTGTTGTCTAATTTTAAAAAACTATCAAACGATAACGATGAGACAGTTGCTTTTAAATGTATAACACTATGGTCGATGGTTCATGGATTGGTTGGCATTATTCGTAAGGTTAATATTGCTGGTGATAATAATAAAACTGGTCCAATGCCATTTGCAGGCCAAATTTCTAAAAATCTCGACTTTCATTTAGATAAAGTTATTACAGGACTTGTTGAAACGAAATAATTGTATAATTAGCTATGAAAAAAATTCTACTTTTGCCAATCTTATTGATTATTGCAAGTTGCTCTAATGAGGAGATATACGATAACAGTTACGAGTGGGGCTTTAAAACTTCATATACTTTTAGTTGTACACCCAAACGAGGGAAAGAAGTTTGTGAGTGTGAGGCAGATAAACTTTTAGAAAACTTTTCTCAGAGTGAACTTAACAGTGGTAACCTTGATGATGAAAAGCTTATTTCAATAATAAAAGAGTGTAAAAGCAATTAAGCTCAACAAATTTTATTGATACTCTCCATCAACATACGTTAGAGTTGAAATATCATCTAAGAAATTAGCATTTTCGACCAATCCAACAACTATAGTATGTGTATGATAAGAAGACAGCTTATCAACTTTGCAAAAAATATTAGCCTGAGCGTTATCTAAAAAAGGAATATCATTTAAGTCCCAACTCTTATTATTAAATCTTTGATCATATCTATCTTCATCTGAACAAATATTTGATAATTCTTTCTGGTCTTTATTTAATAAATTGATACAAAATTTTGATCCAATTGTTAAAGTATCATGAATTCTTGATGATTTATTAATGCAGATTAATAGACTAGGCGGATTCATTGATATAGATGTAACAGAAGAAACAGTAATAGCGTTAGGGTTTCCTTCAAAACTCTTATTAGACATTATGCTTACAGAATATATGTATCTGCGCATAGCTAATCTAAAATTATCTTGAATGCTCATAGTATGAATTATACTTAAAGAAAATTAATTTAGATGAAAAATAGTATTCGAATAACAGGAGGGAATCTTAAGGGAAAAAAAATACCTTTCGATTTTAAAAGCTCACTTAGGCCAACATCAAGCAAATTGAGAGAAGTCTTATTCAATTGGGTTCAATTTGAAATACAAAATTATAAATGCCTAGATTTATTTGCTGGAACTGGTGCGCTTGGTATTGAAGCATTATCTAGAGGTGCTAAAAAAACTGTTTTTATTGAATATAACAAAAAGAATTATCTTGCGCTAAAACATTCAATATTGGAACTCGACTTAAATAATCAATCTATGCTACTTTTTAAAGATAGTTTGTCTTGGATAAAAGAAAATGATTTATCAAACTTTGATCTTATATTACTGGACCCTCCATTTAATCAAGATTACGAAAAAAAGGTATTAGAACTTCTTCATAATAATCATAATCTTAAATCTTCATGTAAAATTTATATTGAATTTAGTAAATTTACTGACGTAGAAATACCTGATTCATTTACAATATGCAAAGAAAAAAAGCTAGGTGATGTAAAAGCACTTCTTTTAAAAAATGACAATTAGAATAGCCTCTAGATCTTCAAAATTAGCCTTAGCTCAGGTTGAGGAATTTGTATCAGAATATCAGATATCTGATTATGAAATAATTAAAGTTAAAACAGAAGGAGATATAAAAAGTGCTAAAGGTGAGACTCTATTTGATAAGGCACATTTTGTAACTGATATCCAAAAATGCCTTTTAGGTGGCAAGGCTGATATTGCTATCCATTCAGCAAAAGATACTCCAGCAAAAAAAACTGAAAATATTTCTAGGATATTTTTGCTAAGTAAATCGTCAAAAGATATTTTAATTTATAAAGATGCTGTTAAATTTGATAATGAAATGCGCATAGGAACTAGCAGTCTAAGAAGACAGTTGCAAGCTAAGTATCATTTAGGATCATCAAATGTTTTTAATTTATCTGGAAATATTGATACAAGATTAGAAAAGCTCTTCAAGGGTGAATATGACTGCATAATCTTAGCTAAAGCTGGGTTAGAAAGATTGAGAATGCTAGATGAGCATTCATATGAGGAAATGGAATGGATTACTGCCTCTGGTCAAGGAACATTGGCTATAGAATATGCTGATTATGATCTCTTGAAGATCCCAGGTTTTTCCAAGCAATTAAGTTATGATGAGGAATCTTATCATCAATGTCATTCATTAATCGAAATTGATAGATTGGTCTTAGACAAAATAAATGCTGGATGCAATTCTGCTATTTCTATTCAAACTAAAATCCGAGAAGGTTCTCCACATACGTCTGGCGAGATATACGGAAAAGATAAATACATTAGGTTTTCTGGTTGGACGCAAGCAGAAGTGATTAAGAGTATTGAAAAACAAGATGGGATGAAACTTTTAAATGAACATAATTGATACACGCTCAAATATTAAACCTAGAGATTATAAAAAAGATTTTATAAAAAATATTCCGCTTTTTGAAACAAAAGGAATTGAATATTCGATTTCATTAAATGACTTTACAGATGTTATTTTTCAAAGCATGCCATCTGTTGAATTTTTTGAAGAAAAGGAACAGTTAATTAATAAAAATATTTATTCTATGGGTCCATCTACAAAAAATTTCTTATCACAGAAAGGTTTTGATTCTATCTG
>Ga0163111_10002062_pt1 | contig 12632 bp, 13 predicted proteins | sample CRUFie1St18metaG_FD_109645 | JGI IMG/M metagenome (GOLD analysis project Ga0163111, IMG submission 109645) | Marine microbial communities from the Costa Rica Dome - CRUD Field 142mm St18 metaG | ecosystem: Environmental > Aquatic > Marine > Oceanic > Photic zone | place: Costa Rica: the Eastern... | reverse complement strand
TCTAAAACATGAGAAATAATTATTCTATCAAAATAATTTGATTTAAATGGTATATTTTTACCAGAATAAAATTTATAAAAAATTTTTTTATTTTTACTAAATTTTTTTTTCAAAAATTTAATTGAAAACTTTGAATTTTCCAAAAAAAAATATTTTTCAAAATTATCATTCAAATAATCTATATGCGGTGATGTACCTGCACCTATTTCTAAAATTTTTTTTTTTCTTTTCCCAAATGGTTCAACTTTAATATCGGTCTCAAGATTTGTGTGGCAAATATTCATAAAAAAACCTACTGAACCACTATCCTGATATTCACTATATTTTTTTTCTAATTTTTTAAATTGCTTATTTTTATACATAATTTTTTCCAAAGAAATGAATACTTCTTAACTGACTTCCAATGATCAATGATATTAGAGAAAAAATTACAAATTTTAACAAAAAAATAAAAGCTGATGCCATAAAAAAAATTATACTTAACTTATCACCAATTAAAAAATAAAAGCTATTAAATGAGAAAAAAATTGAAACTAATAATGAATATTGAATAGTTTTATTTTTTAATTTTAAAATCAAGGGTATTGTAAATATTAAAAACATCAATCTATAATCTGCATTGGATCCAATAATATAAGTACCAACATATATAGATGCTCCAACGATAAAATCTTTATTAAATTCTAGTTTCAGATCAATTTCCTCTGATTTATTATAACCAACCATAATTAAAGATAACGAATAAATTGCAAAAAAAACTACTATTAGATATCTAAAAAAAGCTAAGTTATCTTCATTTAAAAATAAATTATATTCTTCTGATAAATGATAAGCTGCTTTTAACATTGTTCTTGATCCGTAGGCAATAGGTAAAGCCATTTCGATTATATTATTATTTATATTATCTAAATTCTTAAGGTAAAAAGTAAAGACAATGATTATAAAGCTCACTATTAAAGCGAATAATATTTTTTTATTTTGCAAAAATATTGAACATAAAAAAATTGGAAAATACTTTAAAAAAAAACCAAAAAAAATAAGAGTTATTTGAAAAAATTTTTTATTTGATAATAAAAGCATATAAGTAATTAGAAAAATTACTATGTCTGTTGATAAACGTTCTATTAGTATAAAATTTGTAGTTGAAAAAAAAAGTAAATAAAAGAAAAATTTGTGAAAGGGTTTTTGAAATTTTTTTTGATAATCAAAAAGAAAAAATAAATAAAAAAATAATAAAATGAAAGCTGAAAACTTAAAGAAAATAATCTTATTTAAATTTAAAAAATCAAAAAGATATACCCAAATTTTTGGATGACTACTAATTTTTGCATTACCTTCATTAATCAAATTACACTCTTCATTATAAATATCTATATTCTTATTAAAACATTCTAAAAAATATACATGTGCTTTAAAGTCTGAAAAGGGAATGTAATTTGGTGGTATTTTTAAAAAGCTCCAAAAATTTGACCAAATAATATTTTCATTGGATAAGAAAATAATTAAAGAAGTGATAAAAAGAGCAAAAAATATTTTAATATATAAAACTTTATCAAATTTAAGTTTCATTAAATTTTAATCTAATCTCAGACTTTTCAATTCTTCACCAATCATTTCTTTAATTAAATCTTTAACTTTAATTTTTGGTTTCCAGCCCAATTTTCTATGCGCTTTTTTGGAACTTCCAAGAAGTGAATTAACTTCTAAAGGTCTATAATAAGCTTTATCACAAGCAACAATCAGATTTCCATTTTGATCATAAGCTTTTTCATTTATTCCTTTACCTTTCCATTTAACTTTGATTTTTAATTCATTTAAAACAATATTTACAAATTGTTTTATATTTATCTGCTGCCCGGTTGAAATTACAAAATCCTCCGGTTTTTTTTGTTTTAACATTAACCACATTGCCTCAACATATTCTTGAGCATGGCCCCAGTCTCTCTTTGCATACAAATTTCCCAGATATAAAGTTTTTTGTTTTTTAAATTTGATTTTACATAAAGCCTGAATAACTTTTCTAGTAACAAAAGTCTCACCTCTTCTTGGACTCTCATGATTAAATAAAATTCCATTACATGCAAATATTCCATAACTTTCTCTATAATTTATAGTTATCCAATGAGCATATAATTTTGCAACACCATAAGGGCTTGCTGGATAAAAAGGTGTATTTTCACTTTGTGGAATTTTTGCATTTCTTCCGTAGAGTTCTGAGGTACCAGCCTGATAAAATTTTGTTTTTTTTACTAAATTATTAAATCTGATTGCCTCTAATATTCTTAATGTTCCAAGTGCATCTGCATTAGCTGTATATTCCGGTGACTCAAATGAAACAGCAACATGAGATTGGGCTGCAAGGTTGTATATTTCATCTGGTTTAATTTGCTTTACTAATCTAGTTACTAAAAGAGAGTCTGTTATATCTCCATAGTGTAAAATTAACGATCTTTTTTTTGTGTGTGGATCTTGATATATATGATCAATTCTACCAGTATTAATGGAAGAAGATCTTCTCTTAACGCCATGAACTATATATTTTTTTTTTAAAAGGAACTCAGCTAAATAAGATCCATCTTGACCTGTTATCCCAAAAATTAATGCAACTTTTTTCATTTTAAACTTTTTTTTTAATTAAAAATAATTTTAACATTTCAATTAATATTAATAACCCATCTTTTATAGCATTAACTTTCTTTTTACCACCAATTCTGGATCTTTCATAACTTGGTAAAGTTACATATTTCATATTTAAATATTTTGCTTTAATAGGAAGTTCTACACAAATTCTAAAATCTGAGTTCTTTAAGTTCAATTTTTTGAATGATTCTGTTTTTCCAAGTATAAAAGTGAATAAAATATCAGAGATATTTAAGTTAAAAAATAAATTTCCTATGAATGAAAAAATTTTGTTTCCAATAAATGTAACTAAATCATCATCATCACTACCACCACCTGGTTTTTGATACCTAGAAGTAAAAACTAAATCTTTATCAGAACAATTACTAAGCATGGTGTGTAAATATTCAGGATTCATTGAACCATCAGCATTAATAATGCAACAATAATCTGTTGTTACTGAATTTATTCCCTCAATTAATGCACTTCCATATCCTGAATTTTTTTGTACAAGAATTTCTAAGTCTTCAAAATTTTTTATACTTTCTAATGTCAGATGATCTTCTTTTTGCAATACAATTTTTTTTGCACAATTATATTTTTTTAACTCATTTAAAAAAACGGGTAAAGACTCGACTTCTTCTTTTGTTGGAATTATTAAAGTCAAATTTCTCATTACAAATTTTTATTACAATAAATATATTCAAATGTCTTTCTAAACATCATCTTAATTTTAAAAACTTTTTCAAAATTTTTTTCTTTAAGATAATTATGTATATAAGATAAATTATATTTTTTTTTAAACATATCATGAAAATGATGTTCAAAATATATATATTTTACTTTATGTATATCTTCCCCAAGCCCCATAATAACATTAAAGTCATATCCCTCTGTATCAATTTTTAAAAACCCAACTTTTTCAATGTTATTTTTGATTATGAAATTTTTTAAAGTTTCTACTTTTACTAAAAAAGTTTGCTTAATATATTCACCCTTTCGTAAAGATAAAATTTTTTTTTTTCTATTAAAGTACTTTGATCTTTCATTGATATTAAGAAGTGTTGTTGATTGAGACTCAACTGATTGATTTAGTCGTAATTCCCCATCAATATTACCTAATGCTCGATTAAAAATTTGAATTCTTTTATCATTTAATTTTTCAACATTTTTTTGAAGAATTTTATAGTTTATAGGAGATGGCTCAAAAGCAAAAAAATTATTTATCTTAAAGTTTTTACTGAATAAGTTTATAGTTTCTCCATGATGACTCCCTACATCAATTAAAACATCGATATTATTGAATTTTTCTTTTTTTAAAAAATTGATTATTCTTTTTTTATAAAAAAAATCAAATAATGATAAAATTTTGATAATTAATTTGATATACATGAATTAATTTAAATAAATTCTAAAATGTCTCTAGTATCAATAATTCTTCCATATTACAAAAAAATAAATTTTTTTTCATCTACCTATAAATCAATTATTGAACAAAGTTATCAAAATTACGAATTAATAATTATTTATGATGATGAAGATCTTTCAGAACTTAGAATGATAAAAAAAATTATTAACAAAAATCCAAAGGTCAAAATTCTTTGTAATATTAGAAATTTAGGTGCTGGTCTATCTAGAAATTATGGGATTAAAAAATCGCGAGGAAAATTTATTTCATTTATTGATGCTGATGACATTTGGTCCAAAAACAAAATTAAAGAACAAATCAAATTTATTCAAAAAAAAGGTCATGATTTTATATGTTGCAATTACAGAAAAAAGTTTGATACTAAAATAATTAATGTTAAATCTAAGTATAAAATTGATTATCAAGATCTCTTAAGTTCATGCTCAATTGGACTTTCTACGGTAATGCTAAGAAGAAAAATAATTGATAATAATTTATTTTCAAAATTAAGAACACACGAAGATTTTTCAGCATGGCTTAAAATAATGAGAAAAAATAGAATTTCTTGTTTTAACCTAAATAAAACTTTAGTTACTTGGAATTATGATGAAAAATCCCTATCTTCTAATTTTTTTCAAAAGATATTTGATGCATATCAAGTTTTTAGATTAAATGAAAATTTTTCTTTAATTAAGTCATTAATACATTTATTTGTCCTATCAATTAATTCTTTAAAAAGAAAAATAAAATTTTTGTAAATGATTAAAAATATCTGTAATGAAAACATTGAATATTTATTGGCTTATCTTTTAATTATTTTGCTTCCACTAACAATAATTACCTCTTCTTTGATAATGAATTTAGATGTTATTTTATTATCACTAGTTTTTCTATTTGTTAAAATAAAAGAAAAAGATTATAAAATTTTTAATAATAAATTTTTTATATTAACATTATTTTTTTTTATTTTTCTTATTCTAAATCTTTACAATTCTATAGATTTTTCAAATTCTCTTAATAGAACTTTTGGTTTCTTAAGGTTTATATTTCTCTCATTTGCTCTAGCTCATTTCATTTCATTCCAGAATTTTAGATATATGAGATTAATATTTTTATCTTGGTTTTTTATTTTTGCCTTTGTAAGTGTAGATCTTATAATTGAATTTATATTCGGTCAGAATATTTTTGGTTTTAGCAATCAATTCCCAGGAAGACTCTCTGGTATGCTCAATGATGAATTAAAAATAGGAGGTTATTATTTTGGATTTATTTTAATCGCACTATCGACATTTTTTCATTTTTATGAAAAAAAATTGGGAATATTTTTAATTGTACTATTTATGGTTGTTGGGTTGTTGATAGGCGAAAGGTCAAATTTTATAAAAATAATTTTTTCACTATCGTTGTTTATTATTTTTTTAAATATTATAAACATAAAACTAAAAGCTTTTTTATCCATAACAATAATCTGTTCAACTTTTTTGATAATTCTTGCAAATTCAGAAATAAAAAATAGATTTCAAAATCAATTTATTAATTACATTTATAAAAATGGATTGATACAATATTATTATAATTCTGTGTATGGAGCACATTATGATTCTGCGATTAAAATTGCAAAAAATCACATGTTGTTTGGTATTGGTTTAAAAAATTTTCCTATCGAATGCCAAAAAGAAAAGTATATTGATGAAAAATTTACTTTTCATTCCACTAGATGCTCAACTCATCCGCATCAATTACACCTTGATATTCTCACAAGTTTGGGCGTAGTTGGTTATTTATTTTTAATGATAACTCTTTTTTATTTAATAATAAAAAATTTACATATCTATAAAAAAACTCAAAATCTATTCACTCTATCCTGTATTATTTTTTTAATTTCTACATTATTTATCCCAGTACCATCTGGGAGTTTTTTTACTAGTTATGGTGCAACTATTTTTTGGGTGAATATTGGAATTCTACTCGCCTTTGAAAAAACTTACAAAAATTAATTTTTAATTTTTTTTTTAAAGAAAAAATAAGAAATTAAATAAATAATTATATTCATAATTAAAAAAACTATAATTACTGAACTTTTGTAACCATAAATTTTATTTATTACCAAACTCAATAAAAAATAACAATTAATTGAAATTGATACACATAAATGAGCTATTTGATTATTTCTAATTTTTATTGAAAAATATTTATACATAAGTTGATGTAAATGTTGAGTATCTGGTTCATATGTTTTTTTTAAGTATTTCAATCTTCTAATAATGGAGAATAATAATTCAAAACATGGGTACCATAAAAGTGAAATTATAAAAAAAGGTGATAAGTATGGATTGGCTCTAGCAAAATCTATTAGATAAATACCTAAAAAAAAGGCTAAAATGTAAGCACCAGCATCACCTAAAATAACTTTTCCATTTAAGTTAAAAAATAATAAAACTAACAAGACTATTAAGTAATCTTTTAATATCTCTGGATTATGCAATAATTCATTAAATGTGGTTAATAAGAAAGCTGTTAAAATGATATTATATCCAATTAGCAAAGTATTGATACCGTCTATGAAATTATTTCCATTTAGTAGAATCATTAAACAAAAAATTGTAAATGATTTATTAAAATAAGTATTATTTAAAAAAAAATCTATAATGTAAATATTTGATGATGGAATTTGAAAGTCCTCAATTATAATAAATAAAATTAATAAGATAAATTGTAATAAAAATCTTAATTTTGGACTTTTAAAAACTTTAATATCTGAAAAGAAACCTAAAAAAAAGATTATGCTTAAAAAAATCATAAATGATAAATCGAAGTAATTTTTTTCAAAGAAAAGAAATAAGCAGTAAGTAAAAAAAATTATTCCACCAATTGAAAGAGTTTTTTTTGTTGACGAGAATCTTTTATGTTTTTCAATCTTAAAGTCTATAAATAAATTTTTTTTATTTGAAATATAAATTATTAAAAATGAAAAAATTAAGAAAAAAATTAAAAAATAACTCAGCATACCTATTTTAAAATTTGATTTAATTTCTGATAGTGGCAAAATAAAGAATATTTTTTAGAATTTTTTTTCAAAATCACTTTTTTTTTTAATTTTATTTGCTGACTATCATTTAAGAAACTGTTAATTTTATTCTCTAAATCATTAATATCATTATTTTTAAAAAGATAGCCACCTTTATCATTTTCAAGAAACTCTTCTGGACCATTGGGACAATTACTAGATATAACAATTTTACCACAAAATGCAGCTTCTACCATTACCGCACCAGGATCTTCCCATAAAGAAGTTGAAATAACAGCCAAGGAATTTTTTATTAAAGGAAATATATTTTCTACATGTCCAAGTAAAAAAACATTTTTTTCTAATTTTTTTTGTTTAATTAGATTTTGTAATTTATTTTTTCTTTCTCCTTCACCTGCAATATAAAGGCTTAAATCATTATTGTTTTTTAAAACTTTTGAAAAAGCATTTATTAATAATATTTGATTTTTTTGTAATGTTAATCTACCAATATTTAAAAAATATTTTTTATTTAATAAATTTTCATCTAATTTATTTTTAATATTATTTTTAATCTGTTTTACGTTTAAGATAGGATCATATAATATTTTAATTTTTTCTTCAGGAAATATGTGGTGAGCTATCATATTCTTTTGTGTTTGAACAGACGGACATGTAATTAAAAATATTTTTTTTGATATTGCTCTCCAAAGAAATTTTCTAAAAATTGTTAATTTTGGAAAACCTGAAATTCTTAAAATAAACTTTGTATCAAACTTAAAAAAATATAATAATAAAAGTGGTATTATTGTTATAAGATGAATGATTAAATAATCAGGCTTTTCTCTATCAAGAATTTTTTTTAAATGGCTGATTTTTAAAAAAAAAATTATCAGATATAATAATCTAGATTTAAAAAAACCCGAAATTGGGATAAATTTAGCTAAGTTTAATTTAGAAACTTTGAAATAATCAATATTATTTTCCTGAAAATTTTCTTTATATTTTTCCCATTCACCTGCAACATCTAAAATTGAAACATTTATTTGTTCTTTTGAAAATTTTTTAATTGAGATCGCTGAATTTATTACATTTTTAATAGTTGCAACATTAGAAATATGTGGAGACCAGTAAAAAATTTTTTTCATATGTTATATTAATACATATATATTAATATTTTAATTTGTATTGCATACAATAAAAAATGCTATAAATAAACAACGTTAATTTTTATGTTGCTTCTAAATGAAATTAAAATCTAAAAAGTTTAAAAAATTTTCAGATCATACAGGATCTTTGGTACCTTTCTACACAGATAAATCTTTTAATAATTTTAATATTAAAAGAATGTTTTATATATATGGAAAAAAAAAATTTATGAGAGCAAACCACGCTCACAGAAAATGTAATCAAATTTTAATACCTATATGTGGTACTATTAAAGTGGATATAATTAATTTAAAAAAAAAAAAGAAAACTTTTGTTCTTAGTGATAAGAATAAAAAATATCTTTTAGTGCCCTCATTTCATCTTATGAGAATTTACTTTCTTCAAGAAAGAGCAGTTTTACTAACTTTATGTGATTATAAATATGATAAAAAAGAATATATTCAAGAAGAAGAATTTTATAACTTATGAATTATACAAATTGTCGAATAAATAAAAGAAAATCAAAAATTTTTTTAGATTTAGGAAAAATGCCTCTTGCCAATGGTTTTATTAAAAAAAATAAAATAAAAAAAGAATATTTTTTTCCTTTAAAGACTGCATTCAACGAAAGTTTAAGTTTATTCCAATTAGTTAAAAACCCATCACCAAAAAAAATGTTCAACAAAAAATACCCATTTTATACTTCTAGCTCAAATTATATGAAACATCATTTTCGTAAATTTGCATCATTTGTAAAAAAAAAATATCTTAAAAAAAACTCACTTATAATTGAGATTGGATCAAATGATGGAACGTTTTTATCTAACTTTAAAAAAAAAAATTGTTATGGTTTTGAACCTTCAAAAAGTGTTCATGATGTTGCAAGGAAAAATGGAATAAATAGTATAAACAAGTTTTTTAACTTAAAGAATATAACTTCATTAAAAAATAATTTCAAAAACTTTGATTTAATTGTTGGATCAAATGTTTTTTGTCATATCCCAGATCAAAAAAATTTAATTAAAACTATTGACAAATTACTTAGTGATAAAGGCGTATTGATACTAGAAGAACCTTATTTAGGATCAATGTATAAAAAAATTTCTTACGATCAAATTTATGATGAACATATCTATATGTTTTCATTAACATCAATAGAAAAAATTTATGAATTATATAATTTTAAACTCATTGATGCCATACCCCAAAAAACACACGGTGGTTCCATGAGGTATATTTTGAAAAGAAAAGGAGAAAATACAAATAAAAGCAAAAGATTAATTGAGCTTCTAAAGTATGAAAAACAAAAAGAAATAGGAAATTTTAGAGGTTGTTTAAAATTTAAAAAAAAGGTTGAAAAATCCAAAATTAACTTAAATAACAAAATTAAGAAAATATTATTAAGTGGAAACAAAATATGCGGATATGGCGCGACTTCAAAAAGCACCACAATTCTTAATTATTGTGGAATTAATAATAAAATGATTGACTGCATTTATGATACTACTCCTGATAAAATAGGTAAACTTTCCCCGGGCATGCATATTCCAATCGAGAACTACAAAAACTTTGAGAAATCAAAATACAAATACGTATTTTTATTTGCATGGAATCATAAAAAAGAAATTCTAAAAAAAGAAAAAAAGAAAAAAAATCTCAAATGGTTCAGTCACTTAAATTAAAAAAAAATATTTTAATAACGGGTGCAAATAGTAGATTCTGTAAGTATCTAAAGACAGATTTGGCACATTATAAAACTTTTTTTACTACAAAAAAAAACTTTAACATTTTAGATTTTAATCAAATGAAAAAGTATATAAAAAATAAAAATATAAAATACTTAGTTCATATTGCGGGTCTTTCTAGACCAATGAATCTACACGAAAAAAAAATAGATCTTAGTATAAATTTAAACATTATTGGAACAGCTAATATAGTTAAACTTTGTAATCAAAAAAAAATAAAGCTGATCTATTTTTCAACTAATTACGTTTATCCAGGAACCAAAGGAAATTATAAAGAACAAGATTCTCTAAGTCCCATTAATAATTATGCTTGGTCAAAATTAGGAGGCGAGTCTTCTGTTCATTTATATAAAAACTCATTAATTTTAAGATTATGCATGACTGATTATCCATTTACTCATAAAAAAGCTATTAAAGGTGCAAAATCAAGTTTTATTTTCAATAAAACTGTCTCTAAACTAATTCCAAGTTTATTAAACGAAACAGGTGTCATTAATATTGGTGGAAAAAAAAGAGACATATATCAATTTGCAAAAAAATTTAGTAACAAGAAAATTAAAAGTATAGATGCAAATAAAGTTAAAAATTTCCCAAAGGACAGTTCTATAAATACATCTAAATTGATAAAGTTATTAAAAAAAAGAATTACTTTAAATAAAATTATTTTTTAATGCTTACCATAATTTTAATAGTTTATAAAACAGATAAAAAAAAACTACGAAATATTTTAAGTAAGATTGAGAAAAAATATCCAATAATAATTGTTGATAATTCAGAAAATTATGATTTTACAAAATTTAGAGTTTCTAAAAAAACAAAAATAATTAGATCTAAAAATATTGGAAATGGTGCAGGGATTAATTTAGCTTTAAAAAAATGTAAAACAAATTATGCTTTATGCCCAGATATTGATACTCACTTTAAAAAAGATTTTATAAAAAAATTTTTTAAATTCTCACTTAAAAATAAAAATTTTTCTATAATGATACCTAACCATGGAAATATAAAATCAAAAAAAAATTTAATTGAAAAATATGATGGAGAAGGATCAATCATGCTTTTTAATAAAAAAAAGTTAAAAAAAATAGGGTTTTTTGATGAAAAATTTTTCTTATATTTTGAGGAGATAGATTTATTTAAAAGATGTAAAAAAAATAATCTTAAAGTTTATTATGCAACTAAATTCAAAATTAAACATCATCGAGCATCATCTATTTCGATAGATTTGAATAAAATTAATAACTTAAGAGCATGGCATTATATGTGGTCTATGTTTTATTTTTATAAAAAGAATTATGGTTTTTTTAAAGGTATAAAAAAAATTTACATCCTTTTTATAAAAGATTTTATAATGATGATATTTTCTTTACTTTTAATGAATAAAAATATTTTTAATTATAGATTTAATAGATTATACGGAACCATTTCATCAGTTCTTGGATTTAAATCATTTAAAAGACCATAAAATATAAAATTTTTTATTTCATTAATTATTATTAAAATAACATTAATGACTATTTATATTTTTGATAAAATCCTATAAAAGTTTCTGATGAATATACTTATTACAGGAGGTTTAGGACACATTGGAACACATTTATTAAGGTTTATTAACAAAATAAATAGATTAAATAAAGTTTACATAATTGATAATAATTCAAGTAATAGAATTAATTCAATTTTTAACTTTAAAAAAAAAAATTTAAATTTAATTATTGATGATCTGTGTAATAAGAATTGTTTTAAAAAAATTAAAGGTAAAATTGATATAGTTATTCACTTAGCATCCATAACAGATGCAGAATCTAGTGTTAAAAATAAAATAAAAGTTAGAAACAATAACTTAAAATGTTTTTTAAATGTAATTAACTTTTCAAAAAAAAATAAATGTAGGTTTATCCATATATCTTCTACAAGTGTTTACGGCTCAAATAAAAAAATAGTAGATGAAGATTGTAAAGAACTCAAACCTCAAAGTCCTTATGCTGAGATAAAACTTATTGAAGAAAACTATCTTAAAAAAATGAAAAATTTTAATTATATCACCTTAAGATTTGGTACAATAGTTGGTTATTCATTGGGTATGAGATTTCATACTGCGGTAAATAAATTTTGCTACAATTCAATTATGAATAAACCCATTACGGTTTGGAAAACTGCTATGGATCAATATAGACCTTATTTATCTTTAGATGATGCTTTTAAAACACTTAAATTTATTATTGAAAAAAAATATTTTGATAATCACATTCATAATGTTTGTTCCAAAAATTATACAGTTAGACAAATCTTAAATTTTATAAGAAAAAGTAAAAATAAAATTTCTGTTAAATTTACTAAATCTAAAATAATGAATACACTTTCATACGAAGTCGTTTCAAAAAACAGACTTATGAAAAATATACGATTAAAAGGAGATATTGAATCTGATATAAAGAAAATTTTTTCTTCTTTTAAATTTATTAATTAAAAATTTATTCTAAATAAATTATCTTTGAAAAAATTGAACAATTTTTTTTGAAACATAATTAATTTCTTTTTCTGTATGTTCCTCTGAGATCGGTAAACTTAAAATATTTTTACCCAAATTTTTACTATTTTTTAAATTTTTGCCATTCGGAAAAAATTTTAATTCATTAAGCATATATGGATAATGAATCATTGTATCAATGCCACTTTTATGTAAATACTTAATTAAACTATC
>Ga0163111_10002061_pt1 | contig 12632 bp, 13 predicted proteins | sample CRUFie1St18metaG_FD_109645 | JGI IMG/M metagenome (GOLD analysis project Ga0163111, IMG submission 109645) | Marine microbial communities from the Costa Rica Dome - CRUD Field 142mm St18 metaG | ecosystem: Environmental > Aquatic > Marine > Oceanic > Photic zone | place: Costa Rica: the Eastern... | reverse complement strand
TTTGATTAATTGCATCTTCAAATTTATAATTTTTAATTTTTTTGAAATTTTTAATTTTATATGTTTCAATATTTCTCTTTAAGATTTTCTTATCTTTAATAATCATCATTTGATTGTTTTTTAAATACTTAACATTTTGAAAAAATGTTTCGCCATTAGTTATTGTGTCAGAAATATAAAAATCAACAAAAGCTTGTTTGTTAACTTTTTTATTGAAATTGATTAATTTAAAAAAACTATCAGGAGTTGATGAAAAGTATATCATATCCTTATTTTTATAATAATATAATGGGCATATACCATATCTATCTCTTGCAATAATTTTTATATTCCTGGAGATGTTGTAATATATGAATGCAAATTGACCTTCGATTAATCTAACAAATTTTTCACCCTCTAAATTTATACCGTTTACAATTACTTCAGCATCATTAAGTGTTAAAAATTTACAACCATACTTATCAATCAATCTTTTTTTTAATTTTTCATAATTATAAATTTCTCCATTCATAATTATTATTGACTTCTTATCATAACTAAACAAAGGCTGATTAGCGTTTTTTGAAGTATCTTTTGTTGCCAATCTTGCAACAATTAACGACAAATTTTTTTTTTTATTAAACCAAATATTTTGATTATCTGGACCTCTTGTCTTTATTTGTTCTAATAAAACTTTACACTCACTTAAATTGATTTTATTTTTATTTAAACTTAAAATAGCTGAAATGCCACACATGATTGACGACCTATACCATTATTAAAACTTTATTCAATTATTGATATCATGAGTTTTTGTATTTACATTAAGTTAAAATTATATAAAGAATTATTTTTTTTTATTTAATGAATGATATTGTTTTTATCACAGGCGCAGGTAGATCTGGTACAAATTTAATAGCAGGTATTTATGATAGCCATGAAAAAGTTAATGTATTTCCTGGCGAATTTCCTTTTTACAATATTCTCTCTAAAATTAATTTAAACTCTTGTATAATTTCAAATAACGAAACTAAAAAGCAACTGTTAGAATTTTTTATCAAAAGGTTTGATAAAGACAAAAAAAAATTTAAAAAACAACTTAATTTCAAAAAATATAAAAAATTCCACTTATCTTTTTTGATCAGTAAAGCATCAAATTTTTATTTTAAAAAAAAAAGAATTATTCTTATAAATACCCAACATGAAAATATAGATTTTTTGTTAAATAACTTTAAAGAAGCAAAAATTATTCATATGCTAAGAAATCCTTTAACACAAATAAATTCACGTTATTTATTAAGGCATGGAGATTGTTCTAAAAGATATGGGGGAGATGAGTTTCCAATTTCTTTTTTAAGAAGTTATAATACTTTTAAACAAGCTTACAGATACAAAGATGATCCTAGGGTATTAATAATTAAGCTTGAAGATTTAACAAAAAGTAATGAGCCGGTTATTAAAAAAATCAATAGTTTTTTAAAAGTTAAAAAAGAAACAGATAAAATTAAATTAACAAGATTTAATGGTAAATTCATAAGCACAATAAATGGAAGATATGTTGAAACAGAAAAAATTGTTAATATTAAATCAGATTATTCTTGTCTATTACCAAACGATCTTTATTGTATAAACAAAATTAAATATGCAAAATATTTTTATACAATAAAAAAATTTAATTATTCTCGTCCAAATATTTTTTTATATTTTTTTAGGCATTTTGGATTTATTGGAAAAAAAAGAAAGTTGACATTTAATTTTATTGATTTAGCTAAACTTTTTTTTTATACCATTAAAAATTATAAAACTGATAAGAAAGTGAAAATTAAATTTTTAAATTTTGCTAAATATGAAAAGTAATAAAATTGGAATATATAGCACTATAGGACCAACTTCTTTAAATAAAAAATTTTTAAACTTTGCAAAAAATAAGGTTTCTCTTCTTAGATTGAATATGTCTCATATAGACTTAAAAAATTTGGAGAATCAAATTCAAACGATAAGAAAATTTTCTAATATTCCAATTTGTATAGATACTGAGGGCGCTCAAATCAGAACTAAATATAATCTCAAAAAAAAATTTACAACTGGAAAAAATATAAAAATATCAAAAAGTAAAAAAAGAAATTTTTTAAGATTATACCCAGATAATGTATTTGAATTATTAAAAACTAAGGATATTCTAAGCATAGGTTTCGAAGGTTTAAAATTAAAAATTTTAAATAAAAACGAAAAATTTATTAATGCAAAATGTATTCAACAGGGTACTTTAGAGAATAACAAAGGGGTATCAGTAGATAATAGATTTATTAAGCTAAATCCACTGACTAAAAAAGATTATGAATGTATAAAAATTGGTAAAAAATTGAATATTAAGTATTTTGCATTGTCATTCACAAATTCTGTAAATGACATAAAATATTTTGAAAAATTAATACCTAAAGCACATAAAATTTTCAAAATTGAAAGTAAAATGGCTATTAAAAATCTAAATGAAATTATGAAGAGTGGAAAAGAATTCCTTATTGATAGAGGTGATTTGTCTAAGGAAATTGGAATTTTAAATGTACCTTATCAACAAAGAAGAATATTAAAAAAAGCAAAAAAGTTGAAAAAAAAAATCTCCATTGCAACAAATTTTTTAGAAAGTATGATTGTATATCCTTATCCTACAAGGGCTGAGGTAAACGACGCCTACAACGCTCTAGAACAAGGTACTAACAATCTAGTATTAGCTGCGGAAACTTCAATTGGTAAATATCCAGAGGGGTGTGTATTATTGCTAGATTCTTTAATAAGAAAGTTTAAAAAAAAATAATAATTTGTTCGTTGTTTATCATGCAAATTAATTTATATAATTTGTTTATAGAGTATAAAAATTTTAAAAGATTATGAAAAATCAGAATTTTTTTGATAACTATAAATTAGTCATTATTGATTTAATCAAGAAAATAAACACCAAAGATCTAAAGCAAGCTTTTATTGAAATTAATTTAACCTCGAAAAGAAAAGGTAAAGTTATTGTTTTTGGTAACGGAGCAAATACTTCAACATCTTCTCACTTTGCTACTGATATGACTAAAAATGGAAAAATAAGAACAATTTCCTTAAATGATCCAAATTTAATAACTTGTTTTTCAAATGATTATGGATTTGAAAGGTGGATTGAAAAAGCAATTGAATACTACGCTGATAAAAATGATTTAGTAATATTATTAAGTGCAAGTGGAAATTCAAAAAATTTAGTTAATGCTGCAAAATATTGTAGAAGGAATAATATCAAAACATTATCAATAACAGGTTTCAACAAAAAAAATAAGCTTCAAAAACTTACAAATAAAAAAATTTTCATTGATTCCAAAGGCTACAATTTAATAGAGATAATTCAAAATATAATTTTATTATCATTGGTAGATAAAAAAATAGGTAAAACTATTTATAGCTCAAATCTTTAATTAAAATGAAAATAAAATCAAAGTATATCACTAAACTTGAAAAAAAAGCTTTAGAATTAAGAAAAAAAACTTTTTTATTATTTTTAAAAAAAAAAGAAGCTCACTTAGGTGGAAGCTTTTCTATGATAGAAATTTTAATTTCTTTATATGAAAAAATACTACAAAAAAATGATAAATTTATATTGAGTAAATCCCATGCTTCTTACCCAATGTGTATTTTATTAAAAGATAAAAACCTAAATCCAAAAATAACTACTCACCTAGAGATAGATAAAAAAAACGGTATTCATTGTACAACTGGTAGCTTAGGCCACGGATTACCAATATCTACTGGAATAGCTTTTGCAAAAAAAAAATTAAGAAAACCAGGGAAAACTTATGTATTAATAAGTGATGGAGAATGCCAAGAAGGTACAACCTGGGAGTCGTTTTTAATTGCTGCAAAACATAATTTAGATAATTTGGTTGTATTGATTGATTATAATAAGATTCAAGCGCTTTCAACTTTAAAAGATGGTTTGCCTTTAGACAACCTTTATAAAAAATTGAAGTCCTTTAATTGGAATTGTATAAATGTTAAGAATGGTCATTCATTTAAGACAATTATTTCCTCATTAAAAAAAAAACAAAAAAAAAATAAACCTACAGCAATAATTTTTAATACAATTAAAGGAAAGGGAATAAAAGCATTTGAAAATGATCCTGTATGGCATGCAAGAAAACTTCAAGGGGAAGAAATTATAATCGGAAAAAAAGCACTTGGTATTAAATGAGAAGAAGATTTGGAAAAATTATAAATAATTTAGCTTTTAAAGATGAAAAAATAGTTTTAATTGTCGGAGATATTGGGTATGGAATATTTGATGAATTTAGGAAAAATCATCCTAAAAAGTTTTATAATTTTGGGATTTGTGAACAAAGCATTATAAGTTGTGCTTCTGGTATGGCGATTGAAGGTTTAAAACCTTGGGTATATACAATTACTCCATTTTTAATTGAAAGACCATTTGAACAAGTAAAATTAGATATTGATCAACAAAACGTTAACGTAAATCTTGTTGGTTTTGCAGATTACCCAAATTTGGGACCTACGCATTCTGAACTTGATGGTAAAAAACTCAGTAAATTATTTAAAAATATTGTTTCCTATTTTCCAAAGAATGGAGAAGAAACTGAAGAAGTTGTTTTAAAAAGTTATAAACATAAAGGTCCTAATTTTATAAGTCTTAAAAATGACATTGATCTAAATAAAAATTGGTAAATGAAAAATAAAGAATTAGATATAATGAGTCCAAATCATAAAAAAACAAAAAGAAATTATATTTCTAGAATGATGAACTCCAAAGTAAATTGTATGATTGAAGCAAAAAAATATGGAAAAAATTATTGGGATGGTTCACGAAAATATGGATATGGAGGATATAAGTATATCGAGGGTAGATGGTTGCCTGTTGCCAGAAAGATAATTAAAAAGTTTAAATTAAATAATAAATCCAAAATTTTAGATGTAGGTTGTGGAAAAGGCTTTTTGCTTTTTGAGATAAAAAAAATTTTACCCAGTATAACTTTAGTTGGTTTTGATATATCAAAATATGGAATTAAAAAATCTCCAGAGGAGGTAAAAAAATACCTTTTCTATCACAAAGCTCAAAACAAGTATCCGTTTCAGTCAAAACAGTTTGACTTAGCAATTAGTACTGGATGTTTTCATAACCTAAAGATAAATGAATTAAAATTTGCCTTCAAAGAAATTCAAAGAGTTTCTAAAAAATCTTATGTAATGGTAGAAAGTTATAGAAATGAAAAAGAATTATTTAATCTTCAATGTTGGGCATTAACCTGTGAGAGTTTTTTTTCTAAAAAAGAATGGCTTTGGATTTTTAAAGAATTTAAATATAATCGTAATTACGAATTTATATATTTTAATTAAACTTTGTTTTCTTTTAATAAAACTTTAATATTTTGAAATTTTTCATTAAAACTATCCTTAATAGAACCATTTTCAAAAGCATTACAAATATCAATAACAGCATCTTTAATTGAATATTTAAATTCAAAATTTAAAATTTTTTTAATTTTTTCTGAATTAATCCTATATGATCTAATGTCGTCACTTTTAGTAACTCTTATTTCGATTTTTTTATTCAATTTATCTTCAACTACTTTTCTTACAATATCTGAAATTTCTATAATTTTTAAGTTTTGTAGACCAGCATTGAATATCTCCCCATTAAACTTTTCTGTATCCTCAAATATTAAATATTCATATAATCTTGTCATATCATTGATATGAATATTTGGTCTATATTGCTCTCCACCGAATACATTAATAAATCCTTTATGATATGCAAAGTTAGTTAGAATATTCACTGATAAATCAAATCTCATTTTTTCACTAAATCCGCATACTGTTGCAGGTCTTATAACAATTCCAACAAAATCTTTTGTTATCTCATTCAATAAAATTGGTTCACACATTGCTTTAAACTTGTTGTAATCAGTTATCGCTTTCAAAGGATGGTTTTCATCCACATTTGGACTTTCACTAACTCCATAAACAGAAGAAGTTGATGCATAAATAAATTTTTGAACACCATTTTTTTTTGACAATTTAACTAAATGATTAAAACAAGTAAAATTAACAGCTTTTGATAAACTTGGATTTAAATCAAAAGAAGGGTCGTTAGATATACAAGCTAAATGTAAAACTATATCAACTTTATTATCTATTAATGCTTTCTCAAATGAAGTTGCGTCTCTTATATCTTTTTTGATATTTATTAAGTTATTATTAATTGGCAAATGATCATCCCCATATAAAGCTGTATCGTAATTAAATATTTTAATTTTTTTATTTTTTAAAAAATAGTTAATTAATCTAGTACCAACATAACCTGAACCTCCTGTAATAAGTAATTTCAGCATATAGATTTAATTATTTCAAATATTTGAACCAATTTTTGGTTGCTTTTTTTATTTTTTTTTTCGTCCATAATGGAGAATTATCCCAATAATTAATGTTTTTTAAAACTTCATCTAAACCTTCTTCTAAGGTTATTTTTGGTTTCCATTTAAGTTGTTTTCTTATTAATCTTGTGTTTGCATGGGTAATTTTGGGTTCACCAGGTCTTTTAGGAATAAATACTTTTTTTCCTTTAAGATAATTAACGAGCTTATTAACACTAGTTGGGGAGCCTGAACCAACATTATAAATTTTGTTGTTTTTTTTACTTTTAAAAGATTTATAAATTGCTGTAGCAACATCTTTTACATTTATAAAATCTCTTTTCTGATTTCCATCTCCAACAATCGTGAAAGGTTTTTTAGATAGCTTCTGCTTTAAAAAAACACCTAAAGCTGCCCCATATGCTCCATGGGTTCTTGATCTTGTACCGTAAACATTAAATAACCTTAATGAAATATAATTAATACTGTACACATCAGACCAGTGCTTTATAAGTTGCTCACCTATATTTTTGGAAAATGCATAGGGATATTTTGGATTAATTTTTTCTCTTTCGCTAGTTGGGTATTTTTTTGGTATACCATAGCAAGATGATGAAGCTGTATAAATAATCTTCTTAACACCATTATTTCTCATAGCCTCCAAAACATTCATTGTTCCTATAATGTTTGTTTGCAAATAATTCTTTGGATCTGTGATGGAAGGGACAATATCAGACATTGCTGCTAAATGAAAAACACATTTTACATCTTTAAAACTTTTATTTAATGCTTTATCATTTCTTATATCGGCTTTTCTTAACTTTACTTTTTTATTTTTTATTAAATTTTTTAAATTTTTTTTACTTCCGTCTTGTAAGTTGTCAATAATAGTTATTTTAGAAATTTCTTTTTTTTCGCAAAGTAACTCGACCAAATGACTACCAATAAAACCTGCTCCTCCAGTTACTAGAACTTTCATTTTAATATAGCCTCCAAAGTTCTTTCCAACTCTCTAAGAGAAACCCACTTAGAGTGACCTAAAATATTTGTTTTTAGTGCTCCAGCAATTGAACCAACAATAGCTATTAGTCTAGCGTCACTATTTGCTTTTATTAGACTTGAAGTAAAACTATAAACAGCATCACCCGCACCTAGTGTATCTACAACTTTGGTATTTAGTGCAGGAAATTTTATATATTTTTTTTTTGAGCCTATAAAATTTTTGACAATTAGTCCCTCAACGCCTCTGGTAATAACAATATTTTTATAATTCTTCAATTTTTTACTATCAATAATTTTATTAATTTCTAGTTTTTTATCTGATAGCCCCAACCTTACTTCTGGTTCATCAAGTGATAGAAAATCTAATCTTGGATATTTAGTAAAAAGATTAAACCCTCTATTTCCAGAATTTGTCTGAATATTAGCACATAAAAATTTTGATTTTTTAATCAATTTATCTATTAATCTCTTATTAAATAATCCATGACCAAAATCACATATAATAACTTTATCAAACTTATTTAAATTATTGTCTAAATATTTGTTTAAAGATTTATTTTCATATTCGATATTATTAAATTCATAATATTCAAAAAATTTTGATTTATTTGCGTCATTAATAAACCTATTTTTATATATTTCTTTAAAGTTTTTTTGGTGAAAAAATTTAAGTTTGACATCACTGCCTAAATATTTTGATACTTTGTTTTTTAAACTTTTTTCTTTAAATATTGAAACAAAAGTTAAGTTATTATTTAATTGGGAAATATTTTTTACTACTGGTACAGTACCACCTAAATAACTTTTTTTATTTTCAAAGTTTACCGATAATATTGACTCTTTTGATGGAGTTCCAATTGGAGAAGAGCTTATATAAGTATCTATTATAACCTCGCCTATTACTAAAATTTTTTTATTTTTAAAATATTTTATAGTAGAATAAAATTCCTCCATTATTTTATTTTTTTCTATATCGTCTTTAAACAAAGTGTTTATTTTATTATTTACAATTTTAAATTCATGAAAATTTTCATTAAGAATTTTTGTTGATGAAAATTGTTGACCTTGCGTAAATACTAGTTTTCCACCAAATTTTTTAAGTGCTTTTTTTTCCGCACTTAAATTACCAGCTTTATCACCAGATGAAGGAATATAATCTTTTCCCTTGCAATAAAAATCTGGTCTTAAATTTTTAATTACTTCAACTGAGCTTTTTGATTGACTTATTGTAATATAATCAATCAAATCAATATGTGAAAGAAATTTTGTTCTTTGATCAATTTTGAAATATGGCTTATTAAAACCTTTATTTACAAATTTATCTAAAGTTAAAGATACTACTAATATTTCTCCATTTTTTTTTGCTTCTGTAAAATGCCCAATATGTCCTAAATGTATTACATCAAATACTCCATGCACTAAAACAATTTTTTTATTGTTTTCGTTACATTTTTTTCTTATATCTTTTAAGTGATTTAAAGTGACTATTTTATTTGTCATACACTGAACTTATACATAATTTTTAATTAATGAATACCTTAATCATTGGATCGAGCGGTAAGATTGGAAATTTTTTTTTAAAGTCTAAAAAGAAAAACTTTTATTACACATATTTTAAAAAAAAAATCCCAAATGGCATCAGATTTGATTTAATGAATGACAACATTGTTCCTATAATTGACAAATACAAAATTAGAAAAGTAGTATTTTTGTCAGCTATCACTGATCCAGATACTTGTCAAAAGAACAAAAAGTATTCAAATAATATCAACGTAAGGAAGACAAAAAAAATTATAAAGGAACTTATTAAAAAAAAAATATATATCTTATTTATATCTAGCGAATTTGTATTTTCAGGTAGAAAGGGGAATTATAGTGAAACTGAAAAGGCAGAACCTGTAAATCTATATGGTAAACAAAAAATAAAAATTGAAAATTTTCTTTTTAAAAATTACAAAAATTTCTCAATTTTACGAATTGCAAAAACTTATTCTGACAACTTGAATGATAATACGCTTGTGACTGGTTATGCTAAAAATATTTTAAAAAAAAAAAAATTTTTTTATGTTTCAAAAAAGCAAATTTTCAGTCCTTTATATGTAAAAGATTTAATAAAAATAATTTATTTTTTTCTCTTAAAAAATAAAACAGGATTATATCATGTGGCAGGTCCAAAAGCTTATTCGAGATACCAAATACTAGTTAAAATTTTAAATGAAATTAATAAAAATAAGAAATTTAAATTTAAACCCAATATAATTGATATTGAATTAAACAAACTAAGCTTAATCGCAAAAAGACCTTTGGATGTAAGTTTTAATATTAATAAATTAAAAAAAAATATAAATTTTAAGTTAAAAAATATTGATTATGTTTTAAAAAAAGTGGTAAAAAAACACAATGTTAAAAAATCTGAAAGAAGATAAAAATGCTAAAACACCATCATTTTTTTTCAAAAGAGAAAATGAAAAATTTAATGCTAAATATATTAAATTTTTAGAAAATTTTTATAAAAAAAATTATACAGATGTTAGAGTGTGCTTACACTCTAAAAAAAACTCAAAACATCATGATATGATTATTTTACAACAGAAAAAAAATTTTTATTCTCCTCACAAACACTTAAAAAAGGGCGAAACATATCATATTATAAAAGGCTCAATGGCATGTGTTTTATTTAGTAATAGAGGGTCAATAAGAAAAATTTGTCATTTGAAAAAAAATGATATTTTTAGAACACCAATTAATGTATTTCACACTATGTTACCTAGTTCAAAATTTGTTATTTATCATGAAAGTAAGACAGGACCATTCAATAAGAAAAATGATAGTATTTTCTCTAATTGGTCTAAAAAGTTGACTAATGATGAATATCAGATAAAGAGGTTCAAACGTTATATATTTAAGTCTATAAAAAAATAATGAATAAATTTGAATCTTACCTTACTAGAAGAATTGACAAAGAAGTAGAATTCAAAAACTTGCTTGAATTTCCAAAATATATTGAAATAGAGACGGTCAATGCATGTAATGCTAGATGCCCTATGTGTACAATTAATGATTGGGAAAGAAACTATCCAGTAATGAAAGATGATGTTTGGAATAAAGTAAGTGATGACATTATTGAGAATAAAAATCATGTAAAAAGAGTTAGTCTTTATAGAGATGGAGAGCCACTAATTGATAAAAAAATGGCTACTAGAATTAAAAAGTTATATGACAATGGTATTAAAAACACATCTATTGCTACGAATGTCTCACTTTTGAATGAAAAGAAAGCAACGGAGATACTAGAGGCAGGTTTAGGAATGGTAATTTTATCTATTGATAGTCTTAAAAAAGAGGTTTTTGAAAAAATTCGTGTAAGATTGAAATTTGAGCAAGTCAGAGACAACGCAATAAGATTTTTACAATTGAGAGACAAAATTAATCCTGACTGTAGAGTATGGATCAGAATGATACGTCAAAAGAGTAATTATAATGAATGGGACAATTATTACGAATTTTGGAGAAAATATACTTCAGATGTAGACAGAATTTATTATCATAATATCTTTAATTGGGGTGGGCAACTTGATCAATTTAAATCTATTTCGAAAAGTTTTGAACCTAACCTTCCTTGTGTTGCATTATGGTCATTGCTAGTAGTTTTTGCAAATGGCGAAGTTCCTCTATGTAATGTAGACTATAATAATAAATATCCAACAGGAAGTATAATGCAAAATACTATCAAAGAGCTTTGGAAATCAAAAATAATGTCTGCAAGAAGAAAACTTCATTTAAATGGAAAGAAAAAAGATCTATCGATATGTGCTAATTGTAATGTTTGGGATGAAGTTAAAGGTGAAGAAATCATATCTCCTGAGTTTGCTGAAGAAGTTTCAATTTTAAATTCTTAAATGAAAAAAGCTTTGATAATTGGTAGTGGTTTCACTGGTTCCATGTTTGCAATGATGCTAAAGAAAAAAAACTGGGATGTAACAGTATTTGACAGTGCATCATTAACAGGTGGTGGAGTCAGAACTTTCTATCATGGTGGACATCCATATACGTATGGTCCAAGACATTTTATTGGCCCAGAAAAAAACATGAAAGCTTTTGAATTTTTAAATAAAATAGTGCCCTTAAGACATATAAAAAAAATGAATTACAGTTATCAACAAAATGAAGATATGTTTGCAAGTTATCCGATGCATATTGATGATGTAAAGAATTTTAAAGATGCAAATGAAATATTTAATGAATTAAATAATTTACCAAAGGAGACTAGGGCAAGTAATTTTGAAGATTTTTGGATAGGAAGAGTGGGTAAAAGATTATATGAAAGATTTAATAAATTCTATAATCTGAAAGCTTGGCAGCTTAAGACAAATAAAGATATGGATTACGGTTTTGAGGCAACAGTTAAGAGAAAACCCTTAGAAACTGAGTCACGATATGAATTCCCCAAAGGTTATATTAATGCTTATCCATTAGCAAATGACGGTTATAATAAATTTTTTGACGTTGCTCTGGATGGATGTAAAATTATGTTAAATACTTTTATTACTAAAATTGATTTAGAAAAAAAAATTGTTCATACAAAAACTGATAAATTTTCTGGGGATCTGATAATTTCAACGGTCTCACCTGATTTCATATTTTCATATTGCTGGGGTGAATTAAAATACGTGGGTAGAGAATTTTTTAAAATAGTTTTGCCTAACGAACAAGTATTACCAGACGATGTCTATTTTATTTATTATCCTAATGAAAATGAGCAACAGACAAGAGTTACTGAGTTTAAGAAATTTACAAGACATAAAAGTAAAAATTCTTTAATTACCCTTGAAGTACCCTCAATGAAAAATAAATTATATCCAACAATGATAAAAAAAGAGGTAGAATTGGCGGAAAAATATATTAAAGCACTACCGAATAATATCCTTTCAGTTGGAAGAATGGGAACTTACAGATATGTTGATATTGATGATATAATAATGCAGGGATTAGAATTCCATGATAATTTATAATTAAGTTATAAAAAAGAATTAGCTTAATATGATTTCAGAAAAAGAAATAATTTTTTTTAAGAGGAATGGTTATTTAATAAAAAAAACCAATGATCACAATTCGCTTTTTAAAATACAAGATTTTTTAATTGGATTATTAAACAAAACTAAAAATAAGTATACATATAATAAGGACAAAATTAATTTTTTTCAAACTCTTCATAAAGAAATAAGTAAGTCGAAACTAAATGAGACAAGAATT
>Ga0163111_10002060_pt1 | contig 12635 bp, 12 predicted proteins | sample CRUFie1St18metaG_FD_109645 | JGI IMG/M metagenome (GOLD analysis project Ga0163111, IMG submission 109645) | Marine microbial communities from the Costa Rica Dome - CRUD Field 142mm St18 metaG | ecosystem: Environmental > Aquatic > Marine > Oceanic > Photic zone | place: Costa Rica: the Eastern... | reverse complement strand
TCTTCATCAAATTCCGAGTCCTCCATCAATGCTCCAAGTATCGTGTTCTCTTTAAGTGCACCAAATATTTCACCCGTCATGTAAGTTGAAAAGTTTACTATTTTTCCATTTTTAACTTGGATCCACTTGCTGTGCGTACCTGGCAACACAAAAGTGCCGTCAACTAAACCAATTGATGAAGCAGCAACAATCTGCGTTTCCTCTCCACGCATGACATCTGGTTCTAAGTAATCACTATTTGATGCTCCAGTTACGAAATAAATGGAACGGTTTTCGGACAGATTGTGCCTCAATAAAGAATTTGCCAGACCATTGGCATCAATTGGCAAATGTAAATAGGGTGTTTCCACCCATCCGTTTCGACTTGAAATCATACCTGATGCTAAAATTGGCAAATCTCTCTCAGAAACCCATGGACTAATAAGCCGCTCAAGTACCTGCTTAAACGCTTGATTTTTTACGTTAATTATACCTTCAGCAGATGATATCTTATCAATGACATCACCTTTTTCATCAATCAAATAAGCACGGACAGAGGATGTTCCCCAGTCTATTCCAATCAGTACCGCGTTAGATGCGGCCGAATTCATTTAGAAGGTCCTCAACAGTTTTCCCTTGGGCAACCCACTTGCGGGTTTCTTCTTCTCTATCTGCTTGCTCTTGGGCAAGACGAACTGTTTCCTCAGCAATTTCCTGTGGAACCACAACGACACCCATAAGATCAGCAACAATGAAATCACCAGGGTTAACAACGACCCCACCACAAGCGATTGGAACGTTGATCGATAATTCTTCCTTACGCTCAGAAAACATCGTGTGTGTTCCACGCGGCGTTATGGCTCTTGTCCAAATAGGCCAGTTGATGTCTTCTAATTCATCTGTGTCGCGGCCAGTTCCGTCAACAATCATACCACGGATCCCACGGTTTTGTGCTAGTCCCCCCATGAGGCCACCACAAACAGACGTTTGCAGATCGCCACCAGCATCGACAACAATTACATCGCCAGGCTGGCCCATCTCAAGAGCTCGTAAAGGATCAATGAGATCGCCTTTGGATAACTGAACGGTAATCGCCTGACCTGTAATTTTCGCACGGAAAGCAGGTTTGATTGCACTATCCATGACGCCAGTACGATACTGTACGTCAGCAAAAATAGCCGCTGCAGAGTATGACTTCACAACTTTATCAAACTTTTTCAGAAGGTCAGGTTTTCGTTCAAAGTCTTTAAAGACCCTCAATTCTGTGCTCACGTCCGGCATTCTTTTTCTCCTTTAAAATTAAGCTGATTGTTTTTTGGATAATTGATGAAAATTTACTGAAAAGTCAGGGCTTTGACCTGTTAATATTTTTGCGACTTGTGTTGCCGCAGTAACCCTCGCTTCTTTTATTGACTCTTCAGAGTAATAAGCTGCGTGAGGTGTCACAATTACATTTTGCAACCCAAATAATGGGTTATCTTTTGGTTGCCACGATGCTAGTTTTGCAGGTTCTTCTTCTGGATCATCCAAGCCTGCCCCAGCTAATTTTCCTTGCGTTAAGGCGCGATAAAGCGCTTTATTGTTGATCGTAGGTCCACGGCCGGTATTTATCAAAATTGTTCCCGGTTTCATGATTTCAAACTCAGGGTCTGAAAGGAAATGATGTGTTTCCTCTGTCATTGGGGCTTGCATCAAAATATAATCTGATTGGGTCAGAAGCTCAGATTTTGAGGCTAATTTCACCCCAAATTCTTGAGCGAGAGACTCTGAAACATAGGGATCATAGACAATAATTTTTACTCCAAATGACATCGCACGAATTGCAACACTTTGACCAATTTTTCCAAAACTTATTATGCCCATCGTTTTTCCCCGATGACGAGATATCGGCTGTCCACTTTTCCAAGTCCAGATTCCCTCATGCGTCGCAGTATTGTAGTCTAATATCTTGCGAGAGAGAGTTAACCAAAGGGAGATAGCATGGTCGGCCACCTCCTCCGTACAATAATCCTGGACATTAGTTACAACAATTCCGGACGCTGTAGCTGATTTAACATCAACTATATCGACACCTATCCCATATCGAGCAATAACTTCACAATTATTCATCCTATTAATTGTATCAGCACCAATACGTGCATATTGATTAATCATAGCAGCGCAGTCTGGGGCAAACTCGAAGAGATCTTCCTCTTTTTTTGCTTGAAGCCCAATTACTTCAGCTCCTATTTCTTCAAGGATAGATGTTTCAATATCTATATTGCCGTAGTCATAGTCAGTAATAATGACTTTGGGTCGGTCAGTTCTAAACCTAGTCATTTTTTCACTAGACATAGGCACCTGCCGAATAAGTGAGCTCATAAGAATGGCTGTACAATTCAAAAATATTTCCAAATGGATCTTCCATGTACACCATTCGATATGGTTTCTCGCCAGGGTAATATTTGCGTACTTGCTGCATACGCTGCTTACCACCAAGACTTTCGATAAGCTTTACCCTTTCTTCTAAATTTTCATCCTGCACACAAAAGTGAAACAAACCACGCCTCCAGTATTCAAAAGGCCGTTCTTCTTCGATTGTTTTTGGAAACTCAAATAGTTCGATACCTACTCCATCACCTAAAGATAGGTGAGCTATACGAAATGAGCCCCAGCCTTCACCGAAGACGTCATCACACATTTGACCTATTGCGCTTTCGTCGTGGTGGATCTCTGTAGGTCCCATAATGACGTACAGACCGAATGCCTTAGAGTAAAAATCAACAGCCTTTTCCAGATCAGGAACAGTAATACCAATGTGAGAGAATGTAAGTGCAGCCATTTTTTACTCCTTTTTGCTTTATAGAATGCTGCGGATTATACCGCCTTCCACCCGGTAGCTGGCGCCGTTTGCAGCCGGGTTTGTTGAAATTGTAACAATCATTCGAGCCACCTCTTCAGCTCGAACAAATCTTTGAATTAATGAAGTGGGCTCATCGTCTTGGAAGTAATTTTCAACGACTTTATCCAAACTTTCCTGTTTTTCCTCAGTAAGTCCCTGAAAATATGCTTCAACACCCTCAGTCCAAGTGGGTCCTGGCAATATTGAATTAACTCGAACATCTGTTCCTTTGGTTAACTCTGCCATACCTCTAGTCAAACCAAGCATTGCTGTCTTTGTTACGGAATAATGCACCATCTGCGGTAATGGCTTTACGCCAGCCTCACTCGCCAAATTAATTATGGAACCCTTCCCTCTTGCAAGCATCTGGGGCAAAACAATGCGACTAGTGCGTACCGCGCTCAGAACATTTGTATCAAAATAATTAATCCAATCGTCATCAGTCAGTTCCATGAAGGTCTTAACAGAGAAAATACCAACATTATTTATTAAAATATCAATTTCATCATGACGAGAGGCAAATTCAAATAACGAATGAACTTCTTTTGGATTTTTTAGATCACCGGACTTCCCCAAAACTTTATCAAACTTGGACAGGTCATCTAAACAAGACTGGACTTCCGCTTCGGATAGAGCATGAATGAGGACTCTTGCACCTTCTTCTAGAAATAATCTGGCTGTAGCCTTGCCTATTCCAGATCCAGATCCTGTAACAAGCACAAACTTATCCTTAAGCCCTAAATCCATTCTTAATTCTCACTGTCATTTTTTTCAGAAGATTGGGTTTTCGTGGATATGTCCGGGTCTTTCTTTTTGAACCTTCTAGAAAGAAGCGAAGAAATTTCTGCACGCCACATATCTATGCCAACAGCCAGAAGTATAATTATTCCCAAAACAATGTTCTGGACAGAAGATGGAACAGCATTCAAATTCAAACCGTTCGAAACGATAACGATCGTCATTGCGCCCATAAGAGTTGCAAGGATATTGCCGCGACCACCAGCAAGGCTTGCGCCTCCTACAACTGCTGCAGCTATTGCTTGCAGCTCTAATGTTTGACCGTAATTAGGTGACCCAGAATTTAATCTTGCAGACATTAATATAGCACCAACTGCAGTCATAAAACCCGCTATGGCAAAGGTTAGAGCCTGTACTTTTCGCACATTAATTCCAGTTAAAATGGCAGCCGCAGGATTACCTCCTACCGCATATATTTCTCTCCCCAGTTTTGTAAAATTCATTAGAAATGCGGCAAAACTATACAGAAAAACAAGGTAAAAGAACGGGAGAGGGATCCCAAGAAACTTCCCATAAAATACTGGTTCCAGTAGAGGGTCTAGCGAAAATATTGGTGACCCATTATTAAATGTTAACGCGAGGCCCCTAAAGGCTATTAATGCAGCTAACGTTGTAATGAATGAAGGTATGCGACCATAGGCACTTATTATACCCAAAACTAAACCCAGAAACCCTCCCATTAAAAGAATAAGTGGCAAAGCCGCGAACAGTGGAATACCCACAAATTTTAACAGTTGGGCTAAAATCATGGTTAAAAGTGCCACCATAGACCCAGAACTTAGATCAATACCCGCAGCAAAAATTACGATCGTAGAACCAATTGCGATCAAAGCAACAATACTGACCTGTAAAGAAAGATTCGACAAATTCCCAGGGCTCAAAAAACGCTCAGTGGTGAATGCCACGAACAAAGCAACAATCAGCATGGCAGCAAATGGACCTATAAGTTGCGAGTCAAATACGCGTCTCATATAAATTTCTCCAATTCGTTTTTATGAACGACTTCTGTTGAAGCCCTTACCAAATCATCGTGGGTCAATTTGCTTGCCTGGACTATGTTAGAAACAGAACCTTGGCGGACGATTGCAATTCGATCACTCATTGCTAAAAGCTCATCATGATCTGAGCTAATAAGAATAATTGCTTTTCCCTGTCGGGTTAAATTATTTATTAGACGATAGACGGCAATCTTTGCGCCTATATCTATGCCCTGGGTGGGCTCATCCATTATTAAGACCTGAGCATTAGAGAACAACCAACGCGCAATCACAATCTTCTGTTGGTTGCCACCAGACAGAAAGTTTACAGTTTTTTCTTCAGCTTGGGTAGAAATTTCCAACTGTGAAATCAAACGTTCCGTCGTCAACTTTTCTCTCTTAAGATCCAAGATCCCAAATCTTGACAAACTATCAAGAGAAGCTGCCGTAATATTTCCACTGGCGCGAAAGTTAAAAAAAAGACCATCAAATTTTCTGTTTTCAGGAATCAGAGCAAGGCCACCAAGAATTGCATCTCTTTCATTCTGAATATTGACCACCTTACCATTTAAAGTGATTTTACCATCCAAGAGTTTATCTACGCCAAAAAGAGCATGCGCAATTTCAGTTCGGCCACTACCTAGCACACCACCAAGGCCAAAGACCTCACCCTCCTTGACATAAAAACTTACATTCTCAATTCCTTTGGAAGTTTTCAGATTTTGAGCCTCAAAAATTACATTATCCGTGAAGTTTTTTTCTTTTGGATAGTGTTCTCCTAAATTTGAACCTACCATTGCAAAGACGATCTCTTGAACGTCTATTTCAGTTTCTCCACTTGCTCTTACTACTTTCCCACCACGAAGAATTGTGACTTCGTCTACTATCCGTTCAACCTCATCCAAACGATGCGATACATAGAGAATGGCTATCCCCTTATCACGCATTCTTCGCAGGAGCTGATGCAAACGTTCAATCTCTTGCTCACCAAGCGCTGCCGTTGGCTCATCGAGAATTATCATTTTCGCATTTATAGCTACCGCCTTTGCTATCTCGACCAGCTGCTGCTCCCCAACTGAAAGTTCCCCAGCAATTGCTTCAGTTGAAATATCAACGCCAATACTTTCTAAAACTTTTTTGCCGCCATCATGGATTTTTTTCCAGTCAATAGAACCAAACTTACTCGTCGGCATATTTCCCAAAAATATATTTTCACCAACTGATAGACTTGGTACTATAGAAAATTCTTGGAAGACCGTTGCTATACCCTTGGTACGAGCATCTAATGGATCTGAAATTTTTGCCTCTTGGCCTTTATGGAGTATTTTTCCACTATCTGGCTGTTGCACTCCAGAAAGCATTTTTATCAAAGTAGACTTTCCACACCCATTCTCTCCAAGCAGGCCGTGAATTGATCCTTCAAAAAGTCTGATATTAATTTGATCGTTAGCAACAACACCTGGATATGATTTTGTTACACTAACAAATTCCCAGATTGGCACATTTTGAGCAGGCATTTTGAAACTCGAAAATCTTTAACTTAAAAATTGGTTACCCCGGGATCACTTGGCGCTTTTCCCGGGGCCTGGGAGTATTTCTAATATTTCTTTGAGGGCAGCGGGAATAGCTTCTCTGGCTCTTTGAGAACAGCAAGAGCCCCCTCTTTATCTTCTATAGTGGTGGGGGTTTCAATCCAGCCACCTGGATAGGTGCCTGCCAATGCATCTAAAGTTGCACTCATAGCAGCCTTACCCATTAAGAATGGCGAAGTGTTCACAGTTGCGGTAATGTTACCCGCTGCTATCTCTTCTAGGCCTGAAGTATCCCCATCGTTACCAAGCAATACTAAATCACTTCGCCCGAGAGCTTTGGCCGCATATGAAGCGCCGATAATCATATAATCGTTTGCTGCGAAAACTAAATCTAGATCAGGATGTGCCTGCATAATATCCATACCAGCGGTGTTTCCGCCTTCAACATTCCACTTCCCGTCTATTGATACCACAACATCAAAGTTAGCGTTTCCCTCTATTCCGTCCAAGAAACCCCCAACTCTCTCTGTTGAATGATATCCTGGCTGACCCTCAATGATTCCAACCTTGAGCTTTTGGTCTCCATATTTTTCGATAGCCCAGTCTGCAATTGCATGAGTTCCATTACGTTGCGAGTAACCAACTACACCATGGATTGGCGTTGGAAAGTTTGGGATATCAGAGTTAATCATTAAAACAGCAACACCTTGATCAACTGCTTTTTTGAGAAGTGGTGCCGCTGCAAACTCATCATGTGTGCCAAAAATAATAGCATCAACATCTTGAGTTAGAACATCTTGTATCATGCCCATTTGGCCATTGATGTCAGCTCCAGACTGTGGCGCTAACATAAATACATCTACTCCAGCCTCAGCCCCTACAGCTTTAATGCCCTCTCCTATTGCAATGTAGTAGTTGAACTCGGTTGCCGGTGGCATGTAGGCAATTCGATATTTTTCACTTTTTGGTGAAATTGAGCTCATTGGTGCTTGAGCTCCATCCATAAGTGGCACTGGCGACGGGTAGTCTCCAGCTGAAGAACCAGTTGCAATAGCTAAAAAACTCGAAGCTAAGACAAACTTTTTTAAACAATTGATCATTCTATCCTCCTTTTTTCATGATCATTAACCAGCGAATGGAGTATCCTTAACTCCACGAAATCCTGGCTTTACCGCGAACAGTCCGCCTGAAGTTGGCTCCTGTTTTAGTATTTTTTCATCACTCATTAGACGTGATGTGGTGATGTAAAGTGTATCAAGCTCTGGACCACCAAATGTGCAGCAAGTTGGTTTCCAGACAGGCACATCTATAACTTGATCAATAACTCCGTCTGGAGATACTCTAACAACTCGGCGCCCCTCCCATTCAGCGTTCCAAACTCCTCCTTCGGAGTCGACACAGGAACCGTCTGGTAGGCCTGGCTCATCTTTAAAGGATGCTAAAAGTCTCTTGCCCGTTAAAGAGCCAGTTTTTTGATTATAGTCATAGGCAACAATCTCTTGCTCGGGTGTGTCTGCAAAAAACATCGTTGCCCCATCGGATGAAAAGCATGTTGAATTAGCACATGAGATATTTTTAATTATTGTTGAAAACGTGAGATCTTCATTAATTCTAATGACTATTGAGTTTGAGGCTCCCGTAACCTCATTCATACCACCAACAACGAAACAACCATTCCGATCTGTGCGTCCATCATTAAGCCTGGTTTCAGAATTTTCCGGTTGAAAATCCAATATTTTTTGGGTTTGGCCTTTTTCAAGATCGAAAAGTGAAACACGATTATCAAAAGCTACTATAAATCCACCACGTTCTCGTGGAGCAAAACAGCATACTCGATCGCCTGTATTAACTGCATTATACAATTTTGACTTGGGATCGTATGAATGAATCATGCGCCCTTCGATATCTGTCCACCAGAGCCGGTTATCTAAGTGGTTCCAGAAAATTCCTTCTCCGTGCTCATTTTTACAATCTAATACAAGCTCAGCGCGCATAAATTTCCTCAATTTTGATATCTGATGTCTGATATTCCAGGTTGCAGTTGTGAAATTATCAGAATAGAATGAAACTGCAATAAAAAAAATTTAGAGGTTTACTCGAATGGCTTTAACAAGACCAAAATCATTGAAAGATCTCGCCCTAGAGCATTTACGTAACTCCATCATAGACGGTACACTACCAATGGGGAAAACATTATCTGAGAGAAGCATCTCTGAAGAGCTTGGGGTGTCTAAATCTCCAGTGCGCGAAGCGTTTGCGCAGCTTAGAGACGAAGGCCTTGTTATCATTGAACCTCAAAAAGGAGCTCATGTATTTGAACTTAGTGATTCTGAAGTTGAACAAATTTGCGATTTCAGGGAAGCCATAGAAATGGCTGCTTTTGAGCTTTCATTGAAAAGGAATAGGTCGAATTTAGCTAGAGATATGGAAAATGTTGTGGAGCAAATGAAAGAGGCTCAAGATCAGGGCAACACTAAAAAATACCTAGAATTAGATACCGCATTTCACCAACTAATTTTCAAGCATGCCGAAAATATTTATCTTTCTGCCAGCTATAAGAGATATGTCGGCAAAATAGCGGCGTTAAGAACTCATCTATCAGTATTGCCAAAACATACTGAGCTGTCATTCAAAGAGCATATTGACATTTCATCAGCTATCAGAAGAGAAGATTTGGATAGAATAAGAAGCCTCATTCATTCTCATATTGATCGAACAAGAGAAGCATATTCGCTGACAACTTCAAAGATCTAGCTTATTTAGTTCCTGGTTTTAAGCTTAAAAACCACTTACTTTTTAAAAATTATTTTGCTTTAGCAATGGAAATTATTCTTTTCTTGACATCTGATATATCAGACATGATATTCCATTATGGGAGATCAATTTGCAAAATAATATTGAAAGCCTTGAAGAGCCCATAGCCAGCAGCAACCTTCTCGAGCTACGAGGGGCGACCAAATCTTTTGGCTCAAACCTTGTGCTAGATAACATAAATTTTGAATTAAAAGCTGGAGAAATCCATTCACTAGTCGGTGAAAACGGAGCAGGTAAGTCAACATGTCTAGGCTTAATCTACGGCTTGCATCAACCAGATTCTGGCTTCGTCACTTTAAATGAAAAGACTGTTAAAATTGATAGCCCAAGCCATGCGCAAAAGCTTGGTGTTGGATGTGTTTTTCAAGAACTTAGCCTCGCAAATTCTTTATCTGTTTCAGAAAATATTTTTGCTGGTCGCTCACCTAGCAGATATGGGATGGTTAATTGGAAAAGTTTAAACGCTCAGGCTGAAAAACTACTCAAACAATTTGAACTCGATATAAACGTAACTCTACCAGTTGGAAACCTTCCAATCAGTACTCGCCAACTTGTAGAAATAGCTAAAGCCTTATCCCTCAATTCAAAGATATTACTCCTTGATGAGCCGACCTCAGCACTTACTCCGGACGAAGTGAGCACACTTTTTACAGTATTAAAAAAACTTACAAAACAGGGAATTGGGATTGTTTATGTTAGCCATCATATGTCTGAAATTTTCAAGATTTCAGATCGAATTACAACTTTGCGCGATGGTAAAGTAATAAGTACCAAACGCACCTCTGATACTTCACAAGAAAAAGTTGTGGCAGAGATGATTGGCAGCCAAAGTTATAGAGAACTCCGAGTTGCCCAACCAATTAGCGAAGAAATATTATTAAGTGTAGATAATCTTTCTAACTCGACTGATTTCAGTGGCATAACTTTCAACATTCGAAAAGGTGAAATTCTAGGTATCGCAGGGTTAATGGGTTCTGGCCGAAGTGAAATTGTCAGAACGATAGCAGGTTTAAAACAAGACTACGCTGGCTCCATCATATTCAAAGGAAATCCTGTAACCTTCAATTCACTTCGTGAAGCAATGAGCCATGGTATTGGATTTATTCCCGAAGAACGAAAGACAGAAGGGTTATTTTTACAATACCCACTAGATGCAAACTTTTCATCAGCCAATTTAAAAAATTACAGCAAACTGGAAATTCTACAGCACAGAAAAATATCAAGTGCTTGTCAACAAGCCATCGACTTTTATCAGATTAAAACAGAGTCTTACAAAAAAAATGCAGGAGCTCTTTCTGGTGGAAATCAACAAAAGTTAATGCTTGCAAAATGGCTTGAACGACAACCCGATTTATTAATCATAGAAGAACCCACTAAGGGTGTCGACGTGGGCGCCAAATTTCAAATTCATAAAGAATTAAGAGCGCGCGCTCAAGAAGGCATGTCTGTCATAATCATATCTTCAGACTTTCCTGAATTAATATCCCTTTCAAACCGTATTTTGGTCGTAAGTGACGGAAATTTAATGGGTGAGCTTTCACCTGAAAAAACGAGTGAAGAACAGTTGCTGCAGTTGGCAGTAGGTCTGAAAAAACAAAGTCAAAACGAAAACACCATATCAGAGAAATAAATATGAAGCGCGATTACTCAAATCGAAAATTGGAAAAGGGACGTCTAGTAACCGGGATTTTAAAGCCATTTCTAGAGATCCGCGAACTTACATTACTAGTTATGATTTTTCTAATTATATTGCTCATGGCAAACCTAAACCCATATTTTCTTACTTATTCAAATTTTAGAGCCATTTCTGTAGGAATGGCTCCAACTGCCATCATCGTAATAGGAATGGCTATCTTGTTGGCATCCGGGGGATTTGATCTTTCCGTTGGTTCAGTAATGGCTTTGTCCTCAACTGTTGTCGCTATGCTAATGCTTTCTGGGTATTCAATACCAGTTTCAGTTTTCATAAGCATTTTACTTGGTGCATTTATAGGCCTTTCTAACGGTTGCTTAGTAACCGCTTTTAACATTAACCCGCTGATAGCAACCCTGGGAACTATGTCTATTGCTCGCGGCTTTGCATTAGTCCTAACAGAAGGCTTTTCGCTTTCCAGCCTACCAGCAAGTTTTGGTTGGATCGGAAAATCAAGCATCATGGGTCTTCCAGCGCTAGTACTTTTAATGCTTATCATGGTGGTAATTTTTGACTTGCTCGTCAGGCATACTCGCTTCTTCCGACAAGTATATTTTATTGGAGCCAATGAAAAAGCTGCAATGCTGTCCGGTATTCATGTAAGTCGCGTACGTATTATTGCATATATTCTATCAGGAGCATTAGCTGCTCTAGCTGGGGTTTTATTAGCATCACGATTAATGAGTGGAACACCTACAGCTGGTAATGGAATTGAACTTCAAGTTTTAGCTGCAGCCGTCATAGGAGGTGCCTCGCTACAAGGTGGCGAGGGAACTGTTCTCGGGGCATTTCTTGGCGTTGTTTTTGTAGCTCTAATCAACAACTCCATGACGATGCTCGCTGTCTCAATTTATTGGCAAATGATTGTCATAGGTACGGTTTTAGTAATCGCCGTAGCACTCGATATGTTGATCCGTCGCCGGAAAGCATAACCATCATCTACCAAATGTTTATAGAAAGGGAGGTAAAGATGACAAAACTCAATAGACGAAATCTTCTAGCAGCAGGAGCCGGGTTAGGCCTTGCATCTGGAATGGGCTTACCACAATTTTCCAAAGGTGCTTTGGCAGCAGGGCACGGTATGGAATACGTATTTCTATCAGTCGTAACACAAGTGCCATTTTGGGTTGACCATAGAAAAGCCATGGAAGATGCAGGAGAGTTATTAGGCGTAAAGACATCCTTCACTGGACCTCTTGATTTTGACACAGCAGCGCAAGCACGGCAGTTAGATGAGCTTATCGCTCGACGCCCTGCAGGAATATTGATCTTCCCAGGAGATCCAGCCGCTATGGCTCCTGGAATTGATAGGGCAGTGGAAGCAGGAATTCCGGTGGCCTGCTGTACTGGGGATGTTACTGGATCTAAACGTTCCTCTTTTCTTGGTATAAATGGGTTTGATGCCGGAAAAGTAGGTGGAGAAATGTTGGCACAAGCTATAGGTGGTAAGGGCAAAGTGATTTTAGGCACCTTCCCAGCACCATCCGTTCTAGAACGCGTTGAAGGGTACAAAGCTACTTTCGCTGAAAAATATCCTGACATCGAGGTCGTTGACGTAGTAAACGATAAGGCAGACCCAAGTTATGCACCAACTGCTTATTTACAAGCAATCCAGGCCAATCCTGACATTGTAGGCATCGGAGGAACTGATGGAGACAGTGGTAAAGGTGCTGCGATCGCTGTGAATGAAGCAGGCCGCGCTGGCGATATTAAAATTGTCGCAATGGATAGAAATGACGATATGTTACCTTACATCGAAGATGGAACAATACACGGAGCGGTTGCCCAAAAGTCTTACTTGGAGGCATTTTTAGCAGTTCATATGTTACATTGGCAGAATACTGATGGATTAAAAGTTGTGCCTGATTGGAAAGCCGCTGCAATAAATCCATTACCTGAGCGCGTTGAAACTGGTGTTATGCCAATTACGCGGGAAAATGTTAATCAATTTAAACACTAGT
>Ga0163111_10002054_pt1 | contig 12645 bp, 10 predicted proteins | sample CRUFie1St18metaG_FD_109645 | JGI IMG/M metagenome (GOLD analysis project Ga0163111, IMG submission 109645) | Marine microbial communities from the Costa Rica Dome - CRUD Field 142mm St18 metaG | ecosystem: Environmental > Aquatic > Marine > Oceanic > Photic zone | place: Costa Rica: the Eastern... | reverse complement strand
TTTAAGTTCATCTAATTGTCTTGTCATTTATACTTATATAGTAATTATATAAAAAATAGTTATTCAATATTTACAGGGGTTTTTTCTGGGGGTGTAGAAACAGATTCTTCAGTATTTACTGTTTCATCAGATTTTTCCATTTCTTCAGCTTTTTTATGAAATTCTTTAATTTGGCTTAAACCATGGTCATTATTTTCTTGTTTTCCAACAATAACATTTTCATCATTGAATAATTCTTTTCTTAAATCAGCAGTTGCAATATCATCATTTTCATTATCACCAAATAATAAATTTTTACCAGGAACATCCATTCTATCCGCATTTATTAAATTGCCCTGTTCATCTATAGATTGCATTAAACGATTTCCTGATTCTTCGGCCTTTTTAATATTTTCAGTAATAGCACGTTCTTTAGTTTCTTTAACCCGTTTTTTGAAATTTTCTTTAGATACTTCATCATTTTTTTTCTTTTCTGCCATTAATTCATTTAATTCTTTTTCTAAATATTCTACTTTACCTGTTCGGTAGGCCTCTGGATGGAAAGGTAACCATTTACCAACATGCCCAACATATACATCATGATTGGGATCTTCTTCTCTTAACATTTTACATTTCATTTCGGCTTCTTGTTGTGTTTCAAATGATCCTCTTACTTTAACACCACGGGTACTTGTTTGAAATGAATTAAGCTGATTATATTCTGTTGTTAATTTTTCAGATGAATTATCTAAAAATGTTTTATAATCATCAGATATATTAGTTGCAAATAACTTATCTTTTTCTTCAATTAAAAATTCGTCCATATCTTTTAATATTTTATTAGCATCTATATTGTATTTATAACTTATAAAATTAATGAATGAATTAAATTTTTCCATAGATTTTCTCATATCAAAATTAGCAACATATTTTTCAAAAAAAAATAAATCTTTGTTCTTAATATGATGTTCTGGTGATAAAAAACTAAGACAAACAAATTTTTGACCGGAAATAGTTTTGTCTTCATCTAATAAATCAATGTATTTAGTATCTTTTTTATCTTTTTTTTTTGTTGACATTATATTTTTATAAATATATTATTAGAATTATTTTAAGTATTTTTATGCAAAAACTATAAAATTCTATTATTTTTTTTTCTTTAATAATATTATAAATTATGAATTCCGGTATGGGAGAATTAGTAAAAAGAGCTATAAAGTATCTTGTTGAAGGTATTATGGTTGCAATTGTTGCATTTGTTATACCTCAGAAACCTTTAAAATTAGATGAAATTGCCATTATTGCCTTAATGGCCGCTGCGACATTCTCAATTTTAGATACATTTGTACCATCAATGGGTGCTTCGGCTAGATCAGGTGCCGGCTTCGGTATAGGTGCTAACTTGGTGGGATTCCCCCGATTCTAAATTAATTATATGAATTTTATTTTTAAAAATTTAAATACAATTCATATTTATTTAGGAGATTTTTTATTTTATTTCATTCACTTGGTATATGAAATTTTTCTTTGTTTTTTTGATTTATTTGATCTAGGATAATTTTTTATTTTATTTGATGCATTATATTTTTTTATTTTATTTGATTCATTTGGTATATACCTCAAAAAATTATGATCATACTCTTTAGTATCTTTTACCTTATTTTTACTTTTTAATGTTTTATATAATTTAGATTTTTCTTCTCTTACATCTTCTAATGTTTTATGCTTACCATAACATTTTACACTAAATCTTCTTAACAAACCTTTTTGTTGTAATCTATTTTTTAATTGAATTCTAAATAAAAATTCTGATATACATATCAATCTATTTTCATCATAATATGGCTTATCGGCATAAATAAATGATAAATAAAAACTTAATATTGTATCAATTGAAGCCACTTTAATTTTTTCATTATTTATATATATATAATTAAAACTATGACATGAAACAGTTTCATAAATAAATGCTATTGTATCTTTACCAACTACAATTTCATAATGTTGTGGTATAAAATCAGTTATACCTGATTTTTTATTAATTTTTATATTTTTTATTCCTTCATATTCTAATTGTTCTTTAACAATCATAGCACTTGTTTCTGGATCTTCAGATAAAATATCAAAATCTGGAATTTTTCTAACTATTTTTTTTTCATATTTTGGCATATAACTTGAATATAAGTTTGCCGCATAGCCTCCAAAAAATACTAATCCTTGATCTATAAATGATTTTCTTGTTAAATCATAAATTCTATCATTATTTTTTCCTTCATAATTTCTTTGATAATCAAGTGAATTACATGCAATTCCTTTTAATGGATAATTTTTATTTAATAAAATTAAGCGTTTTAATACTTTCTCCCAACGTGATATATCACCCATTGGTCTTGATAATTCAATATACATTGCCATTCTCAAAAAATTAGGCGGGCAATAGCAAATAGAATTTATTTTTATAGCTTTTTTATATAAATTATAAAAAAACCTTTTATCCATTTGTGTAATATCAGCTATTGGCATAAAATTTACATATACTTTAAAAGTACCCGAATGAATTCCTGATTTCGCTTCAACTTCGTCATAGCCTTCATCATGATATAATTCGGCTAATTTTTTTGCAAGATACATTGCATTCGGAGAAAAAAAATCATAATCTGGAAGTTCAATATTTCTATTATAAAATCGCATGTGTTCTGGTAATATATTATTTATGGCAGTACCGCCATAACATAATGTTTTATTTGTTCTTAAAAATTTTTCTAAAATACTTATAATTTTTTTTATATCATCAGATTGTACCAATTTCTTACCACTAATAGATGTAGCATTATCTATAGCATTTCTTAATATATCTAATTCTTTATTTTCAAAATTATTTTTCATTATTATATATTAAATAATATATAAAATTAATAGATAATATATTATTTAATATTATATTTTTATTTACTAGCTACCTGAACATTCTTTAATGTTAATACTAAATTGAGCATTGTTAATACTATCGAGTTCGATCATATATTTATCTTCGGGTGGTAATACACGAGAACCACTACAACCATTAGTTATTTGACTTATAGATTTTATATTCGTTCGATCTGAAGTTATTTCTACACCTAAAGTATTAAACCTTTCACCATCGTTCGGATTTTTAACTACAAATTTAAGTTCAAATATTTTATTACCTGCGGAAGTACTTAACTGTATAATTGACGTCTCATCAGTTATTGCTTTTACACTATAAATTTCACTATGATGAGTTGCACTTATATCTACCACTGGTACTATTGATCCTGATCCAAGTGTACCATCATCATTAGGATATACAAAACCACCTGCAACTTTTATTGTTAGACTTATATTTGATGCGGCAGGACGATCTGGTGTGGTTGTTACAGGTACATTTTCTGGTAGAGTTGGTGATGGTATATGTTCATCTGTTCGTAGTGTTTTATGTTTTAATATAAAGGAGGCATTTTTAGTAGAATTTAATCCTCTATTATTTGAATTTTTAAATAAATCTAAATATGATCGTAGATTTAAATCATTTTGCTGAAATTTCATTGCCATTATTTGACAACCATTCTTAAATGGCTCTGAAATATCATAATTACTTAATTTATTATTTAAATCAGGTAAAACAATATGTATCTTATTTTTAGTTGAAGATTTTAATAACTCATTTTCACTGTCAATTTGAGATCTTCTATATACTTTATAATGATCGCCAGAATATAAATTAGTTACATTGTGTAATAGTGTATTTTTAATTATTTCTTTATATGGTGAATCTATCATTATAATAACTTTTCCACTTAATTCGTTTATTGGAAAACGATCAATTCCTTTTCCAGATTCTGAAGCTTTAACTCCTTTTAAAGGAGTTAATATTCCATTTGATCCGTTTCCATAAAATTTTTCATTAATGATTTGTCCCATATTATCAAACATTTCTGCATGTTCACTTTTAATTCTAAAATGTAATAATAATGGTTCTCTAGTTTCACCCATTGTACTAAAGGTATTTACTTGACCATTTACAATTTCATCTAAAACTTCTTCTAATGTTAAAAAATTAAATGTTTCTTTAAAACTAAAATTAGTATTTGAAGAACTAGCTATAATTGGTTGATGTTTTAATGAATATATTTCAAAATCTAAACATCTAGCACCTAATGCTAATGCATTTTGTAATGCACATAAATGAACCCAATTATTTTTGTAACCATCTGAATTACAACAATTATATGCTGTTTTAATATAAAAATTTCTTAAAGTAGCAGATTCTTTATTACAATAAAGACTATTAACTGAATTTGGATTAGTACAATTACTATATATAGATGCATAAGAATATGATTGATTTAACAAGTCAAATTGTTTTTTATATTTTGTACAATTACTGGAATTTAATGATAATGTAGTTCCAACCCAAGTAAAAAAAAGTAATAAAATAGCAATTATTATTGTTAAAGAAATTACAGTATATAAAACAGATTTATCAAGATCATCTGTTGATGTTAATTCATTTATTAAATTACCAACCTTAGTTAAATCCATAGGGTTTAGTGATTTATTAACCATATTTTTATAATTATATTATAAAAATATATTAATATTTATTAATATTAATATATTATGGCTGGTGGATTACTAAATTTAATTGCTGTGGGTAATCAAAATGTAATAACTAATGGGAATCCAAATAAAAGTTTTTTCAAAGTTAATTATAATAAATATACTAATTTTGGTTTGCAAAAATATAGAATAGATCAAACTGGACAAACACAAATTAACTTAAATAATGAAACAAAATATACATTTAAAATATCTAGATATGGTGATCTATTAATGGATACATATTTGGTATTATCATTACCAAATATATGGAGTCCTATATTGAAATATAATTTACCTAATACAATCAAAAGTGAATATAGACCATATGAATTTAAATGGATAAAAAATATAGGCACACAAATTATAAAAGAAGTTACAATAACTATAGGTGGTCATATTATACAAAAATTTTCAGGCAATTATATACAAAATGTAATTGAAAGAGATTATAGTGAAACAAAAAAAAATTTATTTAATAGTATGATAGGAAATATAGATGAATTACATAGTCCTGAAAAATATGCAAATAGAAATAATAACTATCCAAATGCATATAAAATAAGTGACGATACTGATATAGAACCATCAATTCAAGGAAAACAATTATTTATACCATTAAATACATGGTATTCTAAAATGTCTTCATCTGCATTACCTTTAGTATGTTTACAATATACAGAATTAGAAATAAACATAACATTTAGACCATTAGTTGAATTATTTACAATTAAAGATGTAATATATGATTTAAGTGAAAATGTACAAAATATAAATACAAATTTTTATGATTATATACCAAGAATAAAAGCAAATCAAGCATCGAGTGATGTTTATGGATTTCATAGATTTATACAAGAACCTCCTGAAAAAGATATGGATCAGGATTTTATTTATCCAGACAATAGAAAAAGTATAAATATGGATATTCATTTAATAACTACTCAATGTTTTTTAGATAACGACGAACGAAATTATTTTGCAGCAAATAAACAAGTATATTTAATAAAAGAAATATATGAATATGATTTTTATAAAATTAATAAAAGTAATAAAATTAAATTAGAATCAAATGGATTAGTATCTAATTGGATGTGGTATTTTCAAAGAGATGATGTTAACAAAAGAAATGAATGGTCTAATTATACAAATTGGCCATATGAAAATGAATTACCTAATTCATTAATAAAATTATATGATCATGCTAATAACCCAGCTTATTATTTTAAAAATAAGTTATATAGTGATGTAAGTAATAATATTTTTATTACAGGTAATATACCATCTGATTCAGAACAAAATAATAATAAATTAATAATGAAAAATTTTGCAATAATATGTGATGGAAAATATAGAGAACAAGATATGCCTTCTGGTGTTTTTGATAAAATTGAACATTTTTCAAGAAATAATGGAAACGCAAAAGATGGATTATATCATTATTCTTTTTCTATTAACAATGATCCATATAAATATCAACCATCTGGTGCATTTAATACTAATAAATTTAAAGTTATAGAATTTGAATATAATCATTTTTTTAATCCACCATTAGATCTATCTAATGTATATTTTACTACAATTTGTGATCCTGAAACAGGTGAACCAATTGCTACTACTAAATCACCTACGAGTATTTATAAATATAATTATAATTTACATATTTATGAAGAGAGATATAATCTTTTAGAATTTCAATCAGGAACAGCCGATTTAGTATATAGTAGATAATAAAATATATACTAAAAAATGATAATTTTTTACATTTTTACATTTTTATAATTATTATATTATTATAATTATTATATTTATTTTTTATAATTATTATTTTTAATACATTTAAAATTAAAATCTCTCATTTCATTTTTTTTACATGGCTTATTACATCTTTTTGTTTTTGGATTATATTCTTTATATTTTTTTGTACATTCTATTCTTTTTTCAATAGATTTGTTAGTTATTTCTTTTTTATTTTTTGATCGGGATTTAATTATATTTTTAAAAACTATATTTTTATCATTTTCAATAGTATTTATATTTTTTTTTTTTGTTTTAATTTTAACACATCTATATTTTTCATTTCTTTCAAACCCTTTTTGGCATTTTTTTAAACATCTTTTTGTTAATGGATTAAAATCTTTATTTTTTTGTTTACATTTTAATTTTAAAATATCATTATCTATATTGCTATTATTTATACTATTAACTTTACTTTTTATCTTAGTATTTATGTTAGTATTTAAATTTGATTTGTATATTTTGGATTTTGTAGTATAAATATTATGATTGTTCAATAATTTAGCATAACTAGTATATAGTTCATGTAAATTATCTTTTCTTTTAATTAAATGTGCAGAAAACATATTTAATAAATTTATTACATCAATTATAAAATTTTTATGTTCAAAATCTCTATATATAGCATAATTAAAAATCCCGAGTAATGCAGTACATAAACCCCAGCTATCAAATGTATTTACTAATTTTTTTAAAAATTTAGAATGATTGCGAAAATGATCTTTATATACTTTGGCATATTCATAATCATCAAAAATTGATTTCAATCCAAATTCATTTTCAGGAGGCCAATTAAAATGTCTAATTGCATAACCTGCGTTATTATTTGTATATTCTTTAATAACCTTTTCATGTGTTTTCATTAAACCAAAATCTATGTATTTAGAAAGACCTGTTTCAAAATTATATACTAAATTAATTAATTTTATATCAAAATGAATAACTTTATTTTTGTTAAAAAATAATAATCCATCAAATAAATTTAAAAAAGAAGTATAAAAAATTTTTAATTCATTAGTATCCATTTTTTTAGTATCAAAAAGAATCTTGGCAGAATCTAGCATATTAATACCTCCATTTTCTAATAATAACTGTTTCAATCGTGATTGTTTGTTTCTAAAATAATAATGAACATACTCGGTAGGTGGAGATTTACATTTCTGCACAATTTTATTAAATTTACTATCTAATTTTGGATTGCATATTTTTGGCATTGAGATTGCATATTTATCAACACCATCTAATTTTGATAAAAATTCAAGTTCTTTTAATTCATCCTCGGCGTGTCTGTCAAGCATAATTTTTGAAACTTTATTTTTATAATCTTTATCTTTTATTTTTGTTTCATCACTATCACATTTTAAAGCAGGTTTTATAACACAGCCATATGTTCCTTGTCCCACTATTTTATTAGACATTATTTATAATATTAAAATATTATATAATATAGTAAATTAAAATATTATATAATTATTTTTTTAATTTTGCGAGTTCCATAACCATGTTTTTTTCGTGCTTTTTTAGCAAGTTTCAATGCTTTTGATCTTTTATTACATCCTTTTAACAAAATATTATAATCTATAGCAGCAGCTTTTCCCGAAGTAATAGAACTTGCTAAACGAGCAATACCCCAACTATGTGCAGTTTGATTAGGTCTAGATCCAGAAGAGTAGTACGCACCTTGACCTTTTTTTACAATTTTATTTAAAGATTTTATAGAGCATCCAGTTTTTTTCGAGAGATTTTTATTTATTTTTAAATTTTTAATTTTATAAATTTTTTCAGCATTCAAAATATGTTTAGATTTTTTTGATTTAAATGTTTTTACAGGCAATCTTGAAATATATAAACCTTTTTCATATTTTTTTCTAGATATCATTAATTGTTTTTTTTGTATTTTTTTATCTTTTTTTGATAAATGTTTTGGTATATATTTTAATGGAACATTCATTTAAAATATATAAATATTTTTTTATATTTAAAAATTATAAGGAGTTGGACCACAATATGAAAAATCATTATTACCAGTTATAGAATCTGTACAATTTTTATTAAACGACGATGAATTATTATATGAAACATTTTTTAATGGATTAGATATAATTAATTCATTATTTATAAATTTTAATTGATTATTATTTTCAAGGCTTGAATTATAATTATTATGAAAAGAATTGATATATTGTAAATATTTATTAACAATATTTTTATTATTATTCGAATTGTTAATCTCTCGTTTATTTAAATTATTTAAATTTTTTAATTCCATCTTATAATCATTGTAACTAGGATATAATGTATTTTTATAATCTTGAATTGTTTTATAAGGGGAATCAGTAGAAGTATCAAAAAAAGAACCCCTTTGATGTTGATTATACATAACTGTCATAGATATATCTCCTAGACTTAAATCTGACGGATTTTGAATTTTTCCATAACAATCAAAAAATTGATCAGAACTAATTAAATAATCATGACTCAATTGTTCTCCATATTTATTTAAAGGATTATAATATTTTTTATCAATAGAATCAGAATCATTTGAAATAAAAAAATGAACTAATTGATTTTGAATTTCAGTTTTTCGTTTACTAGCTAATGAATCATCCATATCGAGTCCAGCCAATTCTTTATTTAATTCTGTTAATAGATCTCTTGATAAACCTAGTTCATTTAATTCTAAATCGGGTTTGATTGTTAATTTTTTTTGATAGTCTAAGATATTATTAATACTTAATTGTGGTTTTTTAATAAGATCTAAAATACTAGCATGATTTAATTCTAATATTACGCCACTAAAATCTGGTAGATTGCAAATATTTTTTGCTTTTGCATAATTTATACTATTGGAAATTTCTATATATCTTTTAGGATTAGTATAAGATAAATCCAACATAATAGATTCTAAAGTTCTGCATTTGGATTTTTGGACTTCATAATAATCTGTAGTTTTTAAATTAGTAGTGTATGTATCATAAAATGAACTATCACTACAACATTTATAATCTGTATTTAATCGTTCACTCGTAGAATTAAAAAATGTATTAGATGAACATCGTTCTTTCCACGGACAAACAATCATACTTGTATCAATTGTACGTAAATTAGAAACATCATGTGGTGGATAATCTTCATTTGATATTGGAATAAATGAAATATCATATACTTTAATGCAATTATTATCGTCGGGCATTATTTTACATTTAGAACAATCAATAATATTTTCAAAAGCTTCTAATGAGTTTTTAGAATAAAATAAAACATGAAGTAAAGATAATACTAATAAAAAAATTAATAAAAATTTAAAACAGTTATTCATAATATTATATTATATTTATAAAATAATATTATTTACTACTTTATTAAATTAGAATTATATTGATTATTTACTAATATAAAATAAGAATTTTTATTTAAATCAGTGATAGATTTAGAATTAGTATATGTACATGTACTTCTTATTCCACCTAAATAATTATTTATTGTTTTTTGTAATGCACCTTTATATTTAATTTTAATTTCTCTTCCTTCCGATGATCTATAACTATTATTGTTTGCTGAATAGTTATTATTCATTGCATAAGATGAACTCATTCCATAAAAAAATTTATAAACATTATCATTCTCATATATTATGTCTCCTGGATTTTCTGCATGACCTGCAAATTCACCACCCATCATTACAAAATCAGCACCAGCACAATATGCTTTTGAACAATCTCCCGGACATGTAATTCCACCATCACTAATAATTAACTTATTATATTGTTTAGCAATATTACTACATTCTAATATACAAGATAACTGAGGCATTCCAATACCAGTTTGTATTCTTGTTGTACAAGCACTACCACCACCAATTCCACATTTAATAATATCAACACCTGATTCAATTAAACCCAATACACCTTCTGCTGTACAAACATTTCCAGCTACAATAATTTTATCAGGATATTTTTCTCTAACTTTTTTACAAAATTTTTTAAAATTAGAAATATATCCATTAGCAATATCAATCATTATAAATTTACAATCAATATTATCTAAAATATTTACCAAATTATCATAATTATCATCATTTATACCAGTAGATATCATATAATAATTAGGATCTAATTTGGTTTCATTTTTGTCATTATAATTTAAAAGATCTTGTAATGTGTGAAATTTATGTAGAGCAGTAATAATTTTATTTTTCGAAAGAACACTATAGATGTTTAAAGTACCTACAGTTGTCATATTAGCAGCAATCATTGGAATACCACTCCAGACATTATTATTAAAAGTAAATTTTGTTTCTAATTCAACATCTTTTCTACTATTTAAATTTGATGATTTTGGTAAAATTAATACATCTCTAAAATCGTAATATTTTTCTTTATTAAAAAACATATATTTAGTTTTAAAAAATTCATTTTATATTATTTTAGTTAATTTATTTTAACTAGTTATATTAATTAATAATAATGGGAATGATTGATTATCCAATATTTAGTGAACAATTACGTAAAGGAGGTGTCGGGGAACAATACTATTTAAATTGTCCAAGTAAAAATAATGACAAATATGATAAATCTGCAAAAGCAATAGTTGATCTTACAATTAATGATCAAAACGTCAAAGATTTCAATATTCCATTATGTAATTATGATAAAGATGATGAAACCAACTTTAGACGTGACGGTTCAGATACTTCGGGATGTTGTATATCACTAATAACAGCTGAAGATCCTGACTGTATGGTTGGATATGATACAGGTATAGATTTTTCAAATGCTGATGCAAGTTATAATATTTGTAATAAATTTGATATATCTGAATTCAAAGAAACACCAGATGGACTTGTCAAATTTGCTATGTATATATGTATTTCATTGGTAATTATGTTAATAATTACATTTGTTGGATGTAGTTACGAATTTTGGTTAGAATATGGAACAAATATAAACTGTTTATATTATCAAAGTAAATGTGATAATCGTACAAATAATATTGACGGTAAAGTAAGTATGATCGAATTTTTATTTCCAAATGCTTTAAACTTTTTTCCATATCAACCATGTCTTCCATGTGATAAATTTCCAAAAGGAGAAAATCCGAGTAAAAATTATGGACAATCAGGAGGTAAGGCAGATGGAAATGGAAATCAAAATGAATTTATTAGTAACTTTACTGTGAATTATATAAATAATAAAAAATGTATAACAATAGATAATGAAGGAGAAGGATGTGAAAGACCTTTTCCGTATAGTATACCTGATTATGTTAGAGATTCACCAAGTAATTATTTAAAAACAGTATTTAAAGCCATAGGTTTTTTTTATGCAATACCAATTCTTATATTAAGAAAAGCATTTAATTTTGTATTTTCAGGTATATCAACAAAATATCAAAAATATATTTCTAATACTGTTATACCGAAAGCATTAATCTTTTTATTATTATCAGGATTACTTGCACCAACATTAGGAATGTTAGGAATACAAATACCAGCAATAACTATATTTGCGAATCCAATGACTTTTTTTGGTATGTTAGTAATGATGTCTGAAATAATTGGATTTTTTGGATTTATATTAACATGGATTTTTGCATTACAGCCACGTATGCTTATTAGTTTATTATCTTCAAAATCAGTACAAGATGCTTTAAGAGGTAAGAAACGAGAACATCAAACTAATAAACTTAAAGCAAATATTTTTTATAATACAATATCTAAATTTTTCCCAAATGAATCTTTAACTTTTGATAAATCTGATAAATATATTATTGATTATTATAGTTTATTTACATGGAAACATTGGTATCTTTTAAAACCATACATGGATAAAAATGAGTGGGGTAAATTTACTATGGCTCTTCTTTGTAATATTTTTATTTTACCATTATTTTATTTAATCTTACTTGTAACCGTTTTAATATCGAGTTTAACAATGTTTACTATTTCAGCTACTTTATTTGCAATAACTACATTTTTTAAACTGTTCTTTTACCCTATAGCAAATAGCTTAGAATTTTATAATATAGTTAAATCACATTCTACTGTATTAACAATATTTTTCTGCATATTAGTATTTGTATCTGCTACTACATCTTTGGCTAGTGAAACTCGAAATATTATGGCGTTTGTATTAGCAATGATAATATTAGGTAAATTAATACAATCTACTAAAAAATAAAAAAATAAAAAATTTAATAGAATAATATCTGAATATCTGAATATCTGAATATCTGAATATCTGAATATCT
>Ga0163111_10002052_pt1 | contig 12650 bp, 7 predicted proteins | sample CRUFie1St18metaG_FD_109645 | JGI IMG/M metagenome (GOLD analysis project Ga0163111, IMG submission 109645) | Marine microbial communities from the Costa Rica Dome - CRUD Field 142mm St18 metaG | ecosystem: Environmental > Aquatic > Marine > Oceanic > Photic zone | place: Costa Rica: the Eastern... | reverse complement strand
TCCTCGCCGTCCTCCTCCCCGTCTTCCTCCTCGTAGGCGTCGTCGGACTCCTCGTTGTCGGAGTCCTCGTCGCCGGACTCCTCGTCCTCGTAGTCGCCGTCCTCTTCGTCCTCGTCCGAGGAAGAAGACTCGGAATCGGACTCGTCGTCCTCCTTGGCGACCTCCGACGGCTGCCAGATGTTGGCCATAAAGAGGTTGAAAAGCGCGACCTTCTGCACGAGGTTCATCCGGTCGACCGTCCACTCGCAGACCGGCTCACCCGCCTTGTCCTCAAAGACGATGTGCATCTTGAGCTTGGAGTGCAGCATCTCCATCAGGCGCATCTGCATGCGGTCCACCTTGTGCGCAAGGTCGTGCGCCTTGAGGTAGTTGGCCTTGAAGGGCGCCCACACCTCCTCGCCGAGGTTGTGGATCTTCTGCGTCATGATGGTGTTGCGCGCGGCATCTTTGTCGGGAACCACGAATGCGTGCGTCTCGCGGAACGTGTTAGGCTTGTCGAGCTCCATGCCGTCCGTGTACCCCGGCGCGCTCACCTTGGGCAAGCGACTGGCGTAAGACGAGAAAGACCGATCGTTGTCAAACAAAAACGTGTACAGCAGCTCCCACATGGCCGCGTGGAAGTTGCCTTTAAAGTCCTTGATGCGAAGCGATTGGTTGTAACCCGATCCTGGCTTCACTCCGATCGTGTTCACGTGTACCGTCTGATCGTCATCCACCTTGTCCGTGACCTTCTGCTTCTTACTCTCGTGCTCCTGGTCGTCCTCGTCGTCGTCCGCCTCCATCTTAAAGGACGCAAGGTGCTTACCGAGCTCCTCGCGCACCGTGGCCGCCAGCTCGCGCAGCTCGGTGCGCACCTCCTCGGTCTCGACCATGTGCGCACCGATCTCCAGGAGGGTCGTGACCAGCTCGAAGCGGCGCGCGCGCTCGCTCTCGTCCTTCTCGATTGCGGGGTTCTTGACGTAGATGCGGGCGGAGACGTGCTTCACATTGGCTATGTTTCCTACGCCACCAGCGTTTTGATCCTCCGCAAACCAGTGCTGGAAGCCCCGCTCAATCTTGCCGAAGTAGGGGCTCTGACCGCCCTCCGCCGGAAAGTCGAGGCCCGGTACGTACAGGTAGGGGCGTTCCTTGCCCGTCGTTTCCATCTTAATGGCCTCTTCGTAGTGGCCGAGGCCGCCCTCACTGCTGAGGTCCGGCGTTCCCTTGTCCAGGCCGAACGCCTGGTAGAGCACTGGCAGGGCCTCGGAAGGCTGCGGGACCGAGTAGTTGGTCTCGCTGTGGAAGGGAATGGGAAACTTGAGCGACCCAAACTTGGTGCGCATCTTCGCGCCGCCGCCGCGGCCCTGGACGATGTCAAACGCGCAGCCCATGAGGTAGTTGACATCCTCGTGGCTGCCGCTTTTTGGGTAGCCCTTGCGGAAGTTGTCGTCCGGTGCGCACATGGAGATATTGCGCATCAGGTCGGCCGCGTTCGACCACCGCTTGGCATCCTCCTCCTTCTTTGCAGCATTCTCTCGCGCGGAAAGGGGCATGGAACTTGCTGCCGTTACAAAAATGGAATTTGGGTGAAACGCGGTGGAACCGTTCCACGCTTGCAGGTTTTCGGGCGATCGCAGGGGCCGGTGCAGAGCGGGAGGCGCGTACCACAGTTACGGACGTGCGTGTTGTGAAATCGCGATTGCATTGTAACGGCGCAGTCATGGCATTGCGATGCCAAGCTTCCCGCGCTGGGCTTCCCGCGGACCGGTGATGCATTTCCCACTTTGCCGGTGCGGGTAGCTCGGCGAGTGGAACGGTTCCATCCTGTAGTGGAAGCGAACCTTCGCACTTTTGATCGACCTGTAGTTGCAATCACGCTAGCCATGGCACCAAAGCGGCGTAAACCGGGACCAATTCCATTCTCGCTGATGCATATTGGGAATCGAGAAAAGGAACAGATCGATTCTGCGTTTGATGCGATCCGTGCAAATGGCACTGAAAATGATTGCACGGAGGCAGTCTTCGTGCGCCAGCAGCTGGCACTACACGCATCGTATGTGGACGCCTGCTCAAAGCTTGAGGCATTTGCCGACGAGATACGCGTCAAGGGCGCAAACCTCGTTCCAACACGCTTCCCGATGCGCCTCACGCAGCGGACGCGCACGAGCGTTGGGGACGGCATGTACCGCTCTTTCTTGCGATGCATGCAAGATCTGCAATGCTCGGTGGCAGGACAGCATAACGGTGCCGTGGGCGACGCCGTCACGAACACGGATGGTTTCTTGGTCAAGTTGGCCAACGTGCTGACCCTTGAGAGTTGCCGCGTGCTCGACGGGCTCGTGTCGCACTCGGAGGCACGCGAAGTCTGCATCTCGTACATTCAAAAGTGTAGAGCGGACGTGGTTCGGGAGGAGAGCGCACACCTGCTGACACTGGCTCCGGCGTGCGAGGTCGTGCTGGGCGAGCTAAATCGCTTTGGTAAGCGAGCCACCAACATATACCAGTGTGTGCCGACGCGTATGCGCGCCTTTCTCAAGACAGCAGAGCGGAAGCGGCTCAGTACAGCCGCCGCGCGGCTTGCGCGTGAGCCGCAGCTGCAGGCCATTCTCGCAAAGCACAGTTGGCTCTTTGGGGGAGATTTTGACGACGCCAAGCTGGTACGCATCTATGAGCTGCTTTTGCTCACGCACATCGAGCTCGCGCAAGCGCTTACGTGGCAGTGCCGTCGCGTCGCGTACCTGGCGGCGGTTAATCCCGAGAACCGGTGCTGGTGCGGCATCACCGTTGGCACGGGCGTGGACGGCGCGCTGATCCATGCGCCGGCGCACATGCGCCGCTTTGACTGCGAAGAGCGCGTGCGGCTAGTGCGCGAGACGGGGGAGGCATTTTTCACGTGCTTCCTCAGCGCGGTCGGCGTGGCCAACGTTGTGCTAGAACTACTGGAGACGCGCCGGTTACCGCTCCATCGGATCGATGCGGCTTATGCAGAACGGATCCTGACGTTCGACTTCTGTAAATACGAGGGCGCTGCACGGAACATACTGGAGGACACGGTGCGTCCGTGGTGTGAGCGTGTCCATTCCGCTTTGTTACACTAAAAATGATAACACCGCGCTCGCTAACCATTTGGTATGCGGCCCCACAAGAAAAGTACGAGTGAACGCGCGGGTACAGAGCGATGGCAGCAAGTGTGTCCGCAGGTGCCGACCCGTTTGTGGGCGGCGCGCAGCAGCGCAACCTCGCACCTCCCGGTGTTGGTGGCGCCATCGGCTCGGCCAACACGCGTGTGAGCGCGCCAGTGGCGGGCGTTGCGCCCACGGAAATCAAGTCGGCTCGACCCAACGAGGGCAGTAACATCGGTATACCTTACACGCGCCTTGTCCCTCTCAACACCAGCAACAAGCTCTTCCTCAAGACCAACCAGGGCAAGATGGAGTGGCGCACCGAGACGGAGGATCTGCGTGCCACCACGCTCGCCTTCATCCTGGGCGTGCGCGGTACGAACAGCATGGGTCGCCCCATTGTGGACGGCAGCACGCCGGCTCCGGGATATCACGGCCACAATGTGGCGTATCAGCCCAACATCATGCCGGGCATGCCGGGCACCGAGCGCTTCCAGCAGCTCTGCTCCCTCGAGTACCTGGAGATGTACTTTGCGCAGGTCCTTTCGAACAAGACAATCGATCTGAGCCAGCGGCTGACCAACGCCGCCGGGACGGGTGCGATGGACACCCTCGACCGGGCGACCAAGTCAACCGGTCCGATTGGCGCCCGTGCTGCCGCTGTTGCGTTTGCGAGGAAGGCAAACGTTTACTTTGGACAGCAGGGCAGCCCCTCGATCGATGACGACGACACCATGCTCAATGTTTCCGACATTGCAAAGCGCAACGGCCTTCCGGGCTCGGAGGCGGCCAGTGCTCCCCAAAACTACCAGGGCATCTTTGCGCGCGACTTTGGACCCTTTCTCAAGGGCAAGGGCAGTGCCACGCGCCTTGTGAGCTGCACCGCGGGCAACAACCCACAAAAGTACAACGAGAACGACCCCGCCAACACCGTCATTGCGCAGCCGTTCTCCGTCTCGCGCAACGCAGGCGACGAGCTGGCCTTTGCCGTGCTCGACGCCAAGCTGACGGAGGCCGGCATGACCGACTGGCGCCCGGATGGAATCGTGCTTTCTAAGGGCGTCAACGACCCGTCCGACAAGCTTTCGGACGAGTACCTGGAGGCGCGTGATGGCCAGCTTTACAACATTCGTGTGCAAGGGCCGGCGATCGGCACCAACTGGACCGGCGACCGCTCCCTGGAGACGCTGCCGCTCGACAAACTGTTTGTCGTGCTGATTGCGGACGTGTGGTTCAACGATGCTGACGGCGACGCTGAGCAAAAGGCACAGGATCCGACCAACATGGAGGACGATCCAAACGACCCTTCGGGAAAGACCAAGATCTCCGCGTACGAGCTCAAGCGGCGCACCGCGCTCGAGCAAGGGCTCAACGAGGCCGCATTTACCAGCCTGCAGAAAGCCGCCTTCAGTCAAGTTGACGGCGGCGAGAAGACGGTGCTGTGCAACTTCCGCGTAAAGGTGTCCACCTCGTCGCAGATGGTCAACCACTCGACCTACAGCAAGAGGGGCAACGACAACGCGACCAAGAACAACACCAAGCGCCAGCGCCTCGACGGCCTGTCTCGCATGGGCCTGAAGCTGTGCAACGCTTTTGGAGAGTACGTAGTCGGGGGCTGGCAAATCGGACAAGTCCTTGATACCTCGGCTTCGCGCGCGGCCATGCCGTCGGGCACGCTTATCGGCGTAAGAACCGCGCCCAACTCGGCGGCACTCAACATCAACGTCAACATCTCGTGGTACACGGCCGACCGCCTGGCCCGCTCCTTCAACAACCCCGAGGGCACCGTGCGCCCGCGCTACGACAACCGGCGTGACGGCCCGGAGAACGTCGTGAACATGCAGGTGGACAAGCAAGTATTTGACGATGTGTCCTTAGGCGCCCGAGGCCGCTATTCGAATGCGACACGCGCCAGGCTGCAGCAGGGCGGCCAGGAGTCCGTCGAGGGCCTTCAGGAGTTTATCACCTCGGCCAGGCCCCGTGGCGACGCCGGCGTATCCAACGTTCCCGCGCGCCCGTAAGAAAGGGAGTCGTGAATGGGTGGAATCAAGCAATCAGGCAATGGAATTGTACGTGCGCGCGCGCGTGTGTGTATGTGTGTGTGTGCGTGTGTGTGTGTGTTTGCGCTTCCAATTCATATCCACAATCAAATTCCATTTGCGTTTGCAACTCGTTCCGCGCAAAGGCACCAGCGTCGGGCTGGCCATGCTTGCGCGATCGCCCAAAAACCTTGACCGGCCTTCCGTTCGCGTGGGCTTCTCAATGCGCACAAAGGAGGAAATGGCACAGCAGGTCGCAACGCTGCTCGCAGTGGGAGAGATCCAGGGGTCTAGCTGGCTGCACAAGTCACTGACTGAGGTGCATCTTTTGCCCAACTCATCGGACACGGGTGCCAAACTGCGCGTGGTGCTCGCTGTCTGTCCTTCCAAGGACCTCGGCTGCGTGCTGAGCGTGGACCACTGGGCCAGCATGCAAACGGCCGAGCTAGATGCTTCGGCGTTGGAACGGTTCGACATGCCAAAGTGGGTCGTCGTGAATACCAAGGGCGACGGGGCCGCTCGTACCAACCTCGCGTGCGCAAAGCACCTCGCTGAGCTCGTGCACATGCTGATAGAGAAAATGAAGCAGGTGGCTTACAACGACCACCGCACTTTGGAGTTCTGTTTCTGGAAGAACATGCACAATGCTCGCTACGAAAACCCAGTGCCACCTCCCATGACAGACGACGAGTGCCACGCCCTGATGGATCGGGCGGACGCGTGCCGCGATCACATCCTCTTGACGTGCAAGCGGACCAACGAGTCGCGTTCCTCCTTCCCGCTCCCGCTTTCTTTTTACAAGAAAATCTTCCACGAGGAGCGGTGCACCCCTCACCTGCTGCACCCCAAGGAGTTTCCCGCGCTTGGCACGTCGCCGAGCGCGCGGGGCGTGCACGACCCCACCAAGATCAACAAGGCCGACGTGAACAAGCTCTGGGAAGTGGCATGGTTCGGGTTGATCCCAGGCGACCACGGATACACTCCCAAGTCACCTGAGCAAATGGCATCGGAGAGCGCTAGCAGCATCGAAACGCGGGACTGGTGACCTCAGTGTGAGTGCGCGTTCCGTGCGCGTTCCGTGCGCATTCCGTGCGCGTGTCGGTGCCATGGCCACCCCTCACGTAGCTGTAGAGCGGCGTCAATTAGAAGGGGTGGTGAAGTGCCAGACCCATTTATTCGAGAAATTGGTTCCATTGCTTGAGCGCCTCGGCCCGCTCGTGGACCACCCAAATCTCATGGGCGAACACGCCCTCGACTCGATCGGCAATTACATCGACGAGAGCAAGTTTGATGAGTGCCGCGCGCGGCTCGTGAGTGGTGCCGGCATGCAGCTTGAGTACAAGATTCGCAAGTTTGACGTGCTCCAGTGCGAAGTGGCCGACGCACTGCCACCGGCAAAGCGGCGCCAGTGCGTGGCCGTGCGCGGCTGCAATGAGGTGGCACGGCGCCTCGATCCCGACGAGCGCGGCACTGCCGAAATTGTGGCCACGTTTCCAGGCGGCGGCACACTTGCGGTGCGCAAGCAGCGTGTGCCGGAGCGCATGGTGGTGGTGCTCACGTCTGTAAAGAAGAAGAAAAAAGTGCTGGATGCCGACCTGCCACCGGAGGACGCGCCAAAGCTGAAGGCGCTCTTCGACGAAGCGGCAAAGGGTGAGCGCCAGGCGCTGTTTGTTCCGCGCACGACGAGTCGATACGTGTCGCTCGAGAAACATTCGTACTGGGAGCTGCCCGCGTGGTACACCGAGGCGGTTGCTACAGTCGCGCAGGACGTTTTCCGCCTGCATGTTCTCGTCTCGTCCACCTCGGTCCGCCTGTCGCGCGCGCTGTTCCTCGACCGCGTGACGGCACACCGTCTCAACAGCGGCGCACCCGACACGCACAAGACTCTCGTCAAGGGCATTCTTCATCGCACCAGCGGTGGGTGCGCGTGCACGCTGCACAGATCGGCAGCGCCGGCCGAGAAGTTTCAGCGCCTGGAAGTGTGCATGGAATTCTGCGGCGCACCGATCATCGATGGCAAGTGCAGCCGCCACTGGAATACCAATGGGACACTGCCGCAATCGGGACGCTTTCCGGGTACCTGCATGCATGGTCTCAAGGTGGACTTTCGTTGCGCTCACGAGCACGCTGCGGGCGTGCGCGGTGGGCTGCGCCTGCCGCTCAAAACCGACGACGAGAAAATGGACATTGCGTTTGCCAAGAGTTACGTGACAGACGTCGCCGCCTGCGCGTCGCGGCTGATGACCGTGGCAGCAGAAGAGGACAAGGACTTACAGCTAGACATGGACGCCACGCTCGCGGGGCTTGCGGACGCAAGGCTGCGCCGCAATCACATGGGCGAGCACATGATGCAACACGACAAGACGGCCGTTCGTATGCTGCGCGACCGCTCCACCATCAACAAACAGGGCCGCTTTGCGGGGCGCGTTCCCGCTGTCTGCCAAGCCATTTTGAAAACACACAAACACTTGTTTCGCGTAAAAGAGTAGTGTCAACGTTTCTCACACACACACACGCGCGGCCTACTGGTCGTCGTCCTCCTCCTCCGGCGCCTCGGCCGCCCCGTCCGTGCGGTAGAAGAGCACGTGCAGCAGGTGGTTGCCCACCTCGTTGACCTTGTACGTCGAGCCCGGCGGCACCTTGATGAGCTCCTCAGAGCAGATGTAGCGCCGGCGCGTGGCTGCCAGTTCGTCGGCCTGGCTTGCCCCGGGCTTGGTGCGCTTCTTGGCTTCGGGCGAGATTGCGCACGACTTGAGGGCCTCGGTGAGATCGGCAACCGGCCACTTTTCAATCTCGGGGCTGATCTGCGCGCGCGAGGGGCAGTCCACCGACTTCTTCCAGTTGAGCACGTCGTAGCGGATTTGCTGACGATCGTTGGCCGCCTGGGGCGGGGTGTCGGTCTCCTTGATTTTCTCAAAATTTTTCTCGGCAATGGCGGCGGAGATGAAGCGCAGGATGCGCTTTTCCTCGGGAAACCCTTCCACGTGGAAGGTGGTGTAAACACAGTTGCCCGTGTCACCTTGGATGCGACACAGCGTGTCGGGCTTACAGTACGGCAGCCACTTTTCAGGAGCTTTGGTCGCCAGCAGAGCGCCGAGCGCCTCGGCAGACTGCATAACGTTGGGCTTCTTTGGGTACGAGACAAAGGCGCCCTCGGGCACGAGGTGCTGGTTCTTGCCAAAGGGAAGCAAAAACGTTTTGGGGGGGCTTGACTTGGGAATGGTCGCCATACCGGAGGCCTGCGGCACGATTTCAGAGCCTGCCATGATAGTTTTCCAGTTTGGAAACACGCCCGCTACCACAAACGTGCCTCCCTCATCACGTTAGCGCAAAACGTGGACTTGGATAGTCAGTCCTCGTGCTGGTGCTCGATTGGAGCCAGCACAGGCGTGTCGGAGTGGACTTTGTGCCGCCTCAGGATGCGCCGCGTCTCCATGCGCAGCAGCAGCTCGCGCGCGACGAGCACGGCCACCAGCAGCAGGAAAAGGATGTAGGGCAAACCCCCGGGCTCGGTAACCGCTTCGAGCGCCTCGGCCGCCCGCTCGCCCACGTCCTCGCGATGTAGTGTGTCGTTTACATCGCTTCGAAGCCGCAGCGCTACCAACACTGCCTGCTGCGCACGCGATACGAGCGACGCCTTGACGCGCTCTTCAAGCGGCGCCGACACGATCACGAAGCGCGCCGTAGGCATATATTATATGGAGTTGAGCGCTAAGCCAGGAGCCGGGAGGCGCGTTTGTCGAGCTTAGCGCACCAATCACACACATGCCGAAAATGGAGGAGTCGCCCGAGTGCTTCATTTGTACCGAGAGCGAGCCAGCGCCGCGCAGGTCGGCGTGCAAGTGCACCGACCGATACGTACACGACGTGTGCCTTGCCAAGATGATCGAAACAACGCGACGCGCCCAATGCCCCGTTTGCACGGCGCCGTATTCCAACGTGGCCTCCAAGACTCGGGTGGTGGGCGTGGACGTGTTCAGCCGAGGCGGCATGGTGCTCGGTGCCGCAATGGCTGCCGTGATCCTAATAGGGTGCGGCATCAACACGTGGCTCGTCTTCTGCTGTGCCCAGCGAACTCTTTCGTCTGGAGAAGAATTCGTTGCGTGCTTCTCTTCCATCTTCATGGTGAGCCTGGGGTGTGCGATGGTTGCCCTTGTCGGACGCGAATGCGTAGCCACGGGACCCGCGGACCTATGGCACTCGATGCTCACGCGGAAGCGTATCGCAAGCGTCTTGCCAGTGGAGGTGGCATTGCCTCCCCGGTTGGAAGCGGACGAATTTGGGCTTGCGGAGAGGCACGTGGTGATAACTTAAAACACGAAAAAAATTGCTACTAGTTTACGTTTGGTACATCGATGTTGCGTTGCGTCAATGCCGATGTAGTGATGCGGCAGGCGCTGTTATCTGCAGCATTATATACGCTTTGCCACCCTTGTTTCAGTGCCTCCGTGATGAGCGGCACAAGTTCTTCAACGGTCGTGTCAAAGTGCAAACTCGTCGGGAAAGCGATCATGTACACGTAGGTGGTTTGTGATTCCCCCACACACCCCGCACATTCCGATTCTCTGTCGCACTCGTCCGTAAACATTCCTGGCAGAGGTGGCGGTGACGGTGACGGTGGTGGCGGTGGTGGCGACGGGCGCGGCGGTGGACGCGGCGGCGAAGGTGGCAGGGGTGGCGGCGGTGGCGTGGGCGGCGGCGACGGCATAGGCGGCGGTAGCGGTGGCGGAGAGAAAGTGTCACAAGGACAGAGGCGCCTGAAGCCGCCAGTTGCTGGCCTTAAGCACTGAATCTCTCCACTGGTCAACGTGTGATAGTAACATTCCTTGTGGTGGGTTGAGTATGCTGGGTAAGAGCGAAATCCTCCGCCGATGTACCCGCCACTGCAATCTAGGCCCAATGCGATTTCAAGCTGCTTTAAGCACGCTTCGCCACCGTAGCCCGACATCTGCCAGCCTTCGCTGCACGTGCTACCATAGTAAGCGCAAGCATCTTGGCAGTGTCCATCTTCGGCTCCCAAGATCCACGTGACACTGTCGCTTCCGTCTTCAGCGGGCGTACAGGCATTCGGCTGCTGGAGCCGGCGCGTCAAAGAGCCAGCTCCTGGTGGTGCTGGCGCTGGTGACGGTGGCGGAGGTGACAGCGGCGTAACGTAAGAGTCTTGCAGTGTCACATAGAGCGTGCCGGACACGGCGTTGCTCAGTTCCCTTTTGAGCAGTCTCGGTATCTCTTCGGTTGGAAGTGTTGGAGCGGTTACCACAATCGCATCGCGTAAGTCGATATTGGCCGTGATCACCCAATGGCTTTCAGGTGGTGGTGCTGCCGGTGGCATTGGTGGAAAAGGCGCCCACGGCACGAGGGCGCACATGTACGATGCCAACCAATCGTCGCTGACGGGGTCGGTCCGAGCGCGCCTTGTAGCGCGATCAAAGATTGGGTCGGGGTTGGACCGGCCGTGCTCCGTGATGTCGTAGTAGGACACGATGCACGCTTCTTCTTTGTCCATACTGCCAAGGCCTTTGAGCTGAAGCATCAGCGTGTCACACGCGGCCGCTTGGTCGTTGGAAAGCTTACGTCTACGAGCGGGCTGCTTTAACGGTATTGGCGCTGGTAGCACCTTTTGTCCTTTCTCCAATCGACGGCGGCGGCCAGATGTACCTACCTCCTTCCTGATCTCCATCCATGAATGTTGACCGCAGTACATTACGATTTCTCCGGCGTAGTCCGCAGGAATATCAACCGTGATGTGATCACCGCTTACCGTCAGCCCATCCTCTGTGTTGCCAGTGATCCACGAAGGCACGTCGTCGATCTCTGTGCCAATAAAAAACGGGTGGTCAGGTTCGATGTCGCCTGCCACAAAGTTGTACGTGGTACCGGGCGACAACTCGGATGGCAAGGATGGGGTGAATGTGAAGTAAGGCGGGCTGTAGTCCCCGCCAGAAACCTCAAAGGTCACGGGGGTCGACTGGGGCGAAAGTGCCGGCGGCGGCGGTGGCGAAGCCATGTTGCAATTGGTGTCAAAATCAAACAAGTGACCAGTGACGCCGTCGAAGAGGAGCGTGTTTTGGCCGGCGTGATACGCAAAGTTGATCGCACTCTGAAAGTCGGTTGCGGAAGTCCTGTAGTGTGTCGTGCAGCACACGCCGTCGTGGTAGATGCACAGAAAAGTGTCGTCTCCACTCGAAAGGAATCCAAACTGGACGCTGTTTATGTTGCTCGGCGGTTGTGTGCCCGGAAGCTTCACCAGTTCAAACGCGGATGTAGGCGATAACAAGGCGGATGCGCTGTCGCACGTGGCCCAATCAGGGTGATCGTAAGTCGAGTGGCCGGCGTAAAGCAGCCCGTAGAGAGGGGCGTTCTCTCCGTCGTGGTAGACGAGCGCCGACTTGTACGGCTCGCAATGGAATACTACGTTATATGCGGCCAGCAGCGCCGACTCTAGATCCACCGTAGTGACCGTGCCGGTCGGAGGCGACGGGGGCTCGGTTGCACCCACAGCCTTCGTGATCTTCATTTGAGGATGAACACCGCAGTGGAACACGATGTTTCCGGTGTAGTCCGCAGGAATATGAACCACGATGGAAGGTCCGCCTCCTGTGATCCCATGACTGATTTCGCCAGTGAACCACGAAGGCAGCGGGTCGTCGTGAACCTCGCGGCCAACCATCATCGGGTGTTCATTGGCAATTCCATTTGCCATAAATTTGTACGCCGTGCCAGGTGACAACACGGATGGCAAGGGTGGATTGAATGTGTAGTAAGGCGGGGTTAAGTCCCCGCCAGAAACCTCAAAGACTACCAGAGCCGATTGAGGTGGCCATGACATGTCCGGCTTGCTCTCCAGAGTGTTCCAATCCTGTGGAGTGGTGTAATTTGGGTACATGTGCAGGCCCTGCGCCGCCGCAGAGCACCACACGTTGTCGACGTTGTTTTTGTTTGCCGAGTAATGCTCAGTGGAATACGGGTAGACCCATAGCTCGCAACGCATCAGCTTATCCGCGTCGGTTTGTGGATTGGACTCTGTGCCGTCTGCATTGTGCGTGCCCCTCGCCATGGTTCCGTCGTATCTGAAGTACTCAACTGCGACGCATTTGCCCCAGAAATGGCACATCGTGGCACACATGAGGTTGGTGACAACGGCCGCCGTGGCACCTCCGCTGGCGGCGGATCTGGACAGTTGGTAGTACATGACGGCATCGCCGCCCGGCCTTGCGTCGTTCATTGGATCCAAGTGTTTGCTGTACTCCTTCCACGCATCGATGTCGGTGAAAATCGATATGTTGAAGTGCTCCTTTGCGGGAGGGTCATGGCCCCCTCCTGACTGTCCAATGATGGGTTGGCTGATCAACGAGTTGCTGTTTTGACTCAAGTACCTGTCCTGGCCAAAAAATGTTGAAACGCCCGCATTGGATCCTTTGCCATCGAGCGTACGGAAGCCGCAGCCTCCGCCGCTGTAGTACTCGGGTGGCGGCGGCGAGGGCGGCGATGGCAAGGGCGAGGGGGGCGG